>ERZ841120.877-NODE-877-length-16060-cov-15.337582_pt1 | contig 16060 bp, 13 predicted proteins | sample MGYA00519572_ERZ841120 | MGnify/ENA primary metagenome ERZ841120 (study PRJEB31850, sample SAMEA3708890) | human gut metagenome | biome: human gut; feature: human-associated habitat; material: faeces | place: China | collected 2014 ... | reverse complement strand
GGTAGTCGCCGACTTACATGAAACCCCTGAGGAAGAAATTCCTTGGGGGTTTGTTTTTGTTGTGCGTGTGCCTTTCCGTTAAAATAGCCTAAAAAATCACATGGATTTGTGAGTGTTCACAAACTTTGCCCAGACCCCTTGATTTTTTATAGGGGGGGGTATGATAAAGTGCGAAAAGCACCTTGTAAGCAAAACAGAAAGATCGGCAAACCAGTCGGAAGGCTGTGACGCAAGGCGGAAGGCCCGGTATGGGCCGTCAGCTGCACTTTGCTCTGCAACCCTCTTCGACTATGCGGAAATGTGCCGGCCCCCCCAAAGGGCAGCCGGTGCGGGGTTATGGAGAAGTTTATGGGAGTAGCTTTTCCGGGAACCACGATTGCCTTGCCCTTGAGAGGCGGCAGACTAAAGCATAGATAGAGAGGGCAAGCACTCCCTAAAGTACAAAACGCAAAGCGTTGTACCAGCCATTTGGCTGGTGCGGCGCTTTTTTCTTTTTGTCTGGGTGCTTTTTGTGGAGAAACTGGGAGTATTGATGACTGACAAAGGAGGATTTTTATGAAGAAACGGCTCATCAGCCTTTTACTGGCGTTCAGTATGATGCTGACATTCCTGCCTGCGGGGGCAGTGTCAGCATTTGCGGAGGAGAATACGATTGACCCGGAAAAGGGTGTGTTGTTGAAGTCGGGAGATACCATCAACGATAAATTCATCGGGGAACATGATGGTGCAACGACCTATCAAATGCGGGATAATTATGCCAGTGGTGTGACGATCAGTGCAAGCGAGAAAGTGACGATCAACATCACGGGTAATATCGACTATAAGGGGACCCTGTTTAATGTGTCGGACAGCGGCAACGTAACGGTTGAAAACAATAAAAATTATACGGTAAAAGGTGGAGCCAGAGTTGTGTCGCTGGTTCAGGGCACAATCACCGTCAACGGCGGTACTTATTACGGAAGCGGTACAGAAACTTTTCTCAATTATCTACATAACAAAGGCGTGATGTGGCTCAATGATATCAACGTCATTGCCTCCCGCGATAATGCGGTCAACAATCAGGGCGGCGAGGTTCACATCAAAGGAGGAACCTATACCAGCAATTCGAGCCCGGTCATTTATAACCAGACATGGGACAGAGACGCAGGAGGTGCCGAACTGGTTGGCATTATGACGCTGACAGACGTGACGGTTGAATCGACTTCAAGCGGCACAGGCACAGGCGTGGGCAACAGCGGAAACCTGACAATCACGGGAGGAAAAGTAACCGCTCCGGGCCCTGCGCTCAATACGTATTCTAAAGGTGAAACAACCGTTGAAAGCGGCGATTTTTCCAGTACGGGGGACTGCGCAGTTCGAGTCTATGAAAAGCTCTATCTCAAGGGAGGCACATTTACAGCGCCGAATGGAAGCGCGATTCAGAGCAGGGACGATTCTGCCTATACGGAAATTTCCGGCGGCACGATCAAAGACAGCAAGGTTGGCGTGGAAGTGGTCAAGGGCAGTGTTGACCTGAAAAAGACCACCTTCCAAGGCAATGATATCGATATTTACCTGCAGAAAGATCAGGTCATCACCATTGAGAGCAGCTTCAAGAATGCTGCCACCATCGACTGCGCCGACCCCAAGGATGGCCGTCAGCTGACCAAAGCTACAGAAACAGATTATCAGAAGAATCTGAACCTGACGAGTGCGGATAAGGATTATCTGGTGGGCTACAAAAAGACCGAGGATGGCAAGGAATATCGCTGCCTTTCCAAGAAGGTCGGCGTGACCATCAGCGGTCTGGAAGGTGCTATCAAAGCAGAAGACCCGGCAGAGTTTACCGTGACCCTTACCCATGAGAACAGCATCGGTACCGGTACGCTGACCTTTGGCGACAAGAACAGCGAGATCGAATATAAGGACGAACATGGTGCGTATCAGCTCATGCCGAAGGAAGGTCTAAAAGTCAATCTGAGCGGTGACAACAAAAATTATGAATTCCGCATTACCCCCAAAAATGCCGGCGAGCAGACGCTGACCGCAGCTGTGGTGCGGGATGATGTAAAGCTGGGCACGGCGGACAAGGACTATACCGTTGCAGGCCGTGTTCACACCACTGTGACCATTGAGGGCCTGGATGATGCCGTCATCAAAGAGGGCGAGAGCAAGGACTTTACTGTAAAGGTTACCCCCAATGATGATGCCAAGCTGGGTGAGGCATTCATCGACTTTGGCGACAAGAACAGCGAGATCAAATACAAGGACCAAAACGGCGAGTACAAGCTCATGCCGGAAAACGGCCTGAAAATCAATCTGGGTGACGGTGAGGTTGAGCGCGAGTTCCGCATTACCCCCAAGGAGACCGGCAAGCAGACCCTGACCGCTGTTGTCAAGCAGGATAAGAATGAGCTGGCAACGGACGAAAAGGACTTTGTTGTGTCTGAAATGCCCATCCTGACCTTGAAGGACGGCGTTATCACCAGCGTAACAGTGCCCGGCAAGGATGGTGCTGACCCCGAGGATATCACCGAGATCGTTAAAAAGAATGCCAACGAGGACGGTTCCTTTAATGTCCCCGAGGGTGCAACGGTGAGTGTTGCATTTGATAAGGATGCTTTTGCAGATAGCGGTCTGAAATTTGGCCACTGGGATATCACCGGCCTGGATGATCCGAACGCTTATCAGAATAAGGAAAGCTTTGCCTTTGTGATGCCTGCAAAGGCCGTGACCCTGAAAGCCATGACACAGGATGCATCCATTGAAGATGACGAGCCCGATATCGTTGGCCCCATCGTGATCGGCACTACTGTTGTTGTCGGCGGTGCAGTGCTGGGCTATCAGGCCTATTCTCTGGGAGCTGAATTTGCAGGCAAGCTGATGGCTCTGCCCTACTTCCCCAGCAACCGCAGCGCCCTTGCCATGATGCTGTGGGAGGATGCAGGCAAGCCCATGCCCGAATCCGAACTGCTCTACCCCGATGTCGGTCAGGAAGAGCGGGATATGGATCTGCAGCACGCCGCCCGCTGGGCCATGGAAAACGAGCTTATCCCTGACCTGAACGATGAGGGCACGGCTCCGGAAGAGATGAAATTCTATCCCGACAACACCGTAAGCAAGATCGATGTGCTGAAAGCATGGCAGAAAGCACAGGAGCTCAAGCAGAACGCCTGAGCAGCCCTAAACCAACCCCCACTTGGCCCGTAAACCGCAATGCGGGCTGAGTGTTCCAAAATTCCCAAAGTACAGAAGCGCTTCATCCTCTCCCGGATGAGGCGCTTCTGTGCTTTCCGGAATTTTTTCCCGGCACCCCTTGCATCCCGCCCGCCGGTGCGGTATGCTTAACCAATAGAGCATTGCAGAGGGAGGGAGACCCCGGATGGACATGGAAGAGATCCGCTACCTGCTGGGCGGCACGATATTCGCGCGGGCCAAGGCCTACACGGACCGGATACAGGATCTGAATTGCGAAGTGGCTGGGAACGGCGTGCGCCACCTGAGCGCCGACGTGCGCGGCGGAGGGCGGAGCCTGTACCAGACCCAGGTCTGGCTGCGGGAAAACGGCAGCTTTGTCAGCGCCAGCTGCTCCTGCCCCTACAACGAAAACGGCGAGGGGCCCTGCTGCAAGCACATCGGCGCGCTGCTGATGCGGGACATCGAGAGTCAGGGCCTTTCCGGCAGAGCGCCGCAAAGGCCCTCTGAGAGCCCGGAGAGCATCCCGGGCGTGGTGCGGGGCACGGCCAACCTGCAAACGCCCCAGCCTGAGGAGCCGCCCCGCAGGGACAGCTATGCCTCCAGCCTGGAGATGCTGTTCGGCAAGAAATGGCGGGGCGAGGAACCGGAATCCGACTACGAGGCACGGCGGCTGCTCCAGGCCTATCAGGAGGGAGCGCTGGCCGAGGTGGACGGCGTGACCGGCCACGCGGAGCTGCGCCCTCACGCCGCAGAGCTGGAGCCGGAGCTGACCCTGCTGCCCGGGGAACTGCCCTGGCTGCGGCTGCGCATCTCGGCAGACGGCGGGCGGCAGTATGTGGTAAAGAGCATCCCGGATCTGCTGCGGGCCGTGGAGAAGCACGGCTTCATCAGCTACGGCAAGGCGCTGGAATTCCAGCACAGCTGGGAAGCCTTTGCTCCGGAGGCACAGCAGCTGCTCCGCCTGCTGCGGCGGCAGCTCAGTGCAAAGGAAGGGGTCGAGGCGGCTCTGCGCAGCTATGGCAATGCACCCCGCAACGGGCCTGCCGGGGGCATCCCGCTGAACGGCGAGATCTTTGATGGACTGGTGGCCCTCTATGCCCCCACCGGCAATCTGGGCGGCTACACCCTCAAGACCGGCATCCCGGCCCTGACCATGCGGGTGGAAAAGCGCCGGGGCGGCGTGGAGGTGTCCGTGACCCCTGCGTTGGGGTGGAAAACGGGTTTAGACAACGACTATTTATACAGTGAGGATACGATCTGGCAGCTGGACCGGGCCGAAAGCGCCCGGATGCGGCCCGCCCTTGAGGCGCTGTGCGGCAAGAGCCTGTTCTTTACCACCGGGGATGCCACCGCCTTTTGCAGCTATGTCCTGCCAGAGCTGGGCAGCAGGGTGACCATTGAGGACCCCGAACGCCTGCTGCTGAATCAGATCCCGCTGGAGCCGGTGGTGCAGTTTTATCTCGACGCGCCCACGCGGGAAACGGTGCGGGCACACCTTGAATTTTTGTACGGCGAGGACCGCGTCACGCCGGAGGAACCGGGGCCTGCCGGTCTGCTGCGGGATGCCCGCGCCGAACAGCGGGCCGGGCGGCTGCTGGGGCGGTATCTGGAGCCGGGGCCGGACACCATGGGCAACGGCCTTGCCGCCCACTACGATGCCTATGAGGAGGATGAAGTCTACCGTTTCCTCGATGAGGGGGTCCCGGCCCTGCTGGCCGAGGGCGAGGTCTACCTGACCGATGCCTTCCGCAGTATGCAGGCCGCACCGCCGAAGATCTCGGTGGGGGTGTCGGTGCACGGCAGCGTGCTCGACCTGGAGGTGGACACGGGGGAGTTCCCGGTGGGAGAGCTGAAAGCCCTGCTGAGATCGCTCCACCAGAAAAAGCGCTACCACCGCCTGCGCGATGGCCGTCTGCTCCGGCTGGACGATTCCATGGAGGTGCTGGACGAGCTGAACGAGACGCTGGAGCTTTCCGGGGCCAAACTGGGCCAGACCCACGCCCGGCTGCCCCTGTACCGGGCCCCTAGTCTGGACTGGGCGCTCTCGGGGCAGAACGGCATCCGCTTCAATCGGGACGATGCCTTCCGCCAGCTCAGCCGGAGCTTCCATGCGGTGAAGGACAGCGAGTATACACCGCCCGCGTCTCTACAAAAAGTTTTGCGCAAATACCAGCGGGACGGCTACCGCTGGCTCCGCACGCTGGATGGCTACGGCATGGGCGGCATCCTTGCGGATGATATGGGTCTGGGCAAGACGGTGCAGGTGCTCAGCTATCTGCTGGCTCTCCGGGAGCAGGGCGGGAACCCCCTGCCCAGCCTCATCGTCTGCCCGGCCTCGCTGGTGCTGAACTGGGCCGAGGAATGCCGGAAGTTTACGCCGGAGCTGAACTGTGTTGTGGTGGACGGGGATGCCGCCCACCGGGCCCAGCTGGCCGAGCAGTGGGACGGGGCCGATGTGGTGGTGACCAGCTACGACCTGCTCCGCCGCGACGAGACCCTCTACGAGAGCCAGAAATTCTACGCCTGTATCCTGGACGAGGCCCAGGCCATCAAGAACCACACCACCCAGAAATACAAGGCGGTGTGCGGGGTGAACAGCCGTGTCCGCTTTGCGTTGACCGGCACCCCCGTGGAGAACCGCCTGGGCGAGCTGTGGAGCATCTTCTCCTTCCTGATGCCGGGCTACCTGCCGCCCTACAAGAGCTTCTGCAGCCGGTTTGAAAAGCCCATCACGCAGGAAAACGACCCGGCGGCGGTGCGGCGGCTGAACCAGCTCACCGGGCCGTTCATCCTGCGCCGGATGAAGTCCGAGGTGCTGAAGGAGCTGCCCCCCAAGACAGAGAACGTCTACCGCATCGAGCTGGAAGAGGAACAGCGCAAGCTCTACCTTGCCGCCGTGGTGGATGCCCGGGAGAAGCTGCGGGCCGCCAAGCCCGAGGACAAGATGGCGGTGTTCGCCGTCCTCATGCGGCTGCGGGAGATCTGCTGCGACCCCCGGCTCATTGCCGACAACTGGACAGGCGGCAGCGCCAAGCTGGATGCCTGCATCGAGCTGGTCACCAGTGCCGTGGAGAGTGGGCACCGCATCCTGCTGTTCAGCCAGTTCACCTCCATGCTGGAACTGCTGGCCAAGCGGCTGGACGCGGAGGGCGTGAGCCACTTCACCCTGCAGGGCTCCACCCCCAAACCGGTGCGTGCCGAGCTGGTGCGCCGCTTCAACGGCGGCGAGGCCAGCGTGTTCCTGATCTCCCTGCGGGCAGGCGGCACCGGCCTGAACCTGACCGCCGCCGATATCGTCATCCACTACGACCCGTGGTGGAACGTGGCGGCTCAGAATCAGGCCACCGACCGTGCCTACCGCATCGGCCAGCAGAACCCGGTGCAGGTGTACAAGCTCATCGCCCAGGACACCATTGAGGAAAAGATCGTGGAGCTGCAGCAGGCCAAGCAGGATCTGGCCGAGACCGTCACCGGCAGCGCGGATGGTGCCATCCTGCGCATGAAGCCGGAGGAGCTGCTGAATTTGTTGGAGGGAACCGAATGATGCAATACGCCATCTTTGCCCGGCCTGTCGTGACCATTTACGACCTGCCCCAGACCACCAAACAGAGCGAGGCGGGCCTTGTTTCCACCATCGGGGACGAGGGGCTGTACGGTCAGGCCTGTCAGGTGCGCACCGCCCCCGGCGGCGTGACCGCCGAGGGAGTGCCCCTCTCCCCGGAGGTGGCCGAGGTGGTCACCTTTTACGGCTACCACGGCTTTGTCCGGCAGGATGCGCTGAAATTTGTCCATGAGGATACACTGCGGGACTACCTGTCCCAGCCGCTGGTGCTGGTGGGCCGTGCCACCGATGTGCTCAGCCTGCCCAAGGTGCAGGGGGTGCGGATGCTGGAACTGGAGCGGGGCTGCCTGCTCTGCCGCCTGCCCGAACCGCCCGAGGAGGCCGAGGCTCACACAGGCTGGGCCAGGGTGGCCCTGCTGGATGGCCGCACCGGCTATGTCCGGGACGTGGCGCTGGAGCCGGTGCGGTTTGAGATGACCGCCGTGTTCTCCCAGCGGAAGGGGCTGGCCTTTGATGACGCACTGGCCGAGACCCGGAATGTCACCGCCGGGGAGCTGGTGCCGCAGACACTGCAGGCGTGGTACGACGGCAGCGAGGAAGCGTTCCGGGATGCCGTCTGCGCGCAGGCGAAAAAGTATCTGGGCACCGAGTACCGCTGGGGCGGCAAGTCGGGCCGGGGCATTGATTGTTCCGGCCTTGTCAGCAGCGCCTATATGCAGTGCGGCGTGCTCATCTACCGGGATGCCAGAATCGTGGAGGGCTGGCCCATGCACCAGATCCCCTTTGCGGACAAAAAGCGGGGCGATGCCCTCTACTTCCCCGGCCATATCGCCCTTTACCTTGGCGAGGGCCGCTACATCCACTCCACCGGCGCGTCCGCCAGCGGCGGCGTGGTCATCAACAGCCTTGACCCCGCCGACCCGCTGTACCGGGAAGATCTGGTCAAGAGTCTGTATGCGGTGGGGAGTGTGTTCTGATAAAGTAACTCACCCTCTCCGTCATCCCTGCGGGATGCCACCTCTCCCAAAGGGAGAGGCACTGGCAATTCCCCCGCAAGGTTTCGGGAAACCGCCAGAGGCTCCCCCTTTGGGGGAGCTGGCAAAGCCGTCAGGCTTTGACTGAGAGGGCGAGGATGTTATAGGAGGAAGAACAATCCATGAAAGTCTTTGATCTACATTGTGACACCCTGAGCGAGCTGCGGCGCGCGGAGATGCGGGGCGACGGGCAGACCTTTGCCCGCAACAACGGCCACATTGATCTGGAAAAGCTGGAGAAGGGCGACTACATGCTCCAGTGCTTTGCCGCCTTTGTGAATCTGGCCGACCCCACCCCGGGCGCGGACCCGCTGGTGACGGCGCTGGAAGAGATCGACGTGTTCAAGCGGATGATGGAGCGGTATTCCGACAGGATCGCCCCTGTCTACCGCCCCGAGGATATCCGCAAAAACGCCGAGGCGGGCAAGATCAGCGGAATGCTGACCATTGAGGAGGCCGGCTGCTGCAAGGGCAGTCTGGGCGTGCTGCGCCGGATGTACGAGCTGGGCGTGCGGATGATGACCCTGACCTGGAACCACGAGAACGAGCTGGCCAGCCCCAACGTGGTGCCCGGCAACGGCCCCATCTGGCCCTGTATGCCCAACACCGAGACCGGCCTGAAGGAGAAGGGCTTCGAGTTCCTGGCCGAGATGGAGCGCCTGCACATCATTGCCGATGTGAGCCACCTGTCCGATAAAGGCTTCTGGGACATTGCGGAGCACAGCACCCGCCCCTTTGCGGCCAGCCACTCCAACTGCCGCGCCCTGGCCCCCCACTGCCGCAACCTGACCGATGAGATGATCCGGGTCATGGCGGAAAAAGGCGGTCTGGTGGGCCTGAACTACTGCGCGGGCTTTCTGGATGACCAGCCCAGCCCCGACCTGTGCCGCAGCACCACGGCCCTGATGGCCAAACACGCGGCTCATTTCAAGCAGGTGGGCGGCATTGAGATCATCGGTCTGGGCAGTGACTTTGACGGCATCGGCGGCAAGCTGGAACTGAGCGACTGCTCCAAAATGCCCCTGCTGGCCGATGCCCTGCGGAAAGAGGGCTTCACCGAGGATGAGGTGGAAGCCATCTTCTTCCGCAACGCACAGCGTTTCTTTGAAAACAACCTGTAATCACCGTTGGTATCTCAAATTTCGTCAATTTCGGCCAATTCGTCATTGAGGATATCATTTGGTGACGAAAATGACGAAAGTGACGAAAATAATGTCTTAACGGTAAGGATAAAGTATAACGGAAAGTATAGAAAAGTTGAGGGATTCCAGATGGATCAGAATATGACATTGGAAAAGCGCATTGCCGCAGAGCTCTATTCCTATCAGGGCAGGATGAGCGTTTTTGTGGATGACCTGCGCGGCAGCACGGTGGAGATCGGTGCCGACGAGGAGTTCGAGACGGCCTCCACCATCAAGGCGTTCATTCTGGCGGTGCTGTATCTGCAGGCCAGCCGGGGCAGGGCTGACCTGGAAGAGGAGATCACCTACGAGGCCAGCCAGTTCGTGGACGGCTCCGGGATGCTCCGGGCCCTGGGCGTGGGGGCAAAGCTCAAGGTGAAGGACACCGCCACCATGATGATCATCTGCTCGGACAACATCGCTACCAATATGATCATCGATTACCTGGGGCTGGACACCATCAATGCCTGCATCCGGGAATTGGGCTTTGGGCACACCGTCCTGCACAATCCCCTCCACTTTGACCGCTACGACAAGCTGGGCACCACCACGCCCCGGGACTACGCCGCCCTGTTTGCGCAGGTGGCAAAGGGCACGCTGGTCAGCAAAGAAGCCAGCGCCGCCATGCTGGGCATCTTCCGCCAGCAGCACTACAACACCATGCTGACCCACGATTTCCCCCAGTTCTATCTGGACTGCGAGGAGACCGGCGAGCCGGAGCTTATCTGGGTGGCCAGCAAGAGCGGCAGCATGAACGCCTGCCGCAACGACGGCGGCATCATCCACACCCCCTACGGCGAGTATGTGATCGTTCTGATGAACAAGGAGTTCCATGACATCATCGAGTACAACGACCACCCCGCCATGGTCTATGGTGCCCGGGTGTCCCGGATGATCCTGGATCAGATCCTGGCCTGCGAGGGAAAGCTGTATCTGAAGTAAACGAAAGAGTGGGAAAGTAGAACGAATGGAAATTACATTATCATTGCCAATGCTGCTGTTTCTGATGCTGATGACCGGGTTTGCGGGCTTTGTGGACTCGGCGGCGGGGGGCGGCGGCCTGATCAGCCTGCCCGCCTACCTGTTTGCGGGCCTGCCGGTGCATTACACCTACGGCACCAATAAATTCAGCGCGGCCTGCGGCACCACCTTTGCCACGGCGCAGTTCTTCCAGAAGGGGGCCATGAACATCCGGGTCGGCCTGCTGGCGGCTGTGGGCAGCTTTGTGGGCAGCGCACTGGGCTCCCACATCGTGCTCCTGCTCAGCGATCAGGTGCTGCGCACCATGATGCTCATCATCCTGCCGGTGGCGGCGGTGCTCATCCTCTGGCGGCGGGACCTGCCCGACGAGAACCGGGACGACGGCACCCTGAACGCCAAAAAGGCGGCGCTTGCCCTTGCCATCGGGCTGGGCATCGGCCTGTACGACGGCATCTTTGGCCCGGGCACCGGCACCTTTGCCATCATTGCCTTTACCACCCTGATGGGCTTTGACCTGCGCACGGCGGGCGGCAACGCCAAGGTGCTCAACCTTGCCAGCAACTACGCCAGCCTTGTAACGTATCTTTCCAGCGGGCTGGTGGTGTTCTCCATCGGCATCCCCTGTGCCATCAGCGGCATTGTGGGCAACCTGCTGGGTTCCCACTTCGCCCTCAAGAACGGCGCAAAGTTCATCCGCCCCATGATGCTTGTGGTTCTGGTGCTCCTGCTGGGCAAGATCGTCTCGGACGCGGTGCTGTAATGGACGAATCTTCGGCAAAAAGAAATTGACGTTTGCGGGAAAATGGACTATAATAGGGCCAGAAACCCGCAAGAAAACGAGCACTGAGGATGATGTTATGAAGATCCGCTACTCGAAGAACGCCATGAAGTTCCTGAATAAGCTGGACAAAAGGTCCGTGCTTCGCATCGTTGCAGGCATTGAGGGGCTGACCCTGAAACCGCCAGCAGGTGATATCAAGGTGATGCAGGGACTGAAGGATGGAACAATGCGGCTCCGGGTCGGAAGCTGGCGCGTGCTTTACCGGTACGGAGAGGAAAACGCGCTGGAGATTCTATTGGTGCTGGATATCGGGAATCGTGGCGATATCTATAAATAAGGAGGTGGCAGGATGTCTGAAATTGCAATGAATGCAGCACACATGATCGATATGCTGCCGGACCCGGACAAGAACCTTGCCTACGAGCTGATCAAAAAGCTGGTACTGGCATGGGACCCGGATTTCACCAAGCTGACCACAGAGGAAGCAAAGCAGCTGGAGGAAGCGAAGGACAGCGGCTTTGTGGATGCCGAAGAAATTGACTGGTCGAAGATCGGACACGAATGAACCAACAAAAAAGAGGAACTGCCGGGAAAGCAGTTCCTCTTTTTGATTGGGTAAGATCAGAAGGTGAAGCCCTCATCGAGGAAGGCCAGGCCGAACGCGCCGGGACCGGCGTGGGTGCCGATGACGCAGCCGATCTGGCGCACAAGGGCCTCGTTCCGGCCCAGATTCTCCTGCAGGTAGGTCTGGATGGGCTGCACCTCGCGGGGGGCGAGGGTGTAGCCGGCCAGCGCGTCGGCGCAGGTGCTGATGCCGCCCAGCTCCTCGATCTTCTTGAACAGGGCAACGTAAGCGCCGGGCAGGCCCCGGGCCTTGCCCGCCATAACGACCTTGCCCTCCTTGATGGTGATGAGGGGCTTGATGCCCAGCATCCCACCGGCCACGGCCACGGCGGCGGGCAGGCGGCCGCCCTTGCGCAGATACTTCAGGTCGTCGATGACAGCCACCAGATGCAGATGCTCCTTGGCGTGCTCAAGGGTGGCGGCGATCTGCCCGGCAGTCTTTCCGGCATCCCGCAGCTGAACAGCCAGCCGCACCAGCAGGCTCTCGCCCAGGCAGACGTTCTCGGAATCCACAAAGAGGACATTGTCCACATTGGCCATGTCTGCGGCCAGCCGGGCGCACTGGCAGGTGCCGGACAGCTCATGGGAGAGGAAGATGCCCACCACTTCGTCCCCGGCGGCAGCCGCCTCAAGGAAGAAGCGCTGGAACAGCTCGGGGCTGGGCTGGCTGGTGGTGGGCAGCTTGTGGCAGCGGGCCATCACGCCGTAATACACGGTGGGGGTCATGTCCACGCCGTCCCGGAGCACGGTGCCGTCCTCCAGGGTGACGTTCAGGGGGATGACGGTCACGCCCAGCTGCTCGGCTTCAGCGGGCAGGATGTCGGATGCGGAATCGGTAAGAATGCGGATCATAGTAATACCTCCAACGGGGCCAAGAACGGATAACCCGACCAAATCAATCAAAAAGTCGTATAGGAATATACCAGAGACGACGGGAAATGTCAATTGTTTGAATCAATATTTCTTCGTATTTTCGCAATTCCGCTCCGTTTTCTTGCACAAACGGGCCGGAACATGATACAATGGGCATCAGGCATTGCGGGGCTGTGCGCTGTGCGCCCGAAGCAGCGGAACAGCGCGGCCCCAAACGGAGAGGGGACGGAGAAGATGTCAGAACAGAACCGCCGCCTGCGGGCGGCAGGCATCGCGGCACTGGCCTGGGCCGGGCTGGCGGCGGTCTGGTGTGTGCTGGTTCCCGGCGGGGCGGCAGAGCTGCCGCAGGGCGTGCCCGGCACGCTGCGCAGCCTGCTGGTGCTGCCGCTGGCCGAGGAGCTGGTGTTCCGGGGGGCGCTGCTGCGCCTGCTGCGGCCGCTGGGGGAGCACCCGGCAAACCTCTGCCAGGCCGTGCTCTTTGCGGCCCTGCACGGAACGCTGACCGAAAAGTGCTATGCGCTGGGCATGGGGCTCGTTTTCGGGTGGGCCGCAGAGCAGACCGACAGTCCTGCACCCGGGGTGGTGCTGCATATCCTGAACAATGGGCTGGTGTTGGCCCGGGCGCTGGCAGAAAGGGGAATGGGATGACCGACTATGAGCTGATGGGCGCGGCGCTGGAGGAGGCCGCACGGGCCGCCGCGCTGGGCGAGGTGCCCGTGGGCGCGGTGGTGGCCCGGAACGGCGAGATCATCGCCGCCGCCCACAACACCCGCGAGACCGAGAAAAACGCCCTCCACCACGCCGAGCTGCTGGCCATTGACGCGGCCTGCAAAAAGCTGGGCGGCTGGCGGCTGTGGCAGTGTGAGCTGTTCGTTACGCTGGAGCCCTGCCCCATGTGCAGCGGCGGCATCATCAACAGCCGGATCAGGCGGGTGGTGTACGGCGCGGCGGATACCAAGGCCGGGTGCTGCGGCAGCGTGACCGACCTGTTCGCCCTGCCCTTCAACCACCATCCGGTGGTGGAACGCGGTCTGCGGGCGGAGGAGGCGCAGGCGCTGCTGCAGGCGTTCTTCCTCCGGCTGCGGGAGCAGCGGGCCGCAAAGCCCCGCTGGAAACCGCCCGTGACCCCCTGAGAACGTGAAAAAAAGTGGGAACTGCGTGAAAAGACGGCGGTTCCCACTTTCTTTTTTCGTCGAATTGTGTTATATTATTTAATGGTAACTTGTCGAAACCACTCGCACAGACCAGCGGGCTCGCCGCAGGACCGGCCTTGACCGGAAAGAGGAGCAGAGCGCAGCCCATGGGTGCGGTGGAGGGCGGGACCTTCCTGCCTGCGGGATTTTTTGCAGGCAGAGAACAAACGGCAGGAGGGCTGACTCTTGTACGATGATGAATTTGAATTGACCTTTGACCTGAGCGATGAGGACGAGGCATCCCGGGCCCCTGCGCCGGAACAGGAGCCGGTGCAGGAAGCTGCGCCGGAACCGGCCGCGGAAACAGAACCGGCCGCGGAAACGGAACCGCCGGTGGAGCCTGTGCCGGGACCGGCAGTCCCTGCGGCCAACGGGCGCTGCGTGCTGATCTCGGGCGGCGACCGGGGCATCGGAGCTGCTGCGGCCCGCGCCTTCTGGCAGGCGGGCTACCGGGTGGCGGTGCTCTACCACACCCACGCCGAGGCGGCGGCGGCGCTGGAAAAGGCGCTGCCGGGCCTGCTGGCGGTCCAGTGCGACGTGGCCTCCCGCGCCAGCTGTGAGGTGGCGTTCCACACCGTGGAGCAGGCCGTGGGCCATGTGGATGTGCTGGTGAGCAACGCGGGCATTGCCCAGCAGAAGCTGTTCACCGATATCACCCCGGAGGAGTGGCAGCACATGCTGGACGTGAACCTGAGCGGCGCGTTCCACCTGTGCCAGCTGGCCCTGCCGGGCATGATCCGCCGCAAGGCGGGCCGCATCCTGACCGTGAGCAGCATGTGGGGCCAGACCGGCGGCAGCTGCGAGGTGCATTACTCCGCTGCCAAGGCGGGCCTGATCGGCCTGACCAAGGCCCTTGCCAAAGAGGAAGGGCCCAGCGGCATCACCGTGAACTGCGTGGCTCCGGGTGTCATCGACACCGATATGATGGCTGCCTTTACGGCAGAGGATAAGGCTGCGCTGGCCGAGGAGACCCCCGTGGGCCGCCTGGGCAGCGCGGACGAGGTGGCGCAGCTGCTGGTGTTCCTGGCAGGCGAAAGCACCGGTTACATCACCGGGCAGGTGTTCGGTGTGAACGGCGGCCTGGTGATTTGAACCATCCCGCAGCGGCAAAACTTATGATACGATATCACTTACGGCGCAGCCAGCGCCGCGGTGAAAAGGAGAGAGCGAAATGGGCATGACTTTGAAGGAACTGTTGACGAAGGGCGAAGGCACCCTGACGGCGGGCGAGGCCAAGACACTGGCTTCCCAGTGCCGGATGGATGTGGAAACGCTTTACACGCTTCTGGAGGAGCGCGGCATCAAAATTCTGGATGACGAGGCCGACGGTGACACCAGCCTGGATGTGGAAGGCATCATGGCAGAGGTGGAAAGTGCCGAGGCAAACAGCGATGAGCTGGGCCTGGGCGATGAAAATGAGGACGACCCGGCAGAGGAGAACCCCGCAGACCTGAAGGCTGCCATGGATGAGCTGCTGGATGACCCTGTGAAGAACTACCTCAAGCAGATCGGTCAGATCCCGCTGCTGAGTGCGGAGCAGGAGGTGGACCTGAGCAAGCGCATCCACGCCGGTGCCGAGGCTGCCCACATCCTTCAGGCCGACCGCCAGAAGTACGGCGCGCCTGAGTACATCAAAAAGAACAGCGCCCGCTTCTCGTTCGAGGAGGACGAGAACAGCCGGAGCTATACCGAGGATCTGGACGAGGAAGGCAACACCAAGTCCAGCGAGGACGACGAGGAAAAGGCTGCCGAAGAGGAGGCCATGGAGGCTGTGGAGAACGGCCCCCTGACGGAGGAGCGCCGCCAGGAGCTGCTCAAGATCCGCCGCGACGGCCTGAACGCCCGCCGCAGCCTGAGCGAGGCCAACCTGCGTCTGGTGGTCTCCATCGCCAAGAAGCATGTCGGCCACAACCTGGCGTTCCTGGACCTGATCCAGGAGGGCAACATCGGCCTGATCAAGGCCGCCGAGAAGTTTGACTGTGACCGCGGCTTCCGCTTCTCCACCTACGCCACCTGGTGGATCCGTCAGGCCATCACCCGCGCCATTGCGGATCAGGCTCGCACCATCCGCATCCCGGTGCACATGGTCGAGACCATCAACCGGATGCGTCAGGCCACCAACCAGCTGGTCTACCAGAATGGCCACGAGCCCACCCCCGAGGAGCTGGCAAAGGCCATGGATATGAGCGTGGAGCGTGTGCGTGAGATCCAGCGCATGGCGCAGGAACCCGCCAGCCTGGAAAGCCCCGTGGGCGAGGAAGAAGATTCCTCCCTGGGCGATTTCGTTGCCGACGAGAACGCCGAGGCCCCCGGCAAGGCAGCGGACCGCGCCATGGTGGCCCAGCAGATCAATCAGGCCCTCAAGAGCCTGACCCCCCGTGAGGAAAAGGTCATCCGCCTGCGCTTTGGTCTGGACGATGGCCGCCCCCGCACGCTGGAGGAGGTGGGCCGCGACTTCGGTGTCACCCGTGAGCGTGTCCGCCAGATCGAGGCCAAGGCAATCCGCAAGCTGCACAGCCGCAAGTGCCTGGCCCTGCTGAACGGCCTGATCGAGTGATCCTGAACTTACCGCTATGAGAAAGAGCCCCCGCCGGTCTATTGAACTGCACCCCATTTGTTAGACAGTATGGTATACTGTTTAGGAAATGGGGTGT
>ERZ841120.871-NODE-871-length-16126-cov-12.906042_pt1 | contig 16126 bp, 15 predicted proteins | sample MGYA00519572_ERZ841120 | MGnify/ENA primary metagenome ERZ841120 (study PRJEB31850, sample SAMEA3708890) | human gut metagenome | biome: human gut; feature: human-associated habitat; material: faeces | place: China | collected 2014 ... | reverse complement strand
ATTCTTTAACACTAAAATCCTTACTATATCTTGTGTACATATTGATATGTGCAGGGCCACCGCCATTCAATGTCAAAGCCAGTATAGCCTTGTTTGCCTCTATCTCACAATAACGTTCATCTTCTGAATCTTTAACCATTGGTATGGTTACACTTTCCATAGCAATGTCATTTGGTATGTTTCGGCGATCGATTTGCTGATCGATCAAATGACCGACTTTGTGATTACCTCTAGTTGAAGTAATAGCAAGGACTGGCAACTTTCGATAATATGCCTCCGTCAATCCCGGCATATAATTGCGAGAAGCTGTCGCTCCCGTACAGCTGATAGCCACAGGCTCACCAGTCTCTGCTGCCATACCGCAAGCTAAATAAGCTGCACTACGTTCATCTACCGATGACCATATCTGAAACCATGGGTCATTTTCAATACTAACCACAAAGGTCATATTGGTAGTTCCAGGTGAAGCTATCACTCGATGAATACCATGAGCCTTCAACAAAGCTATGACGATTTGAACATTCCGTTCATTGGTATATTTAAATTTTGATTCCATCTATCTTAATATATAATGCATTAGCTTAATATTTCTCAATAAAGCAAGAAGAACTATTGTTAGAAATGTAATCAGCAATGAAGCCCCAAAATTAACTTCGGAATTATAACAACTCCATACATAGACTACTGAATATAGTACATAAGGATGATATAAATAGAAGAATAAAGTATCTGCGCCCCATGTTGAAATTCTGTCTTGTGTCCACTTATTCTTACGTTTAAATATTACCATTATACCAAGACATATAAGTAGTGAATATAACAAATATGCTATTCGTAATGGTAATCCTTTATAATCAGAATAAGGTGATATGATTACATCTAACCATCTTGGATTAAACGACACTACAAATACTAGTAATATTGTAGCTGTTATTAATAATATGTATATGGGGGGGGTGATTTTTCTAGCTATTATCTGTGATTGTCGCAAGAAACAGCTTCCATAATAATGTCCAATTAAAAAGAATGGCATAAAACTAAAAAATCTATGTAACCCTAATTCTCCATAGACAGGTACAAAACCTATCAAAAGGGAAATAATAACAGACATAACAATGACTTTTCTTTCATCCCAATTCTTCGGTATCAAACATACCAATATTCTCCAATAGAAAAGGCATAGTAAATACCATAATGCAAAACTCGGGTAAATTAGCTCCTGCCATCCTGGTATAACTCCACTATAACACCAATTTAAGAATAAATCAAGACAGTGGAAAATCAAGAATATCCTTAATAGACTCAAAGATTTTGTTACTTGTTCTTTAAACAGTCTTCTTTTTGTGAAGTAGCCACTTATCAATACAAACAAAGGCATGTGAAAAGCATATACACCCTTTACAGCTGTCCAAGTAATTGGATCACATTCAATAGATATACCTCCATTTATCAAACCATCAAGCAATGGGATATGCCCATATATCACAAGTACAATCAATAACATCTTTAGAGCATCTATGCAGTAATCTCTATACATTTGACTATTCATATACTACAAAACGTTTTATGCTTTCCAACTAACATTATCTTTTATTACTTTCGCAGGTGAGCCAGCAACAAGAGTATGTGGCGGAACATCTTTTAAAACTAAAGAGGAAGCTGCAACAATAGCCCCTTCTCCAATAGTTACTCCCTTGAGTATCATAACATTCTCACCCAACCATACATGATTTCCAATTGTGATAGGCTTAGCATTTTCGTATCCTGGCGCAAAGATCTGATGATTACCACCATCGTTATCTCTAATAACCGTACCCATCGCTATAATACAATCATCACCTATGGTTATACTTTTATTACAGATAATCTTTACTTCTCGATTGATAAAGCTATCACCTATTTTTAATTTTGCATCATTTCCAACCTGCAAATAAGAACCATAACCTACCATGTTAAGGCAGCCAGTTTTGCCCCCCCCACATTCGAGTTTGGAATTCTTACCCATACACAAAGCTGTCTCCATTTTTGAAGATTTCATATTACACCATCCAAATATCAAATTATTTTTTAACGTAATTGAAGCAGTCTTATGAATGTCAAAAACTGTATGAGGAGCCGGAATAAGATAAGACTTACCTACCCTATTTATCCTCATAAAATTATAATAGATAACCCTTAGCATTTGCCAAGGATACCATAGTTTATACTTCTTGATAATATCAAACATGTTTCTTTAATTTTATTTCCAACGTGCATTAATTGTTTTTCCCTCATTGCATACTAGTATCTGACCATTCAAACAGTTTGAAGCATCAGAGAGAAGGAAGGCTGCAACTTCGGCAACTTCCTCTGGCAGGTAATAGCGATGAGTAATATTACCATAACGCAAATCACCATTGGCATCTCCACCGACCATATCTGATACGGTAACACCAGGAGCTACTGCATTGATACGGAAATTTTCGTTGACATAACGATATGCCAGACCTTGTACCAAACTATTCAATGCAGCTTTCGTCAAGCCATATGGTCGCTCATCAACCGTCATGCTAGTTTCTGATGAAGTAAAGAGAATATTCTTAGTTCCTTCTAGATGAGTTTCAGTACATTTTTCAATGAAAGTCTGGGTTAAGAAGAAGCATCCTTTCAAATTCGTATCAACCTGCGAATCGAACTGCTTAGGCGAAACTGCTAAGAATCCTTCCTCATGGAGTGATATACCAGCATTGTTGACCAAGCAATTAAGACCTCCTAACATTTGATCGGCTTTGTCGATAAACTCCTTAAATGACGTTGTATCCTGAACATCCAAAGGCAGATATAGGCAATTGATTTCTGATGCACTCTGTTTCAATGTCTGTTCATTACGTCCAGCAATTAAGACCTTAGCTCCTTCAGATACGAATTTCTTTGCCATGGCAAATCCCAAGCCTCTTCCTCCACCAGTAATGACTATCTTTTTGCCTTTTAAATGTTCGTTTGGGGCAAGATAGTGAATGTTGGCGTAAATAGGCTTGGCCTCACCATGAAGCAAAAAAGAAATCGTATGCTTCAACTTAGATTTTATTCCCATTATTTCTTTATCTTTTTGGTTATTTCTTTCACCTTATTATATATAAATGCTCGTTCATTGTTCTCTAGACCTATAATCATTACCGATGATAACAGAATTGTTTCTACGATAACTACAGAACTCGCCATTCTAGCAATAATATTATCAAACAGATGCCAAGGAATGAAAATCAGTATAATACCCAATGCCAATACCGGCAAAACATATCTTAACATCGAACGAATATAGACACTTAACGGAAGGGCGAACATTCTTCTACCAAGTATTAATTGAGTAATAAACACAATTACCTTAAAGAAGATAAGCAGGCCGTAAAGAGCCTCAGGAGACATACCTAACTTTAAGATTACATAAGCACATGCTATATTTACAGCATATATTATAGTCAATGCTATCTCATATATCTTTATCTTTCCATTTGCCAAGATTCCCGTTATCAATCCTGTTGTAAAGCAATCTACAAAGGAATAAAAGAGAATGAGAGAAACAAAACTACTTGTATGAAGAGGAACTTCTACCAACCATAACCCTAAGAGATCATCTATATTCACAATAATAGGTACTATCAACATAAGCATGAGAAAAGCAGAAAACTTGGTGCTGCGAATGATGAGTTTATTCATTGACTCATATTCACCGGCTGCATATTGCTTTGTGATTTGTGGTTCTACAGCTGTCATGAAGTTGGTGACAAAGCGATTGACCATCGCATTTACCTGGTTTGCCACACCCTGAGCTGCATTTACAAGTGTTCCACAGAATATGTTTAACAACAAGGTCATCCCCTGGTCTTTGGCCACTACTGCAGCATTGCCCCAAAAGGCCCATCCGATAAAACCAAACATCTTCTTCAGTAAGGTCTTATCCATACAGAAGGAATATCTGCATTCCTCAAACTTTCGCTTACAATATATCCAATAAATAATCTGTGTCGTCAAATTTGCCAAACACAGTAAAAGCGCATAAATCACCAGTCGGTCAATAGGTGATACATATAATGCATAAACTATGAGTAACTTAACAAACACATCATATAACGTAAAATAGGCATAAATACCCATACGCTCATGAGAGATGATTGATGATGTGTAGGGTACGTTGATAAGGTTGATTACAAAGGTAGCGATGGAAAATTGCAACACAATATTGGCTGCCCCCATACGTTCAGCAGGAATATTAAGTTTATTGTTCAAAAACCAAATACCCGCAACCTCTGCAATAACAATCATAGCAGCAGCTATCAATAAATGGATATTGACTGCTGTTACGAAAGTCTTTCTCAACTGCTCTCTATCTCCGACACCTAAAGCAAAGGTTAGGAATCGGCTTGTGGCCACAGACATAGCTCCTGTCAAGACAGAGAACATGGTAACCAAACCTCCAACTACATTATAGATACCATAATCTGATGCTCCTAAAGCATCGAGGATGACGCGGCTTGTAAACAAACCGACAGCCATCATCACAAACATTCGAAAATAGAGAAGGATTGTATTCTTAGCTATACGCTTATTGTTTGAAGCACTATCTAAAGCCATATCCGTTCTTATCTCAAATGAGTTATTTTTGCCATCTTCCTCAACACTCTACCTGCAAAATGCTTTGCATGAGAAGGAAGAAGGTAAAGTCGAGCCTCTGCATAGGAAGGAATAGGATTGCCATGAGCTATGGCAAAATCTACATTATCCTTGGCATATTCGTCTGTATCATATAATAAGCGACACTCACACTTGTATTTATAACTTATCTTCTTATATTTCTCTATATCAAATACCTTTGAAAATGCCTCCAACTTATTCAACGACTCCAAAGTAATCAATGTTCTCAAACACTTAGAGCAGATAGAACAGTTCTGAGCAGAAAGATAATCATCAGCATGATCAACACATACATTTAAATATTGGTGCGCAGGTGGATAATCTGCAATCAACTCAGTCTTCTGTGTTCTGCTATATTGATTACCATCATCAATAATCTCTGTACATTCAGTAGAGAGCAGCGTATTGACATATACATCATAGAAGGTCACTTCCATATATTCTGTTCTCTTAGAGAAAGGAAAATACATCAATTCCCAATATGAATTGGAACCAGATGCAAAGTACTTGGATACCTTTCTTTGGAACAACAAAATAGCTGATGCACGCAGGAATGCTCCCGCCTGATATTCCCATGGCTTCAAATAGAAATCAAACAAGTTGGAATCTACTCCAATATAAGGTAAGCCTTTGCTTTCAGGGAATGATTTCAGATAGTTAAATCGTTTCAAGAAACGCTGACGGGCAATCTCACCGCCTCCTCCATGTGAACCTACATTGAAAAAGAATAAAGATGATATCTTATAGTTTTCATCAGACTCCCGTTCCAAATGATCATAAATGGTAGAGAAAGAATCTACTCCTGCAGAGAATCCAGTACCCACATTCTTAGCAATTTGATGTGGATTTGAAAAGCCCTGAACCTTTACATTTGCCTTCCTGAACTCTGGATGAAAAGCTCGAATAATGTCTTGAACATAGTTCTTTACATTGAAGAACAAACGTTCTGAAACATTACCTTCAATAATGATATCCTCTTTATAGAACATTGCAGGATACAAAGCTGCAATCAAAAATGAGTCATATACATCAGTATTTAACCAGTCTTCATATTCCTGATGAACAGAATACCAAACGGTCTTAACATCTGTGAACTTAGCTTCCATATCGCAAATCAAGTATGACATACCCTCTTTGCTCTCTATTCTCAAATTGTATATCTTCATCGCCATGCCTCCTGTTTATTGTTTATCACTTGTTTGTTATAACACAAACAGAAAGCACAAGGATATTGGTAAAAATTATCGGTTTTTACCCCCCCCATTTTAGTTAGCAACTCTTTCATCTTTAGATATTTATCCTTTATATTTTTGTTATTTATTTTACCTACAATAAACTTACGCTCATTTTTAGTTAAGCCTATACTGTATTCTACGACAGCCGTAACTATAGTACTAACCAAACTAAGCAATATCAATCTCATCCAGCCTTCCTGCATAGAATAACGTATCATCATTGGTATAATAAAACAGATAATCATGACAGGCAATACTCTATATAATACTTCACGAACATACATCATTACAGGAAGTTTCACCATATCTTTCAACAGGTATAGTCGTACTCCAAGTAAGACTGTATAAATGATAAAGTATAGAACATAAGCGATTTCAGGTTGAAATCCTAATTGAAATGCTATCCATGAGAATGGAAACACTAGACATCCTATTGTTGTAACTATGATTTGGTATCTTTTTATATTACCTGTTGCAAACATCGAAGTCACCAAAGAATTAGCAAGGACCGTATCTACAAAGGATGAAATAATTATCAATTGTAGAAATATCGCAGCATACTCTGGAACCGTTTTTAGCCATATTGTTAGAATACTCTGCGTTTCCAACAAGATTGGTATCGCAAAAAACAACATTAAGAACGCAGAGAACTTTGCACTACGACATACAAGCTTATGCATATAATCCAAATCACCTTGAGCATACGACTTAGTAATCTGAGGATTAACTGCTGTGGTGAAGTTATTAACAAATTGTTTCAAGGCTGCATCAACTTGTGTTGCTATGCCTCGTGCTGCATTTACAGCGACACCAAAATACAGGTTCATGAGAATATTTACACCTTGCGTATTGAGCATATAAGCACCATTACCCAAGAAATTCCATCCAGCAAATCCTGTCATCTCTTTCAAAACCGGCTTGTCAAAGACAAAATGATAAGTACATTCTTCAAAATGGCGTTTACAATAATAGCCATAAATGAATCGGATAACAGCACCGACACATAGTAAAAGAACTGCGTATGTCTTCAACCTATCAAATGGAGAGATTGTCAACATATAAACTATTATCAATTTCAATGAGACTTCAAGGACACTGATGTAAGCAAATGCTGACATTTTTTCATGAGCTATAATTGCCGCATTATATGGTACACTTAACAGATTGAGCACAAAAGTGAGGATTGCACATTGAAAAACCCAATTGGATGCTACCATTCTTTCTGGCGGTATATTCATCTTGGTATTCAAGAACCAGATACCTACAGCCTCAGCTATAACTATAACCAATACAGACATTCCTAGCTGAATATTCACTCCTGTAGAGAATATCGTCTTTAACCTTTCTATGTTACCTTTACCTAATTCGAATGTAATAAAGCGACTGATAGATGATGAGAGAGAGCCACTAAGTACTGAGAACATAGTTACTATTCCTCCTACCACATTATTAATACCATAATCCTCAACACCAAGTGTATTCAATATCACTCGTGATGTAAAAAGACTTACAGCCATTGTAAAGAGCATTCGCACATACAACAGCAATGTATTTTTCGCTATTCGTTTGTTATTGTCTGATGTTTGATTTGACATATATTACTTTCCAAACTCTTTAATCCTCTGTTCCTCTTTCAAAGAGCAGACAAGCAGCTGTCCATTCTTCTCGGCTACGATATAGCCATCCAAGCCTTGAACTACCACCTTGCTTTCATCGGCTGCATGAACCACGCAGTTCTTGCATTCATACAAACGGATGTCCTTGCCTACCTTGGCATTGCCAGCCTCATCCTGTGGAAGCAAGGTACGGAGACTGCCCCAGCTGCCTAAGTCGCTCCAGCCGAACTCGGCTGGCAAGGTATAGATTTCCTTCGACTTCTCCATCACAGCATAGTCAATGCTTATCTTCTCGCAGGTTGGGAAGAGTTTGCCGACCACCTCTTTCTCCTGTTCGGTATAGAAAGAAGGTGCCATCTCGTCCATGATGCTGGCAAGCTGAGGCTGGAAGGTACGGATTGCCTTGCTGATGGTATCAATGTTCCATACGAAGATTCCGGCATTCCAATAGTAATTGCCGGCAGCAAGGTATTGCTCAGCAGTCTCCAGGTTTGGCTTTTCCTTGAAAGCCTCAACCTTGTAGATTTCATTTACGGATGTTGGCTCTGCTGCAGCGATATAGCCATAACCAGTTTCTGGGCGGCTTGGCTTGATACCGATCGTAACGATGGCGTTCTTATCGGAGGTATAGCTCAATGCCTTGCTGAGCACACGCTGATACTCCGAGGTATTGATGACCAGGACATCGGATGGTGTCACCACGATGTTGGCATCAGGATGCCGTTTTGGGTAATCGGGGGGGGTGACATAGGCCAGAAGCGGCTGCCTACGCCACCAGCCATTATAATAATCTGTATATTTGTTTCCATTTATAATTCCGACAAATAATATTTCATTTATCTCTTATAATATTCAATATACTGATTTTGCATTTGCTCTATACCAAATCTATCTGAGACAAATTGATATGCACTTTCCGCCAACACCTTCCTGTCGAGATTCTTGATATTGTTGAAAACATCGACGAAGTCATCTACATTGTTATCTTTAACTTTCAATGGCCACGCGTTAGGAACGGTATCGACCAATCCCTCACAAGAATTGATAATTACCGGTAACTTTGCAAAAGAAGACTCTATAGAAAGCATAGACAACCCCTCATGGACAGAAGGCATAAATAGGAAATCGAAAGAGTGCAAATATTGGGCTAAATTATAAACATTTCCATAAAAATGTACATTTTCAAAAATTCCCAACTCTTTTACCAAATCTTCTTTCAAATGACCTTCACCAACAATATGAAAGTAAAAGGTGTTGACATGAGCATTTAACTTGTTGATAACAGCCGACAATACAGATATGCCTTTCTGCTCAACGATTCTACCAGCAAACAAGATGTTTATTTTTCCATCTCTAATACCCTCAAACTTGAACTGTTTTTTTTCGGCAATTCCATTATATATAATAGGTATTATCTTATGATAAAAAGGGAAATCATACAGATAAGACTCCCTTACTGGTCCACTAATTGAAACATTTGCTTGATGTTTAAGGAAAAAATGCTCTATGACTTTACCTATAAAATGCTTATGCTTCCACAACTTTGTGTTATGAAGTGTTCTTACTACCTTTACGTTCTTATTTATCATGAATCCAAAAAGTAAAAAGAACAAGTAAAGAGCAACATCTGGTGACTCTGTATGCGAATGATAAACATCAGGATGATATTTGAGATGAAGTTTCCAAAACCAGAAAGGAAACAACAAGGCACCTAAAATAAAGTTCGTTGAAAATGGAGAACGATGGTAATAAATACCATTAGATTCCAAATCTTCTATGAACGCTTTAGAATATGCTCCTTTTCCTTTGACCACTTCCACCATGTGGAACTCTACATTTGGACACTTTGCCTTAGATATGTTCAAGGCAACCGTTTCGGAACCACCGATATCAAAATGTGTAACTATATGAAATACTTTAAAACTCATTGAATAATTTCTCCCATTCTTTAACTATTGGTTCTATATTAAATTCTTTACTCTTGACAATCGCAGACTGAGCCATATTTGATACTTGTTTTGTATTCGTTATTACTGCCGTGATAGCATCTGCCATTATTTTGGGATCAAAACCTTTTGGATTATAAGGGACGATAATACCATTTTTTCCATCGTCTATAACATCATAAACTGAAGAGAAACTCCCATAAACTACAGGGATAACCCCATAAGACATAGCTTCTGCCAATATGAGTGGCAATCCTTCATATTCAGATGTTAGTATAAGAAAGGAAGCGCGCTCATAATATTCCTTAGGGTTCTTAAACCCCTCTAGATAGATATGTCTAAGCCCAAGTTTTTTAACATAGTCCCTGAACTCCTCAAAGTCGTCACCCTTTCCTACAACTGTAAATCTCCAATCAGGCATTTTTTCTTCCAGAATATGCCAAACATCAGCTAATCTGAAAGCTCTTTTTTGATTGATGTCAATCCTACCAACATAAATTATTTCCTTTAACTTCTTATCTTGCGAATACACATATTTTTGAGAATCAACAGTAATTGGATTGGTTATTACACGAATCCTGCTAGGCTTACTGAGTCTCGTAAAATTCTTAAAGTCTTTAATATGTCTATTTGACAACAATAAATATCTATCAGAATTATGATATACATATCTCATGCTATATTTTGTAATCATGCCAAAGATTTGCCTTTCAATATGTAAAAAAAACTTAGACAATGGAGAACGAGTCATATTAATTTTCAACTCAACACCTTTTAACCGAGCATTAATGTTTGGCTGATTATGATAGACCGATATAACCTTAATATCCATCCCCTTGATAGCATGCTTTAATATAAATGCAGGCGCAAAAGGAAGCCCCCACTGGTTAACGACTATATCTATCTTGTCTTTTACCAAAATATCCCTTAATGAATGTATTCTATTTAGGCTGAATTCCTCTTGCTCAAAGATATGTTTGTTAATTCTTTCATCCAGATTATCAAAGACAAGTCCATGTGGCTCACTCAGAAAAACAATGCTAACTCCATAACCATCATCAAGGAATGCCTTAGACAAGACAGATGTAACAACCTCCTGTCCTCCAACACCAAATCCTTTCATCAGGAAAAGAATATTTTTATTATTTTCATTCATATGCATAACTTAATAGATATTATTAGCAGTTTGCCCAAAACTTTAGATTGCAATGTAGGCAAATCTTTCTTTTCCATAATCAATCTCTATTTTTGGCAATATTCTCAACAACGAAATCTTTGCAAGAAAAGGATGCTGCATACCTTGTACGTTTCTATCTGCCTGAATATATTCAGACAACTCCTGTCGAGTTTCTATCATACTATTTACTTTTAATCTTCAATGCAAAATGATGCATTTTTCTAAACATTAAAATATACTTAGCCATAATTTTATAGTTGGAAGACAAATAAAATATCACTCGTTTTGCCAAAGGTACAGTATTCCATAAGTCACGACTAATAGACTTCAATATATTACAAGCACCATCGTAATAAGTTTTAGAAATCTCTCCATTCGTCTTAGCGCTAATAATAAAATCATCAGCCGTTTGTCGCAATCTACCTTTATCAACAGAACTGCGATAGACCACATCTTTATCATGGAAGAACTGTTGGATACAATTCATTGAATTCCAATTCTGTACATATTGTACTATAGAAAAGCTATTTGAGTATGCTCCTTCATTTTGGCAATCATAATAGTAAAGGCATTGGGATAAATTAGCTATATTTTTGGCATAATAATAAAGCTTAGGCAAAACCTGATAATCTTCCCCTTGATTATTACCTTCCAAGCAACAAACAGAATTGTCTACATAAAGTCTTCTTCTTATCAACTTACCCCAAATAGTATTTGGTATATTACGTTCCAAAACCGAAATACAATACAAGGAAGTGTTAGAAAAGACAGGATGCCTTACTTCGACATCAAATGTTGGATATGCTTTTTTAAAATCAACAATAACAATATCCGCATCTACTTTCTTTTGAGATAATATAGTTTTTTTGACTATATCCTTGTCAACATAGTCATCGCTATCCACATGCATTACGAATTCACCAGTAGCTGCAGCTACGGCAGTATTTCTTGCCCCCGCAAGCCCTTTATTATTTTCATGTTCTATGATACGAACCTGAGGCTTTCGCTGTGGATAACGTTCCACCACATTTTTTAGGATAACAACACTATTGTCCTTTGTGCAATCATTTACAAAGATATACTCTATATTTTGATATGTCTGTTCAAAAAGAGAAACAGCACAACGCTCAATAAATTTCTCAACCCCATAGATGGGAATCAACATTGAAACTTTAGGAGTTTTAATCATTTTTTATCTTATCAATCAACAAGTTAATAATATCATTATCTACATTAGCATCAAATTTTCTTGCAAAGATTTTTTTAGACCGAGACAAGTATTCATAATCTACTTTACGCCAAATATATGGTCGCCCTCGTTTCCAGTCAATCTCTCGCAAACAACCTTCAAATTCATCAGTCACATTGTAAATGCGATTTTTGAATTCCGAGTTATAAGCGAATGTTTGTTTGTAAATTTCATCAGGACAATAAGCATACTGATACATCTTGAGAATTTCATCCTTGTTTTCGAGCAATGAAAGTACGAAATCATGAGTTACGCTTACCCATTCACACCCTGCCTTAAACTCATAATCAGGTTGTTTCATTTTATAGCCAACAAGAATCTGAAGCTTATTATAAAGCTGTCGCATCTTCTGCAAACCTCCTCTGATATATTGATTAGGGAATCTCATATACTGCATAAACAAATTATGACAGTAAACTCGCTCTCTCATATCCCACTTTGGGCTATATCCAATATATTCAAAGTTCTTACCATCAAAATATTTATGAATATAGTTTTGGGAATGAAGAGGTAAATCGATACCTGAAATCAGATGATAGTAAGCGTGCTCGACCAGAGAAGCCAATTCAAACAAATTCATCTCAGCCTGAATAAGGCTGACATTTCCCCAACGCACATCAACTCTCTCGCAGAATTTACAATGAGAATATTTCATATGTGGGGGGGGGTAATCTTTTTTATATCCAAATTTGACTTTAAATCCAAATGGATGTATATATCATTGCGAGGGTCATCCAAGAGAAGCAAAAGCTTGTGTAATTGCTCCAAATTGGAATGAGCGATTATTAAATATGCATGTTTATCCATAATTAAAAATTATATTTTAAATAATTGTCTGAAACTCATTTCAAGTTCTTTCTTATATTTACTTTTATGAGATCTCCCTTGAATGCCTTTTAAAATTCTATATATTTTAGATATCCCTAAATAAATTATAGAAATCTGTCTTAAACGTACATTTTTAATCCATTTCATATAAAAAAGATGGCTGAGAAAATCCTTATTTACATTTTCTAAATAATAATCCACCATATTGTAATTATTGTGTTTTATAAAACGCAATAAAAAATCCTTGAACCTATAGGACAAAGAAAATAGAACAAGTTGATTCGAAGGACATACTTGGTAGCATTTATACAATTCATCAATAACAGTCAAAGAGTCTTTTGCGAATTTCTCTCTTGTATGAACATTACGAGTTGCTTGCCCCTCAACGCCTATTGAATAAACATGTAGCATTTCACCAACATATAGGCATTTTTTATTCATTGCTATTTTACCTAACAACAAAATGTCCTCATTATTTTTCAGTTCTTCATTGAAACCTCCAGACTCTTTAAAATCTGTTCGTGAAATCAGACTGGCTCCAATATGTGGTGCAGTTTCTAATGATCTAAAGAAATTAAAAAGCACAATCTTATGATAATATTTATCAATCATTAAATCTGTATGTACAATATCATTAATTTCATCATAAACGAAACTTGCACATTGTATCAAAGAAAAGCCTTTATGATTTGTTGCCACATTATGCATTCTTAACAAAAAATCAGGAAGCCAATAATCATCAGCATCAAGAAAGACCAACCAATTTCCATTAGCAGCCTTTGCACCAGTATTTCTGGCTTTACTAACACCTCCGTTCTTTTGTTTGATAATTTTAACCCGTTTGTCACTTATAGAATTTTCAATTATAGAAACTCCATTATCAACGGAGCCATCATCAACAATAATAACCTCAAACTCTTTATACGTTTGCCCTAATACGCTATTTAGACAACGTAATATAGTTTTTTCTTTATTGTATAATGGTATAATTATAGATATCATAATTTAGAAAACACTTTTTATACAAACAATTGATTAACATATGGTACAATGTCTCCAAAATTTTTAACGATTGCTTTTACAAAAATAATAAGACCATACAATACCACAAAATATCTAAACCTTAACATTTCTTTTCGTGATTTTATATTTGACCATAAATACGAATATACAAATAATTCGAAGAAAGATAAATTTAATGCAATTCTCAAGAACAAATCACTGAATGAGCCCAACAGATTTGATAAAACAATACTCAGAACATAAGTTTGAAATAAATAATTATTAATTTTTTCCTGAGGACAAATCTTGACAACATACATTGCAAAAATTACATTCATAAGACTAGACAATTTTGAAATTGTAACTTCTGCATCAGAAGAAGTCACAATATATCCTACATATCTATCTCCTAAGAAATTAAAATATCCTATAATATATGGAATTAGTTTGTACAATAACGAATTTATAAAAACCAAGACATAAGAGGCCAGCAATATTCCCAAAAGATATTTTTTATTATTAAAGATTTTTCTATTCTTAAAATAAATAAAAACTGGGATAATAGCCATGATTATTATGCTCCTATGAAGATAGAATGTTGTCAAAAGAACAAGACCTAAATACATAATTAAATATTTATTCCTTTTTCTCTCGCATTCTTCCATCTTAATCAATAATGGAAAATATAAGAAATAGACACCTAAAGCAAATGACTGCCGCATTATATTAAAAGATTGAGTATAAAAAAGGAACAAAACCCAAAAGAATAAACATAGAAGTTTGCTTTCGAATCTTTTAATTATATTATTAACCCCTATCATATATACTAAAAACAAGGTGCCCATATAGCTCAAGTAATTATTTGATATATAAGTTTTAAAGAATGCTGTAAACCATGCAAAACCTGGTTCAAATTCAGTATAAGCAGACCATGTCAATGGATTCATTGTTGAATTTTTAAAATTCATCGAATATATGCTATTATCTAATCCAACACTTTTTGCCCTAAAGAATGCCAAAAAAGTAAGAAATACAACAAATACGCCATAGCATATCCTAGAGTCTTTTCCACAAAATTTTAATGCCAGTAAGAATAGAACTATTAATAAAAAATATATTATCATAACAAACATGATTATAACATGAAACAATAATCAAACTAGTAAGTGAGTTGTCCGTGATATAACTATCAATACAGTTATTAACCTATCATAAAATAGCATCCATCACAAAGACTTCAACAATTCTAAAGACATTTCTCGCTTTTCTATTAATCTTGTATCATTATCAAAACGATTTAAATACTGATCACAATACTTATTAACCTCAGTCAAAATTTTACCTGGTAAATTCAAAATATTGAATAAAGATAAGAATCTTCCTTGACCACGTTTGACATTACCTAACACAAGAAATGGCTTGTGAAAAATAACAGAAAACACACATGCATGAAAGCTATCCGTAATAACTAATTTGGCGTCATCAAATCCTTTCAACCATTGCTCTATAGGTGGCTGAATTCTATCTTCAATTTCCAAATGATAATTTTCAGGATTAGCAGAAACATAAAATGGTATCAGCCCTTTTTCCTTTGCCACTCTATTAACCAATGCTTTTTTCTCCGGTGAAATGTCGAGCAAATAGACCAGAAGATTTCCTTTACTTTGAGGGGTATCTTTTATAAGATTCAAATAATCGTTCCTTTCCAAAAGCAAAGTTGGATCAAGTACCCATTTGGCAGCAACTCCCAAGTTATTTTTCAACAACTCAATAGAATCATTTTCTCTAACAGTTATAATATCGAACTTTTTTATCAACTGTTTACAAATATCAGTCTGTTTTTGAGTATAATTCCAAGTACTTGACCCTAACGAGGGCGCATAAGCTATTCGTTTTACAGTCCAATCAATAGCAAAGTTTAAGAATGCATCTTCTATGTTTTTAAAATAAGATGGCTTCCAAATTTGATCGCTACCAACAATCAAGCAATCAAAATCTTTATTACTAAGCTCAGAAAAAGAAGAAACTGTCTTAATTGGTATATACTTTCTTATAAACGCATGAGTATATTGCCCTACTATTTGATATGTATCATTTTGATATTGCTCTACAAGTAATCGTCCATTTCCGCCATGTCTTAAAATATCTATTAAGCGCTTACAATACACAGGAAGTATCTTATACAGGGGTAATTTCAGCTTTTGATGTTCTTCCTCTATATGAACCACCTTATGCCCCATCCTCTCCAATACCGTTTGCAAGGCATAAGCCTGCAATATCCCTCCATAGTTTGTATGTAGGGGTAGTGTTATTATTCCTATCTTCATCGTGTTTTTATATCAAATATAAATGAGTCCCAGCATGCTCTCTGCCCCAAGCAGAAAAGTAGCTTAATAAAATTG
>ERZ841120.851-NODE-851-length-16536-cov-2.767611_pt1 | contig 16536 bp, 13 predicted proteins | sample MGYA00519572_ERZ841120 | MGnify/ENA primary metagenome ERZ841120 (study PRJEB31850, sample SAMEA3708890) | human gut metagenome | biome: human gut; feature: human-associated habitat; material: faeces | place: China | collected 2014 ... | reverse complement strand
AGAGAATTTAAACAGGGACTCTTAAACGAAGTACAGAATTTAAAAGACAATCAGGACACAGGGGAGCTTGTCAAGAACAACCCCCGCATTGCATCATTGGATGATTTCAAATCCTTATCAGAAGAAAGCCGACTTCTTCTCAAAGACAGATTGGATAGAAAGATTGCCGAAGACAAAAAACATCTGCAGGATATTGATTTGGCAATCCAGCGGATCAATGCGATGACTTTGGGAAAGAACAAAAAAGAGGATTGAATTATGGAAGAGTATATGATCAAGACAGCAGATCGCTTTTTTGCAGCTTTACATCACGCAGGGAAAGAACTGCAGGATTTTTCCCAGGAACTGAATCAAAGAGACCATGCGGTGAAAACGGCTCTGGAAGAATTCTCATCGCAGTTGGCCACGCAGACTGTCGTATCGAAAGATGATGGATCTCCCATAACCATGGCTTTATTCGATGTTCTTCAGGATATCAACCATTCTGTTGTGAACTGGAAAAACAAGGTGCTTGATTATCAAAAAAGCCAACAGTTTATGCATGACCATGAAAAGTTTCTGGTCGTCATGGTATTTGGAGCAGTAAAAAGCGGAAAAAGTACGTTGGGGAATTTTATCGCTGGACGGGAATGGTTGAAAACCAATTTTGATAATGTATATAAACACCAGCCTCCAACGGAATTCGCCACCCAGGAAAAAGGACGGGATACGGGAGATATCGAACACAGTGAGGATGGACGGACCTGGTTCAGCGAGGGGGTTACAGACACCACCGGGGATATCCAGTATTTTACGCTAAGCGGACTTCGCTGGTTTGATTCGCCTGGGACAGGAGCGCTTGCAAAAAAAGGTGATAGACGGAACATGGAAGAAATGGTCAATGAATATCTGAAGTATGTGGATCTTTGTGTGTTCTTGATCAATTCTTCTGAACCTGGACTTATGGAAGATATGAAATATATGGAAAAACTGTCCAGAGAAGAACAGGAAGCCATGGTTGTTATCACCAAGTCCGATAAAATTGAGGAAGATATCGATGATGAGGGAAATCTCATCCAAAAAGTGATTGCCAAATCAGAAGAAAATCGAAATCTTCAGGAACAGGATATGTGTAAACGCTTGCAGGAAGCCTATCCTCAGTTGGACAGCGAAAAATTCCATGCCTTGAGTCTTTCAACCTGGTTAGCCAAAGATGCACTGCAGACGGGAGATGATAAAGAATTTCAGGCAAGCCATCTGGACGTATTTATGAACAAGCTGGCGGAAAAAGCACAAAGTAATGTTTTGGAGTTAAAGACCGCTCGGCCCAAAAAAGCCATGAATCATTTTTTGCAGGAGCTGATCGATGGAGATGACAATCTAGTCGGTACAAAAGGACTGCTTGATAAACTGCAGCTGATCCTGGATTCTGTCAATGAGTACAAACAATCCGTTGAACAGCGCACCAACAAAATGGCGGAGAATATTACCCGTCACACTTGGTCCGCGGTGGAAAGAGCAGTCAGCCAGATGGCCCAGCAAACAGAAGAAAGCGGAAAATCCATTGAGGCAGGGACCATCGAGAAGGTTGTCCTTGAAACGGCACAGCCCATTATAGCAGATACCATCAATCAGGAAATTTCCCAAATCATTGGTCTCCATCATGCTGTTACCCGGCAATTGGCTATGGACATTGCTGCTCCTTCTTTGGGAAAGACGGAAATCCGTCAAAAGACAGAGCAAATGGCACATTCGGAAACCAAGTATTATAAAGAACCCCGTGACCCTGAAGGAATCATAGAAAATATACGACATTGTTTTGGAAAAAAATACTATAGAATAGGATCTTACAAAAGGACCTGGTATTCTACTGTTGCCGTAGGATCCAATATTGAAGAAGTCCTGAATGAACTGATGCCAAAGGTCAACGAATATGTCATCCACACTGTCAGGAAAAATCTGAACCGTATTGGCAATGAATATTTTGCCAAACAGGAATCTGCCGTGCTCATGATTGATGGGGAAATCCATCAGTTGGAAAAAAGGCTGAGGGAACTTCAATACAAATAGGACTGGGCAAAGATGAATTTTATTATCAAGACAACAACCGAGTGCAATTTTAGATGCACCTATTGCAGCGAAGGGAATCAAAAGCCGCAAAATCTCCCTTTACCGGTTTTCCAGAAACTGGTTGATGAAATTCCAACTCTGCTTTCTGATAAGAAAGAGGAATTGACAATCCTCTGGCATGGGGGTGAGCCGCTGTTATGGGGAAGGGAACGTCTGGATGCGGCCATGACCTATGCTGAGGAAAAATTGGCAGGATACAACCTTCATTTTTCTATGCAGTCGAATGGCTATTTGCTGGATCATGATGAGACACTGAAAATGCTGGATAAGCATCATGTTCGGGTGGGGATTTCTTTGGATGGCTATCAGGAAAATCATGATGCCGTCCGGCAGACCAAAGAGGGGTATTCTACCTGGAACCAGATCATCGAAAATATCAAGAGACTGCAGGAGATGGATTTGTTTGGCGGTATCCTTATGGTCTATAGAGGAGAAGAAGATCCCGGAAAAGTATTTGATTTTCTGGAACATACAGGGATTCCCTGTAAAATCAATCCGCTTTTGCCTTTTGGCAGGGCAGCTGATCAGGAGAAGGAAAGCCAGAAAAAACAGGAAAACTACGTGGATTTTCTCATCCAGTTGTATAAATTTTCTGTACAGTCGGATGCAAAAATCATCATTGACCCGATTGAGAAAATTTTGGATGCCATATTGGGAAGAAGCCCCATACAGGAATGCTCATTCAGCGGAACCTGTGGGAAAAATATCCTTTGCTTGTATGCAGACGGAAAAATGGGGCTGTGCGGCAGAGACAGTGAAACACGGGAATTTATCTATGGCGATTTAAACAACCAATCTCTTCTGGATATTTATCATACAGAACAGGCTGAGAAAGTTCGCAGGCGCAGCCAATATATCAGGGAACATGATTGCGGGACGTGTGATATCTTTCAGTACTGTCATGGCGGCTGCCCCTATGAAGCCTTGCATTCCTCAGGGAACCTGCTGCAAAAATTCCCCTATTGCAATTCACGAAAGCGTCTCATTCACTTCCTGGAAACAGATGGATTGCTGTTATTGAAACAACGTCTGCTTCGTGAAAAAAGACTGGTTCGCCGGAGAATTTCTGTGGGACAAAAATTGCAGGAGAAGCTTGCCTATGAGGGATAATGATATTGTCTTTTTCAATCTTCATCGGAATTATCTGGACCACAACCAGGAATATGGGGGATTTTTAGGAATTTATCTTTTGGCAGCGTTTGTCAATGCCAATGGGTATCAAGGACAGGCATTTGCCGGGACGCTCCATCAAGGTAAGGTGCTCATCGACGAAATCTGCAAAGCGCAAAAAGCGAAAATCATAGGCTTATACTGTGATTATGCCAATGTTACCGAAAATAGTAAGATTGCCCGGTACATCAAAGAAAAGTATCATTTGCCGATTTTAATCGGAGGACCCCAAAGCAACAGTTTGAATGGTCAGTTTCTGGAAGATTCTGGCATCGATGTGATTGTGCGGGGGGAAGGAGAATTAACGGTATCAGCCCTCCTGGATTATTATCTGGATGATACCGGCAGCCTTGCTCAGATAGAGGGTATTGCCTATTTGTCCGGCAATCAGTTTCTGCAGACATCCGACCGGCCCCCTATTGAAAATCTTGACGCATTGCCCTGGATCGATGAGGAATGTTACCTGATTCCAAGAAAAGACTGGCATGAACTGGATATTATGACAGGGCGGGGCTGTCCTTTTACCTGTGCATTTTGTCATGAAGCTGACCATACAAAAGGGGTAAGGTTCCGTTCGGTGGAGAATGTACTGGCGGAAATCGATGCCTTCTTCACCAGGCATTCTTTTTCAAAAACCCCCTATATTATGTTTACGGATGATGCCTTTACGCTGAACCCTGAAAGAGTCCATAAAATATGTGAAGGGCTTGCCCTTCGAAAGAAAAAATGGGGGTTTCAATGGTTTTGCGAAGGGCATATCCATACGTTGGCTCAGCATCCGGAAATGATCCAGGACATGGCGAAAGCTGGACTGCAAAGGATTCAGCTGGGCATAGAAGCGGGGACGGAGCAGGTACTGAAATCTTATCGCAAAAATACTGATCCCGAGGAAATCAAGAAAGTGGTCGCTATTTGCAGGGATGCGGGGATACAGCAAATCTACGGCAATATAATTTTAGGAAGTGCCTTTTTCTCAAGAGAGACTTTCCAAAAAGATCTTGCTTTTGGAAAAGAGCTTCTGCATTTGGGAAAAGGAACACTGGAACTGGGCGTTGTAACCTATTGGCCGCTGCCGGGAACCTCGATGACGGATTATCCGGAAAAGTATCAGATCAAGATTGTTGATAAAGAGTTTCAGACTTCCGTGGATGATTTTCCTCAGACGGAAACAGCAGAATTGAAACGGCATCAAATCCTTCAGTTTGTCCAGAAAATGGAGCAGGAATTTACTGAAGTGCGAAAGACCATGCTGCTGCATGGGGAAGTGCCCATGGAGCGGATCTTATCCTGGTATCCCTCATCCAGTGTCTTTAAATCGTATGGATTATGGTGGAAGACGCTATGTGAGCTGCCTCACCTGCAGGCCTATGGGCATTTATTATTGAAGCAGGACGGAATGACGGGAAAGGAAGCCGCCATTATGGGGAAAAAGGCACATCCCATGCGGCTCCTTCCGCTTATAGGTTGTCTGCAGTGGGATGGATGTACGGGGCGGATTGCAAATCAGGAGTTAACGCTACAGGAAACAGAGACCTTGATTTTATGTACAGGCCGCATGAATTGTGAAGAGATATTTGCCAATCTGAAAGAAAGGGGGATCTTGAAAGGATATGATGAAGTAGAAAACATTTTCCATCGATTAGAGAAAGCCTATTTGATTATCTACAGTAACGAGTGGGAGGATTGAGGATATGAACTTTCAATTGACGGATTATCAAACGACAATGATGGATTTGAAAAGACGGTTGGACGTTCATCTGAGAGATTATCAGGAAATCAATGGCGTCCTGGATGAATGGCAGCAAATCCAGAAGCTGTATGATACGAAACTGCAGGCTGCGAAACCGGAAGTCATGGTTTATGGGATTTATAATGCAGGGAAGAGCAGTATCATCAATGAGCTGCTGGGGGAAGACCGGGCCAGAGTTTCTGATATACCGACTACAGACAGTGTCGATTATTATGATTGGCGTGGGTATAGATTGGCTGATACCCCGGGGGTCGGGGTTCCTATTGCGCATACGCAAATCACCCAGGAACATTTGAGACAGGCCGATGTGGTCATTTTTGTCATGAGTACGACCGGCTCGAATGAAAGAAAAGAAAACTATCTGCGGATGAAGGATATTGTTGATGCAGGAAAGAAAATCATCATTGTATTGAATGATAAAAATGGAGATCTCTTCCGTCCTGGAAGTGAGAGAAGCATGGCGGAAATCCGCAGTAAAGTGGTTGAAAATATGAGCCAGATCGGGATCCAGGATGTAGAAAAGAAATATTGCATCATCTTTGTCAATGCACAACGGGCTTTGAAGGGACGCCAACTGAAAAAAGAGGAACTGCTCAAAAAAAGCAATATGCAGGAGCTTACGACTGTAATTATGCAGGAATTGAAAAAAACCAATCGTTTTACCATTCTTGCCAACACAGTCCAGGAAGTCGAAAAAATCGTAGAAGACATTTTGCAAAAATGTGAGCAAAATCTTGGAAAATCCGCTGGTGCAGATTTCAATATGCTTCAGGAAAAAATTCGAGAGGCACGGAAGGATGTCCGTGCGAACATGGGTGCGTTTATTGACCGGCAGGGGGCACAATTAGCCGGAGAATTGCCTTTTATCATCTGGCCTAAAACAGGAAAGGCCGCCCCAGATGCTGACGAACTGGTAAAACGGAAATTTACTCAAGTAAATGAACTCATCCAAAAGAAACTTGAAAACGAAATTAAGTTTATGGCGGAAGGGATTTTGGAGGATCTTGAGCGGTTCAATATGCCGGAATGCAATTTTAATTTTCAGCCTGATACCATTTCCGTTAATGTAGAGGGAGAAAATCCTGAGGGAAAAGAGAATACAAATTTTTCAGGTAAAATCAAAGATGTGTTACAAACCCTTTCAGAAGTTTATCAAGAAATGCCAAAGGATATGGCTGGCTCAATAAAAACATCCTCTTTGAAGGACAATGTTCAAGATGCAGCATTAGGAGCAGTTGCTGAAAAAGCAGCGGGAATTGCAGTAAAAAAAGGCGCAGCAAAAGCCCTGGGTTCAATCGTCATGCCTACTCCTTTTCCGCTGCCCTTGCCGCCGTTATCGGTAATAATACCATTGGTTCTGAAGTTGGGTAAAATAATATTTGGCAAAAGCGATGAAGAAAAACTGGAGGAAGAAATAGAGCGGCAAAACGAACGTGAGCAGCAAAGAGCTGCCATGATAGAACAGGCGCGAGAAGAACTGAACCAAAAATGCCATTATATGGCAGCCCAATATGCAGATACTATGAAGATCAGTGTGGATACGGTGTTGTTGGATATCTACCAATCTTTGATGGAACCGATCAAAGAGACCATAAGCAGCATGCAGGGGCAAGAGAGCAAAAGACAGGAGGATTTGGCTGCTTTGCGGGAAATCCTGAATGGGTATAATGAGCTGGAGTCCCAGCTGCGTGTAAGTGCTGAAGTGAAATGAATTTTGCCGGCAGCCTGTAAGAGATGCTATACTTACACGGAGAGGGAAAATTTGAGGAAGCCCTGTACTTTCTCTGAAGAAAGTGCAGGGCTTCCTGTTAACGGAGGCACACCCATGTTAGACCATCATGATAAACGGGCCATCCTCTTGATGGTCCTGCAGGTCCTGGAAAATTATTCGGATGAGAAGCATCCTTTGCCCATGGAGGGGGAGCGGAGTCTCCAGTCGTATATCCTGCGGGATTATGATCTGGAGAAGGCGCCCAGCCGGAATACTCTGTCCCGGAATCTGAAGATCCTGTGGGACGGGTTCGGGTATGATCTCCACCGGGTGCCGGGGAAGGGGGTGTATCTCCAGAAACGGACCCTGACCCGGAGCCAGCGGCAGCTGCTGGAGGACATGGTCCGGGAGGCCCGGTTCCTTTCTCTGGAGGAGCAGAAGGAGATCTTGAAGAACCTGGATACCCTGTTCCGGAAGAAGACCTACTGGGGGGTTTCTCAGGTTTCGGAACGGTTCACCGGGGTGAATCTCCGGAACCGGGACTTTTTCCGGAACCTGGATGTGCTGGAGGAGGCCATCCGGAAGGGCCGTCAGGTGCAGTTCACCTACAACCAGATGCGGCCGGACGGGACGCTGCTGCCTGTGCCCTTCGGCACCCGTCGGGAAGGGGGCTGGCAGGTCCATCCTTTTGACCTGGTATACACCAACAGCCAGTACTACCTGATTGCCAGTGTGGAAAGCTACCGGAACCTGCGGCATTTCCGCATCGACCATATGACGGAAGTGACCCTGCTGCCGGACGCACCCCGCCGTCCCCTGGGAGAGATCGAAGGGTATGAGGGGCGGACCCGGCTGGACCTGGAGCAGTATATCCGGGAACACCTGATGATGTACGGGGGCGAAACCCTGGAGGTGGAAATGGTGGGCACGGAGCGGCTGTCCCGGTATCTGTGGGATACTTTCGGGGAAAACGCCAGGGTGGAACGGACGGACCCGGAAACGGGGCAGGTGTGGTTCACAGTACGGCTGTCCCAGGCCGCGGCCTGTCAGTTTGCCCGGCAGTACGCCACGGAATGCACCGTTCTGGCCCCGGAATCCATCTGCCGGCAGCTGGCTGAAGATTTCCGCCAGGCGGCTATAAGGTATCAGGAAGAAAAGAAAACCATCTGAGGAGGATGTTTCATGCTGTTGTATGCCACACGCCTTTTCACCCGGGAGACTCTGACCTGGGAGGCTTTTGTGGAGCTGGTGCTGGAATGGAACCGGACCAGCCCCTATGAGGAAAATAAAATAACCGGGCTGGTATGGAACGGGGAGAAGAACATCCGCTGGGGGGATGACCGGGTGTGGATGGAACTGGCCACCCTGTCGGAACGGGACATGACCGGGGTGCGGTATGAAAAAAAGGATGCCAAAGGCACCATCTGGACCACGGATTATGTGGCGGATTTCCGGAACCGGGAACTGGTGGTCCAGCTGGACCGGACTTATACGGAAGAAGCCCTGCGGGAAAGCCTGGCCTTTGCCACTCCTCATTTCATTACCATGCTGATGGAAAAGGGTTATCTGGCCCCGGACGGAAATTTGCCGGTGCAGAAGGGACCGGTGGTGATCCGGACGGAGAATCTGGACCGGATCCGGGACTGTGTGGCAAAGAAAGATGGCCACCGCCTGCCCCTGGTCTATCTGTCCCGGACAGGGCAGGGGGAACCGGCCGTGGATGCCCGCTGGCTGGGTAGCAAACTGAAAGGGGCTGCCCATCTGCTGGTGGCGGACCGGGAACTGTCCCGGGACGGACTGGTGGAAACGGGGCTGGCAGAACAGAACGGGGCGGTAGGGATCTACCTGCCTCACCGGCATTTTTCCCTGGGGTACGGGAACACGGAAGAAGCCGGGAAACGGCTGCTGGAAGAAACGGCCCGTACGGTACTGGAATACGGAAATACGGAAGACATTCCCCAGAACCTCACCTGGAATGGAGTCAAACAGGCCCTGCTGGACCGGCGGTTCCGGGAGCAGGCGGCGGCCCGGGAAAAGACGGAACAGGCCCTGGAAGAATCTCTGCAGGAGATCCAGGAATACATGGAAGTCTTTGATCAGGACCAGGCCTCTCTCCAGCAGCAGAACCAGGAGCTGAACCGGGAAAACCAGTCTCTGCGCCAGGAAATCCAGGGGCTGCGGAAGCGGATGAGCCAGCAGGACAGCAAGCCGGTGCTGTACGGGGGAAAGGAGAAGGAGTTCTACCCGGGGGAAATCCGGGAGATCCTCCAGGATGTGCTGGAAGAGGCCCTGAAGAAGGGATGCCAGCCTGGGACCCGCCGGTACGACGTGCTCCAGGACATCCACACCAGCAATCCCTATGACCATGTCCGGGAAAAACGGAAAGAAGCCCTGAAAAAGGTCCTGAAAGGGTACAAGACCCTGACCCCTGCTATCCGCCGGGTGCTGGAAGATATGGGCATCACCATCACCGGGGACGGGAAGCATTACCGGCTGACCTATTATGGGGACGAACGGTACAAGGATACCATGTCCAAAACCGGCAGCGACAGCCGGGAAGGTCTGAACAAGGTGCAGCAGATCGTGAGCAAGATGATGTAGGAGGAGGCGCTTCACGCTCAACGCCGAAGGAGGCCCGGCTGTTGCCGGGCTTGGAAGAAAGGAAAACCAAACGCCCTGTACGGCCAAAGAGTCCGCCCTGGGAGGGGCGGGGGACCATCCGCAAGGATGGTGGTGGGGGTATCGGCGTCAGCCGATAATTTGCAGGAACAAGGGACAACAGACCGTGACAGACGACAGGAAACGGGGGACCCGACGGTCCGTTACATTCCGTTTCTGCAGCCCCAATCGTGATATCCGAACCCCCGCCGAGGGGTTCGGCCCTTCGGGCCTCAAACCCCACCACCATGCTGCGCATGGTCCCCCGCCCCCTCGGGGGCGGACTGGCCTCTGGCCTTGCTGGTGGGTGCAAAAGGAAGCCCGGCTGCCGCCGGCCTTGGAAGGGAGAAAAAACAAAAGACTGGCCTTCGGCCCTGCTGGCAGAGGCAAAAGTACGTGGGTTGTTTTATTTTTTCTTTTATAGTATTATAAGATAATTCAGTATACTTTAAAGGAGGGGATGTCTTGTTTGGCGGCAAAGAAATCCCAGGGTATTTGAAGACTTTCTCCCGGGAGATGCGGAATCACATGACCCGGGAAGAACGGCATCTCTGGTTCGATTTTTTTCGGGGTTATCCTGTACGGGTCAAACGACAGGTGATTTTTGGAAACTACATTGTGGATTTCTGTTGTGAGCGGGCCCGGGTCATTATCGAACTGGACGGTGAGCAGCATTATGAAGAGGAAAAAAAGAAAACAGATTTGGAACGGACCCGCCATTTGGAACGATTGGGATATGTGGTCATGCGATACTCCAATCTGGATGTGATGAGGAACTTTTCCGGGGTGACAGAACAAATCGACCGGGTGATCTGGCAAAGAATGGAAATACTTGGGACAGATTGGAATAGAACCCAATAGAACAGCCATAATGATGACAGTTACGTACGATTTACCGGGTTGCACTATCCCAAAGTCCGCCCTGGGAGGGGCGGGGGACCATCCGTAAGGATGGTGGTGGGGGCATCGGCGTCAGCCGATAATTTGCAGGAACAATGGACAATAAACCTTGACGGACGACAAGAAACGGGGGCTCCGGTGGCCTGATACGTTCTGTTTCTGCAGCGCCAATCGTGATAGCCGAACCCCCGCCGAGGGTATTTCGGTCCTTTCAGGACCTCATAACCCCACCACCGGGCAAGCACGGTCCCCAGCTACGGCATAAGCGACCTCGCTATCCGCTGAAGCGGATGCTCCCTGCTTACGCCCCCTCGGGAGCGGACTGGCCTGCCGGCCTTGCCTGTATTTTTCATTTCATCTTTCTGACTGCTCAGTCACTCTTTTCATGCAGTAAGTCCCTTTTTCTGCTATAATAGTATCCATCGATACACTATCCCGGGAGGTTTGCAGGTATGGGTGAACAGGAAACGGCTGCCAGAAATTTTTTCGAGGCGGGGGGCAAGTACCGGCTGGCAGAGGCGGTGAAACGGCTGATGGCCCGGCAGAGCCTGGAAGACATCACTGTAAAGGAAATCACCGGGGAGGCCGGGGTATCCCGCCAGACCTTTTACCGGCACTTTTTGGACAAATATGATCTGGTGAACTGGTACTTTGATGAACTGCTGGCCAATTCCTTCCGGGAAATGGGCTATGGACGGACCATTTATGAAGGGCTGGTCCGGAAATTCCGCTACATCCAGGCGGAAAAGGTGTTCTTCCGGGCGGCGTTCCAGTCGGACCAGCAGAACAACCTGAAGGACCACGACTTTCGAAAGATCTACGGGTTCTACCAGGATCTGTACCGGAAAAAGACGGGAGAGGACCTGGACCGGGGGGTGCTGGCCCTTCTGGAAATGTACTGCCAGGCGTCCATCTATATGACCGTGAAATGGGTGAGCCGGGGCACCAGGGATGCAGCCCCGGAAGAGCTGGCGGAGCTGATGCTCCAGGCCATGCCCCCAGCCCTTATCGACAAATTCACCGCCTGCGACCTGCTGCGGTAAACCGGCCGGCGGCGCAAGGTGACAAATGGAGAAAACTGTCACTTGTTGAACTTCTCTTTCTTTTTTACAATGGAACCATAGAAAGGCCACAGGCCTGAACGATCCGTATAAAAAGAAAGGGGAGTTTTTCTTATGGCAAACAGAATTTCTTTGAACGGCACTTCTTATCATGGCAGCGGTGCCATCCAGGATATCATTACCGAATTCCAGAGCAGAGGGTTCACCAAAGCCTTTGTGGCATCCGATCCGGACCTGGTGAAGTTCAAAGTCACCGCCAAGGTCACCGACCTGCTGGAAGGGGCCAAGATTCCTTATACCATTTATTCCGACATCAAACCCAATCCCACCATTGCCAATGTCCAGCACGGGGTGGAAGCCTTCAAAGCCTCGGGCGCTGACTGCATCATCGCCATCGGCGGCGGCTCCTCCATGGATACCTCCAAGGCCATCGGCATCATCATCGCCAACCCGGAATTCGCTGACGTCCGGAGCCTGGAAGGCTGCGCTCCCACCAAGAATCCTTCCGTGCCCATCCTGGCTGTGCCCACCACCGCCGGTACCGCTGCGGAAGTGACCATCAACTACGTGATCACCGACGTGGAAAAAGAACGGAAATTCGTCTGTGTGGATCCCCATGACATGCCTGTAGTGGCCTTCGTGGATCCGGATATGATGTCCAGCATGCCCAAAGGCCTCACCGCTTCCACCGGCATGGACGCCCTGACCCACGCCATTGAAGGGTATACCACCAAAGCCGCCTGGGAAATGACCGACATGTTCCACATCGAAGCCATCCGGCTGATCGCCGAAAACCTCCGGGGCGCAGTGGCCAACACCAAAGAAGGCCGGGAAGGCATGGCCCTGGCCCAGTACATTGCCGGCATGGGCTTTTCCAATGTGGGACTGGGCATTGACCATTCCATGGCCCACACCCTGTCCGCCCATTATGACACTCCCCACGGAGTAGCCTGCGCCATGCTGCTGCCCATTTCCATGGAATTTAACAAGGAATACACCGGCGACAAATACAAAGCCATCGCCAAAGCCATGGGGGTGGAAGGAGTGGATTCCATGACCCAGGAAGAATACCGGGATGCCGCCATTGCCGCTGTCCGGAAGCTGTCAAAGGATGTGGGGATCCCGGAAAAGAACGAAAAGATCCGGGAAGAAGACCTGGACCAGCTGGCCAAAGACGCTCTGGCCGACGCCTGCTATCCCGGCAACCCCAGAGAAGCCACCAAGGAACAGGTCATCGAAATGTTCCGGAAACTGATGTAAGGAAAGGGAAAGTCTCCAGCCTGAGGAGAGGGGCTGCTGCGCATGCAGCAGCCCCTCTTTTGTGTCCCCCTGAAAGGGGGACACATCTGGATTCCTTGGTTACGGGACAACATCGGGTGTTGTCGCTCCTGGGGTGGAGCACGCGGGTGTATGGGTATAGAATTTTTTGCCCTCTGGGCGGCCGGGACGGGCGGGCCGGCCAAAAAAATTTTCACAAATTCAAAAAAACTACTTGCATTTATCGCATCATCGTAGTAAAGTATTAAATCAGTAAAGCGGTTGTGCCGGAACACCGGCACCGCATGGATTCCTATGATACAGAAAGGGGTTACGATCATGGTAGCCGGATTGAACGAACGGGAACTGAAACAGCTTGCCAAGGCTTTCACTCTGCTGAAGGATGTGGACGGAAGCCTGGCCTTCCTGGAAGACATCTGCACACCCAACGAGCTGAAGGCTCTGAGCCAGCGGCTGGAAGTGGCGGTGCGTCTTCACCGGGGCGAAAACTATGCAAAGATCGTCAAAGATACGGGCGCCAGCAGCACTACGGTATCCCGGGTAAATCGCTGTCTGAACTATGGAGCAGGTGGATACCGAACCCTGATCCCCATTTTGACTGAAGGAGATAAAGAGAAATGAGCAACAGTACTGCACTGCGGATCCCCTACGGGACCAAAGATATCCTGCCGGGGGATGCCCGGCTGAAACGGGAACTGGAAGACCGGGTGGCCGGGAACTTCCTTTCCTGGGGCTATGACGAAGCCATCACCCCCACCTTTGAATACGCCGACACCTTCGCTTTGAGCGGCGCCGGCATCAGCGACGAAAGCATGCGGTTCATGGACCGGAACAACCGGACAGTGATGCTCCGGAGCGAAATGACCACCCCCCTGGCCCGGATGGTGGCCACCCGGTTGAAGAACGACAAGGGTGTGAAACGGCTGTTCTACATTGCCAATGTGTTCCGCCATGAACAGACCCAGGCCGGCCGGCAGTGCGAATTTTCCCAGGCGGGGATCGAAATGATCGGAGCGGAAGCGCCCATGGCGGATGCGGAAGTGCTGGCCCTGGCAGTCAGCAGCCTGAAAGCTGCCGGGCTCCAGGATTTCCTGATCAGCGTAGGCCACAGCGCCTTCCTGGCCGGGCTTATGGAAGAAGCCCGGCTGACGGAAAAACAGGCGGACTTCGTAAAGACCATGATCCTCACCCACAACGCGGTGGGGCTGGAAGAAGCTGCGGACCGGTTCATCCCCAAAGAGCTGAAGGACCTGTTCCGGGAGCTCTTGTACCTCCAGGGCGGCCGGGACCTGCTGGATACTCTGGAAGGCCGGGTGAAGAACCAGAAGAGCCTGGATGCCCTGAAGAACCTGAAAGCCATCTACAAGCTGACGGAAGCCTACGGAGTGGCCCAGTACCTGTCCTTCGACCTGTCCCTGATCCGGAATTTCGACTATTACACCGGTATGGTGTTCGAAGCCTATGCTCCCCAGATCGGGTTCAACATCTGCGGCGGCGGCCGGTACGACCATATGATGGAAGCCTTCGGGGATCCGGAACCGGCTACGGGCTTTGCCCTGGGCATTGATCGGATCATCCTGTCCTTGCGCCGGGACGGCCGGTTCAACCGGGAATCCAAATGGGACATTTACGTGGCCTGGGCCCCGGGATGCCAGGAAAAAGCCATCCAGAAAGCCCTGGAACTGCGGAACGGCGGCAAGAACGTGAAGGTGGCCACCAACGCCCTGACCCCGGAAGAAGCGGCCAAGGCCTGTGCAGCCAACCGGTGTGAAGCCGTAGCATATGTAGGATAGGAGAGAACGGGAATGGATTATTTGACAATTGCCCTGCCCAAGGGAAAACTTTTCGCCAAGTCTGTGGAACTGCTGGCCAAGGTGGGCTACGCCGCGGACAATGTGGTGGAGGATTCCCGGAAGCTGGTTATCACCAATGAAGAGACCAAAGTGAAGTTCATCATCGTCAAGACCGTGGACCTGCCCACTTATGTGGAATACGGGGCGGCGGACATCGGGATCATCGGCAAGGATGTGCTCAACGAGGAACGGAAGGACATCTACGAACTGCTGGATATGGGCTACGGGGGCTGCCACCTGATGATGGCGGTGCCGGAAGCCAAGGTGCTGCCGGAAATCACCGATTACGCCCATATGCGGGTGGCCACCAAGTATCCCAAGTGTGCCGCGGATTTCTTCGACAAACTGGGGATGCAGATGGAAATCATCAAACTGAACGGCTCCATCGAACTGGGGCCCATTGTGGGGCTCAGCGAAATGATCGTGGATATTGTCCAGACAGGCCGTACCCTGAGAGAAAATCATCTGAAGGAAGTGGCCACGGTGTTCCCGTCCACTGCCCGTCTCATTGCCAATAAAGTCAGCTTCAAGATGCAGTACGACCGGATCCGGAAGCTGGTGGAAGATCTGAAAGTGGTCCTGAAGGAGGAAAAACCAGAATGAAAGTCTATGATGAAAGAAAAAGCACGGCAGAAGAAATCAGCCGTCTCCTGGAAAAGAAATCTTTTGATGAAGTGAAGCTGTCCCCAAAAGTGGCGGCAGCTGTGGAAAAAATGTTCGGCCGGCCCCTGACCGCTGCGGAAGAAGTGGACATTATCGTCAACGACATCCGGAACAAGGGGGATGAAGCCCTGTTCGAATATACCAAAAAGCTGGATGGGGCGGACCTGACCCCGGCCACCATCCGGGTAACGGAAGAGGAATTTGCGGAAGCGGAAAAGGCCGTGGATGAAAAGACCATGGGGGCCATCCGCCGGGCCATTGCCAATGTGCGGAAGTTCCACGAAGAACAGCTGCCCAAGACCTGGCTGACGCCCCGGGCCTACGGGTCCTTCCTGGGCCAGAAGATGACCCCGGTGGACAGCGTGGGGATCTACGTCCCCGGCGGTACTGCCGCCTATCCCTCCAGTGTGATCATGAACGCGGTGCCTGCCAAAGTGGCCGGGGTGCCCCGGATCGCCATGGCTGCCCCTGCCGGCCGGGACGGGAAGATGAATCCTTATGTGCTGGCCACCGCCAGGGAAATCGGCATCACTGAAATCTACAAAATGGGCGGGGCCCAGGCCATTGCCGCCCTGGCTTTCGGAACGGAAACCATCCCCAAAGTAGAAAAGATCACCGGCCCCGGGAACATTTTTGTGACCCTGGCCAAGAAGGCGGTTTACGGACACGTGGATATCGACATGCTGGCCGGCCCCAGTGAGATCCTCATTGTGGCGGACAAAACGGCGGATTACCAGTACCTGGCGGCGGACCTGCTGAGCCAGGCGGAACACGATCCTCTGGCCTGCGCCATCCTGATCACCGACGATGAAACCCTGGCCAACAAGGTGGCGGAGGAAGTGGAAGTCCAGCTCCAGAAGCTGCCCCGGAAGGAAATCGCCGCCCAGTCCCTGGCAGTGCAGGGGAAGATCATCCTGGCCAAGGACATGGATACGGTGGTGGACATGGCCAACATTTCCGCTCCGGAACACATGGAAATCAACACCCGGGAACCTTTTGCCCTGGTGCCCAAGATCCGGAACGCCGGCGCCATTTTCCTGGGAGCCTATTCTCCGGAACCTCTGGGGGACTATTACGCCGGCCCCAACCACATCCTGCCCACCGGCGGTACCGCCCGGTTCTATTCCGTGCTGAATGTGGAAACCTTTATGAAGAAGACCAGCATCATCTCCTATACCAGGGAAGCCCTGGCGGAAGCAGCCGATGACATCATCGCCATGGCGGAAGCGGAAGGGCTCCAGGCACATGCCAATGCCATCCGGATCCGGAAGGAGAAGCAGCTGTAACAAGACTGTCAATTGTCAACGGTCAACGGCCGTTGGATAAAATTTGCCTGCAAATTTTTCTGAATGTGTATATCGTTTCCGTAGGGGCGGCAGGCCC
>ERZ841120.841-NODE-841-length-16693-cov-3.029571_pt1 | contig 16693 bp, 2 predicted proteins | sample MGYA00519572_ERZ841120 | MGnify/ENA primary metagenome ERZ841120 (study PRJEB31850, sample SAMEA3708890) | human gut metagenome | biome: human gut; feature: human-associated habitat; material: faeces | place: China | collected 2014 ... | reverse complement strand
TATGATAAGTTCGGCATTACGGCGTTGATTGGACCATCTGGTTCAGGTAAGTCAACGTACCTACGTGCTTTGAACCGTATGCACGATTTGACAGATAACGTGACAGTTAACGGCACGTTCCTGTTCAAGGGGCAAGATATCTATGCACCATCTACCGACACGGTTGAGCTACGTAAGGATATTGGTATGGTGTTCCAGCAACCGAACCCATTCCCATTCTCAATCTATGACAACGTGGCTTTTGGGATGCGCATTTCAGGTGAGAAAAATAAGGCGGTTTTGGATGAGATGGTGGAGACGTCATTGAAGCAAGCAGCTATCTGGAACGAAGTGAAGGATGACTTACACAAGTCAGCTTTGTCGTTGTCAGGTGGACAACAACAACGTGTGTCAATCGCACGTGCTTTGGCCACATCACCAGAAATCTTGCTGCTAGATGAACCAACGGCCGCGCTGGACCCAGTGTCAGCCCACGCGGTTGAAAACACGTTGATGCAATTGCGTGATAAGTTAACGATGATTATCGTAACGCACTCAATGGCGCAAGCATCACGTATTTCTGATCGAACGGCCTTCTTTATGAACGGTGACTTGATTGAAGCGAATGATACGAAGAAAATGTTCTTGGATCCAGACAAGAAGGAGACCCAAGATTACATCTCAGGTCGCTTCGGATAGTCTGTGCTATACTAAACAAACAATTAACAGAAACGGGGAATTATCAGATGCGTCAATATTTTGATGAAGAACTAGCTGATTTGGATACGTCTTTTAAGGAAATGGGGCTGCTGGTTTCTGAGACGTTGGGTCGCGCGGTACAAGCTTTCTTGGACCACGACCGTGCCACGGCGCAAGAAATTATCGATGGTGACAAGGCAATCAACCAACGCGAAATCGCACTGGAAAAGAAGACTTTTGAAATGATCGCCTTGTACCAACCAGTGACGACTGATTTGCGTGAAATCGTGACGGTCTTGAAGGCTGTTTCAGTTTTGGAGCGAATTGGTGACAACGCACGTAACATTGCCCTTTCAACAATTCACGTGAAGGGTAACAAGCGTGTGGCGGCAATTGAAGAAAAGGTCGGTATGACCGGTTCAACAGTTGCCAAGATGGTGTCAGATGTGTTGGATTACTACGTGAATGACGATGCGGTATCTGCTGAAGCGATTGCTGAAGTGGCAACGTCGGTATCAGATGTCACTGGTGAGATTCGTGAAATGGCGATTGAAGCCATGAAGTCAGACCCAGAATTGGTGACTGCTTCAACGGATTACTTGGTTGTTGCTGGTTACTTGAAGCGTACATCAGACTATGTGACTGACATTGCGGAGTGGATTATCTACAAGCGCACGGGTAAGATTGTTGAATTGAACCCAGGAATGTCATCATTTATTTAAGTGATAAATCAAAAGAGCCGATGCTTTGTGCATTGGCTCTTTTTGTGATTTTAGGTTAAACTTAATGTTGGCAAACTTAGTTTAACAGGAGGACGGCATGAAAAAAGTCACGAAGGTCACCCGGCAACGGAAACCAGGCCGCTATAACGTCTATTTGGATGATGAATTTGCGTTGGCGGTTGATGAAAAAATCCTGATCAAATATAACTTGTTTAAAGATACTGAACTGTCTGATGAAGACCTCAAGAAAATTGAAGATGCGGAGTTTGAGCAAAAAGCCTATACGAAGGCGCTGGTCTATGCGACCGGTCGAATGCGTTCAAAAATGCAAGTCATTATCAAGCTAAAGGAAAACGAGTTTCCAGGCATCGTGATTGCGCATGTGATTGACCGGCTGGAGGCAGCGAACGTGATTGATGATGCGCGCTTTGCTGAAGAGTACGTTCGCAGTGCGATTCACTCGGGCAAGTTGGGACCACGTGGTGTCCGGACAAAGCTACAACAACTTGGGGTCGATAAGTATCTAATTGAAGATGCTTTGGTTGAATATGATGAAGAAGACCAAGTTGCCCAACTTGATGAAAAGGTCGAAAAGCTCATGCAGAAGTATGCTCGACAGGCGCACTTTATGGCGGAACAGAAAACAAAACAAAAACTGGCCCAGCTGGGTTATGATAGTAAACTGGTTGTGGCGGCACTGAAGCGTTATGAAGCTGAGAATGAAACCGACGTGGACCAGGAGTGGGAGAACTTAGACCGGGATGCCTCGTCAGCTGCCAATCGCTACCGCCAGTATGAGGGCTGGGAATTTAAGAAACGAGTAAAAGCCGCGATGTTTCGAAAAGGCTACGACTTATCCCTTGTGGATAAGTGGATAAAGCAAAACGAGTCGGAAATGCAATAATATACAAAATAATGAATATGAAACTAACGCTCTGATTTGTCGTCAGGGCGTTTTTTGGTGGACTTTGTGAAAAATGTGAAATTCTGTACAAATGTCCCAATTGTGCAACAAAAAAGCTAACCAAAAGTAACCGTTCGTCCGACATGTCATTTATAATTATTTCTAACTAGGTGGAATATAGGCCACTATCGATTATGAAAAAGAGAGTCATAAGAGAATTGGGGAACTTAATATGAAAATGAACCTGCAAAAGGACATGTTTGATCGCAAATTGCGATACAAGATGTACAAAGATGGTAAAAAGTGGGTGTTTGCCAGCATGGCGACTTTGTCTTTGATTGGGGCTTTTTTGGGCGGTGGTAGCGCCCATGCCGATGACAAAGATACTGATCAGTCACAAACGACTGATTCGGCAGAACAAGCCAACGCACCTAACTCGGACAGCACGGTTGTCTTGTCAACAGCAACTGAGGTGTCAACAGTTAGTGATCAACTATCAAATTCTGCACAAGTTGATGCTAGTGATGTAGCAGCAACTGTTTTAAGTGCGTCTGTTAGTGCGGTTGCTTCATCAGCTTCAAGCGCTTCTTCAGTCAGCGCTAGTTTGCAATCAAGTACAGTCGTTAAGTCGACGTCTGCGTCAATTTCTTCATCAGCATCAAGTGTTACAACCTCAGCTAGTGTGATGGTTTCAAGTAACGCTTCTTCAAGTGCATCAACAAGTGTGAAAAAGAATGTCGCCTCTTCTAGCGCTAAGCAACCTGCCAAAGTCACGACGAGTAGTGCCTCTGCTACTAGTAAGAAGTCAACGGCAGCAGCTGTTTCGTCATCAGCAAGTCACACAACGTCAGGCGTTTCTTATTCAGTTGATTCAGCCAAGTCAGCTGCAACAGCCGTGACGTCAATTGTGGCTGCAATGCATAGCGTCGCTGCCGCAGACTCAGCAGCGATTGCGGCTTCAAAAACTGATAAAGTCGTTCGTAACACAGCGATGGAAGCATTGGTCGATCACATTGTCGAAGAAGCGAATGGGGTCGCACAATCTTTGACATCAGCGCAATACCAAGCCACGCACATGCAAGTTAAAAATGCCGATGTCTTGATGATGACGGTGTATAACGTTGTGAACAACATGACTTTTGAACTGCAACAAGCCATTCAAATGGCTGCAGCCGACAAGCGTGGTGTGCAGGACGATGTTTTAGCGCGGGCACAATCCGCGTATGTCAATCTTGATGTTTCACGATTTAACGCCACGGCTAAGTTATCAGCGTATGGCGATTTGATTGTGAGTGCACCAACAAATCAATTTGCTAAAGTGGTCGCTGCCCTTCACCAAACGGGGTTATACGACGACTTCCGTTTTGTTGTGGACCCAATTATGACCAGTGCGGTTAACACCGTTACTGACGCGGAAGTTGACGCAGGTAAGGTTCGTGATGCCCTCATTTTGGCGCACAACGATGACCAAATTTACAACGCTTTCGTGACTGGTGGAACCGTTTCGAAGACGACGACTTCAACGATTAAAGAAGGAACTGGGTTGACCAGCTGGACGGCGAGCGCTGACTCTGATCCAACTGATACGCCTAAAAACACAGCGGCGGTACCAAGCGGCGATGCGAGTTCTTTGACGTCAACAACGACGGTCGATGGCGACACGCAATACTACAACTTGACTGGTGTGACGAGTGCCGATGGTACGAAGCAAGCAGCCGTTAAGCCGGTTGCCGGAAACGTGACGTATAAGTACCAATTGGATTTGTCAGGAAACTTTACCATTACTGGTAAGTTCTTTATGTCAAATCACTCAGACTCACGTGTGGCTAAATTACCAACTGTGGATGGCAAGCAAAATGCCTTCCAAGGTGGATCAACTTATCCATCGGGAGACTTTTTGGGACTCTTCTTGTCACCAACCGACCCGGGTACGATTGGTGGGACGAACGGTGACTTGGGAATCGGTGGTTTACCGGATGCCATCGCCTTTGGTATCGATTTTTTCTATAACTCAAACAAGGGTGACCAAACCTTCGGAACGAACACAAACGAAACGTACCAAAAGAACGGTTACCCAGTTGCTGGTTTCCGTACAACTGACGCCGATGGTAATTTGACAAACGGAACGGGTGGGGTACAGTACACGCAAAACACGAGTAAGGGAACTAGTTACTCATCAACGACGCAAAATTCTGTACCCGCTGGTATTCTAACGACTGGAATGCCTTATTTCTTGAGCTATGATGCGACTACGCATGTTTTGACGGCATCGATGCCAAAGCCAGGTTCAACCAATGTGAATGATAAGAGCCAATATCTGACTTGGACTTATACATTGCCACAAGAATTGTTGAAAAAGGGCGTTTTGTCACTTGGTTTGTTGGGTGTTACAGGTGGTAACGGAGCCGTGATGGAAGCGTCGATTGATGTTACGCAACGGAACCCGCTTACTGGTAAAGATATGCACTTCTCAGGAACCTTGGTGCCAAACTCAGTGACGGTTAAGTACCAAGACGCGTCAGGGAAGACGCTGTTGCCTGATACGAGTATGAAGGCAAACGTTGGTGACAAGATTGGTATTGCTTACGTCTCACCAAACTACCAAATTGATGATTACGCCTACCAGGCGCCATCAAGCAGCGCAATTGATAGCACAAAGTATAAGTTAATTTCAGCGAACGACGTGACGGTTTCAGGGTCAAAGGCTAATACCATGACCTTGGTCTATGCGACACGTCAGACTGCGACGGTGCATTACATGGTGAATGGTGTTGCTGACGCCTTGCCAACACAGAAGATTTCGGGTTGGGCCACGGAGGCTTATTCAACTGCCGATGGGTACAGTGACTTGATTTGGGCAAAGCCGGGTTACTCAATTAACGCTGGTTATTTGAATGGTGCATTTGATTCAGACGATACAACTGACCAACCTATCTGGATTTATATCACGTCGAATGCACAAACCGTTAAGACGACCGTAACGGGATTGCCAGCGACATATGCGACGCAAATTGCGTCAGAGACGAAGACAATTGCGACGGCAACTGATAGTACGTACGATTTGCCAGCTGCAATCGAAGTACCTGGTTATAAGTTGGTAGTCACAGATGCAGCGGGTAATGAAGTCAAGAATTATACGGCTATTAAGACGCCGGCTGGTAATGCGGGTGACATGATTAATTACACGTATGCCTACACAGCATTGCCAGATAGTATCAAGGTTTATTACACATACACGGATCCGAATACCGGGTTGGTAAAACCAATTGATACGAAGTTAATTGGTTTGCGTCAAATTAACGGTCACGATATTAACTACGATGCTAATGGTGCACCGTACATTTTGATGACGGGCGTTACTGACGATAAGGTTGATTTAACGAAACTTGAAAACGTTACAGGTGGCTTTTCTTGGGATGGTAAGGCGCCAGTAGTGAACGGTAAGGCTGCGACATCAACCACGGCTGTGATGAATGCAGACGTCGATGATGTGGTGACGATTAACTTTACCCAACAACCAGTTATCGCCACAATCTACTACTTCGCTTTGCGCGATGGTAAGTACACGCAATTTGCCCCATTGGGAAGTGGCACGGCGAATACCTTTATTTATAAGGGATATGCCAACACAAAGATGCCAACCGATCCAGCGACATCGGCACAGTTATACCCAGAAGTATCCGGGTATGATTTTGTGTGGGTGACTGCAGGAAACGTCACGTCCGATAACCCAATGAACGTTGCGACGGATACGCCTTTGGATGATGCTGGTACAGACTATACGTTGGAAGCAAATACGGTTTCAACAAAAATTCTGTCAGCAGACTCACGCAAGAACAACGTCTTTGTTATTTACGTTGCCCAGGCCCAAAAAGCAGTCATTAAGTACGTTGACCAAACGGGTGCACCAGTGGCTGTGCCAGCTGGTACCCCAACATCTTTGACAGGTGTTACGGGCGAAGCGTACGACACAACGAAATTAACGCCAGATGTGCCAGGTTATAGCAAGCCAGTTATCACTGATACGGCTCAGGTCGCTGGTAAGGTTGATAGTGGTAAGACTGACGAAGCTGGTCAAACAATCTGGACGCCACAAGCAGTAACGGTTGCCAACAGTGGCGTATTTGGTTCAAACAACAGTACGGTGATTACGGTGACTTACCAAGCCGCACCACAAGTAGCGAATGTACGCTACGTTGACCAGAATGGTAACCCAGTTGTGGGGATGTCGGCAGATTTGCCAACCACGTTGACTGGTACGTCAAATTCACCATTGGCAAACTTGGTAACGGCGGCAATGAAGACGGCGCCAGCCGGCTATACGTATGACAGCACAGATGCTGCCACAACGTTTGATGCGGATACGACATTGGATCAGACGGTTACGGTGCACTTCATTGCGGCGAACCAATCAGCAACAGTGCGTTATGTTTTGGCAACGGTTGATGCGGACGGCAAGGTGACTTACACGAAGACCGCTGTCCCAGGGACAACACCAGTTAGCTTGTCGGGAACAACAGGGGCGGACTATGCCTCAAATGGTTTGTATACGAGCGCAGTCACGAACAAGGCAATTCCAGGTTATACCCGTTTGGGAATTGACTTGGGCACTGGTAAGTTTGTTGATGGTACGAACACAATTACGGTTGGCTACGTTGCTGATGAAGCCACTTTGCAAGTGATTTACTACCTTTTGGATACGGATAACAAGGATAATTCATATCAAATGTCAACGCGTAATGGTGCGTTGATGACGCCCGATGTGCCAGCATTAACTGCTGATAAGTTGGCTAATTTGCACACGGACGATGTGATTACGTTGACGGATCCAATGTTTAAGGGATATGTGTTGCAAAAGGCTGATACAGATTTGTCAGGTCTAGCAGGTGGTGCGAACGGACAGTACACGGTGAAGGCCGGTACGAATTCGATTTCATACTACTTCTTAGCAACCACGCAAAAAGCCACGGTTAATTTTGTGGATGAAGATGGCAAGCAGATTCCAGGCCAAGCCTCACGTCAAGTGACGGGACCATCTAACTCACCAATTCAGGTTGAAAATGAGATTCCTGGTTGGACGAAGATTGATACCGATGCGAACTACTTTGATGATGACGATACGGTTGATCAGGTGATTAACATTCGTTATGCCCAAGACGCACAAGAGCAAGCAATTTTGGTGACGTACCCAAAGGCAGTGGGCAAGGCTGATATTACAAAGCCGGTTGTCACGCAAACTGGTAAGACGGGTGAAACTTTCCCGGTCTTTAAGTTGACGGGCTATGAGATTCCGGGGTACACCATGCTGGTTGATGGTAAGGCAGCCACTGAAATTGCAGCGGAAACAGCCGACGCCACGAACAACCCAGTTGGTGGGACGCCAATTGCACCGTTGAGTAGCCCAGATGGTAAGACATATGCATCTGACGTCGATGGTGATCAACAAGTTCACATCATCACGTATAAGGCAAACCCAGCGACTTTGACGACGCATTACTACCTTGAAGGTGAAGCTGGTCAAAAGACTGGTACTGCGGCAGTACCAGGTCTTAAGACGGTCGTGAACACGAATTTGACGACTGACGCTGCGGTGACGATTACGGATCCAACGGCGCCAGCGGGTTATACGTTAGTAACGGCTGATTCAGATTTGGCAGGCGTTAACAAGTTAGCGGATGGGTCATACACGGCTTTGATGGGTGACAACACGATTACGTACTGGTTTACAGCCGATGCGCAGTCAGCTAAGGTAACGTATAAGACTGATAACGGGACAACCGTTAAAGCGGCTTCTCGTGCGGATGGTACGGCAATCACTGAAGTCGACGGGGTGACTGACGAAAGTTACAAGACGATTGATGATTACAAGACTGTTGTGAGTTATGTGCCTAAGGGATATACGCTACAAAGCGTTGTTGTTAATGGTCAAACGTATACTTCTTCAGCAGCAGCCTTAGCAGCACTGGATAAGTTGAGTGCGGTTAGTGCAGATAATGCGATTGTGATGAATTATAAGGCTAATTTGCAGAAGGTTGTGGTGAACTTTGTGGTTAACCAATATGACATCACTAATCCTGCAAAACTGGTGAGTCAGTATGCCATGCCAGATTCTGACCAAATGTCGATTACATTAACGGGTACGACTGGTCAGACGATTGACTATACACAGATTGTAAAGTACCTCAAAACAGACACACTACCAGCCGCAATGTCTAAGTATGCCTATGATGCCCAAAATGGTGTGGCACCAGATAAACAGCAATTGACGTACGACGACGATACTGAAACAAATCAGACCGTTACATTAGCGTATACTGGTAAGTCGATTAATTATAGTTTCGTTCTTCTGTCAACTGATGATACGAATGCATTTGATGCGAATGGAAAGTTTGTGGGTATTCAGAATGGATACACTTATAATGGCGAAACGTTTGCGAAGGGGATGGGATACGCGTCTTCGACGGTGAAGACGGCATCTGACTTTACGCAAGGGACTAATAACGTTGTCTTTGTTCAAACATTAGCGGGTGGTATCAACCCATGGAACACGAAGATGATGGTTAGTGGAACTGTCGCAACGATTTTTACGCAAACAACGGCAGATGGTCGTTCGGTAAAGGTTGCTCAAATCTCAAATCCGGTCGTTACGATTCCATTGGGCGACGGAAAGTCAGTTACTCAAAATTATGGAACAGGTGTTATTAAAAATGCTGATGGTTCAATCAAACAAATTTTGACGACTCCCGATTCGTCATCTATGACATATTTCTACGTCACACTGACAAATGATTCTAAAGATTTAGATACTGGTAAAACAGTAACGAAGGGCATGACTTGGAGTTTGCCTGAACCAATGACGGGTTGGGAGTTATACTCTAACGGTTATATGTCTGGTGCACGTGATCAAACAGACGTTTCATATCCAGCGACAGGAGCATACGCTAGTGATGGTAGTCCTTGGGTTTATGCCTATTCGACGATGCCAACGATGGTTTCTGCGACAGATGATAATACTGTGGCAAAAAATACGGCAACTGCAAAAACAAGTACACAACCAGTTTATGCAGTCTACTACTATCTAAAAGATGGTGTTCAGACAGTTAATGTTAATTTCCTTAATCAGAATGGGGAGGCTATCCGAACTGCTACGGCGGTTAAAGGATATTCAAACACAACGATTGATTACCAGCCAATTGCGTCGCTGGCAAATATCAAGGGATATCAATTGATTTCTGATGGACGTGAAACAACAACGACATATGACACGGTTGGTGTAACGGCTCAAACGGATAATTACAACCGAGTGAAAATTGATGCTACGACAGGAAAAGCATTAGTTAATGATGATACAAAGCCTCAAACAGTTAACTTGGTCTACAAGGCAAATATGCAATCAGCATCAGTTGCGTTTGTTGGACCAGATGGCAAGGCATTGAAGAACAATGTTAATTTGCCAGATGGTGTGACGGCTGGCACTGTAGACTTTTCAGCGATTACGGCAGCCTTGAAGGCAATACCTGGCTATCACATTGTGACTGACTTACCAGCAACTGCCACATTCGATGATTCTGATAACGTGAATGGTGCTGATGCAGAGCCGCAAGTGTTTACAATTGTCTATGCTAAGGATGCCCAAACGGTTCATGTGAACTACATGGTGCAAAACACAGATGGGTCATTGACAAAGATGCCGGGCAAGGATGTCATTGCAATCAATGGATTGACGGGTGATACAGTTGATTACAAATCTGTCGACAAGGTGGTCAAGGGTTATACCCTCGTAACCGACGAAACGACGAACACAACGGCGTTTGATAAGACGAACAACGGCACGGCAACAGTCGATGGGACACCACAAGAGGTTAACTTGGTGTACACGGCTAATGCGGCCAAAGTTAAAATTGTTTATCGTGTACAGCAAATGACGTCAACCGACGGTAAGACGGTTAATCCAGTTTTGGATAAAGATGGTAATCCAATTTACATGACGGTAAATCCCCAAGGTGATAGCGCGGTTGCTACCGGGGTGTATGGCAATGATTATGTGGTAAATGTTTCTAATAAGGGAATGTTGGAGCAAGGTTATTACTTCTACTCTGCTGATTTCGGTGAAGGAAATACACCTGATACTGAAACAGATGAGCTTGGCTCTGTAACAACTTACCCAGATGGTACAGGTCCAAAGGGTAAGACTGACGACCAAGGTGTCGTGGCCAAACGTTACACTTTCTCAGATGACGATGACCCTGACAATGGTCGTACTTTGTACGTGACGTACCGTCCAGAAATGTACCAGTTTGACATCGTTTACCTGGTTCAGGACCCTGATAAGCCAAATGAGCCACCTACCGGAATTTTGACACACGAAGTCGGATTTGCCGGCGGGTTCTACTCATTTAAGGTGCCTACGTTGCCAATTCCAGCCTATACAACGGCCGGAGCTGACCAAGGAAATTTGAATGGTCCATATGGACCAAAGGTAAATGGATTTGGTTTGATTGAAAACGACGCTAATAATAGCTATGATCCTGATCCACAATTTAACGAGTTGCTTGGTGGAAGCAATGGTACCCAACAGGCGCCTCACTTGGTCGTGCGTTATACGCCAAATCGTATGACAGTGACTGCAAACTATGTTTTGGTAAATGACAAGGGCCAAGTTGTTCAGTCAAAGACGTCAAACGGAATGGTTGATACGTATCTATCGACGAATATGGTGACAACTGGTGACATGGGCGCCGAAGTTGTTGGTGACTGGCGTTCAGTTGGTCTTGATGGAACTATCAGCGCTACGTCACAGGCTTCAGCTGTTAAAAACTTCGATGGGTATAAGCTGGTCGATAAAGAAGGTGTTTGGTCTTCAACGCCTTTGACATTTGATTTTGATGCGGATGGTGATGGTAAAGACGACCCTGTTCCACAAACTTCAGATGAATATATTGATTATGTGACGAATGTTTATAACAAATTTATGACGGCTCAAAATAAAGAGGCAGAAGCATACAATACGGAACACGCTTCTGAAATTGCTGCTGGAACGTTAACGAAGCAGACGATTTTGAACCCGATTGAATTGACTGATATTCAGAAGACGTGGGTTAACTTGAGTGTTGATACCAATAACGTCGATCATAAATATCAAGCGGCTAATAACTTTGTCACGTACCAATACAAGGTTGACCCAACTATCACATACACTTACAAGGATTCAGCCGGTAAGGTGATTAATAAGGGTGAACCAGTAGTGGATGCCGATGGCAACTCATACTACAGTGACCGTACGCCAGCGGTTATTCACGTAACGGCTGATATGCCAGCTGATGGTGGCGGTGCCTATACTGTGACGGATACCGCAGCTGATATTGCAGGATTCTCACGTTCAGACGCGGGTGCATTGACGTTTAACGGAAATGCCTACGTGGCCAGTGGGGTGCTACCAAGCACGAACTATGATGTGGTCTTCACGGCAGTGCCACAAAAGATTACGACGAGTTACGTATCTGATACGAAGAATGCCGCTGCAGCAACTGATAAGATGCCTGCAACGACGACGACGGTTCGTGATACGAATGCGACGTACACGGTTGATACAACTGGTGGGGCTACCATCCCCGCTGGTTACTACGTCAGCCAAATCACGTATAACAAGGCTGTTGTTGCGACGGCCGACTCAGCCACGAGTGGGTTGCACCAGGGGGATGCAGCCTTTACATCAGTTGATGAAGTGGTGAAGGCTGTCTCAGAGCTTGGCACGACTGCGAACCAAATCGAATACACATTGACGGCAGCGCCAGAGCCTTTGCAGGTAACGTACAGTTACACCACAGCAAAGGTGGCAAACTGGACGGCCCCAAAGACAACGATTGCGGCCAATGTTAACGACACGGTTGCGACTGACGACGCCTACAATGTAGCGGTACCAACAGTTGCTGGTTACACTGCCCAAATTGTTGCGAAGGCTGCTGACGGAACTGTTTTGAACACGTACACAGCAACCCAATTTAAGGCGATTGCAGCCGCCGGTTTGGCCATGACGGCTGATGGTGCATACTACGACGTGATTTACACGCCAGCAGTGCAAAATATCAAGACGTCATACACCTTGCCTAAGAATGCCAAGGTGCAAATGACCCAAATGACAGCCGATACTGTGCAAGCTGCCACGGATTCAACGTATGATGTGACGGCTGATGGCCCATTGAAGGCGTTGATTCCACGTGGATACCAAGTGGCAACAATCACAATCAATGGTCAGGAACTATCAGTTGATGATGCTGATGCCCAAAACTTGCAAGTCATCGCTGGTGATAACACAGTGGTCTACAACTTGAAGGCATCCATCCAACCATTGACGGTTAACTACGGTTTCGATAATAAGACGCCAAATGCGAAGGCAGTTGCGTTATTGCCAGGTAAGTCAACAGGTACGAACGCGACGCAAGATATCGATAAGGTATCTTACGCAACGGGTGACAACTACACAGTGGTTGTCCCTAAGATTGCGGGTTATGTTGCCACGGTGACAACGGGCGATAAGGATAATCAATCAACGATTGACCCCACGGCACCTATTCAAATGGTGGCTGGCGGGGCAACCTACAACGTGGTTTACACGCCTGAAGCACAGACGCAAACGACGTTGTACCAAGGTCCAGAAGTTGCCCTTGATCGCATGAGCAAGACAACATTCGTCAACCAAACGGCGACGGATGCTAGCTTCACGGTCAGTGCGAATGGTCCGGCAACGGATATTCCAGCGGGATATAAGGTTGAAAAGGTTACCTTGAACGACAAGGATGTCCAGGCCGGTGACTTTGTGACATCAGTTGGTGGCGACACAATCGTTTATACGTTGGTTGCAACTGATAATCCTTTGAACGTGAACTACCAATATGACACGATTAAAGGCTGGACGGCACCAATGACGGGATTGCCAACTAACATTGCAGACGAGGCCGTTTTGACAGATGCCAAGTATGCCGTTGCAGTGCCAGACGTTGCAGGTTATGCCGCATCAGTGGTTGATGCAAATGGTAATACCTACACGCTGGCGCAATTGGCTAATTTGCCAGGTATGCCTGCTGGTGGTGAAAGTTACACGGTCACGTACACGCCAAATGCACAACGTGTCAACGTGGTATTCAAATTGAATACGACGGACGGTGTGGAAATGAATGGTCGTGTGGCAGAGCGTATCGATGGTATTTCTAATGGTACAGTTAGCTACGATAAGATTACTGACTTGGACGTGCCAGGTTATGCCTACCAATGGCAAAACACCGTCGCAACGTTTGACAGTGATGATAATCAAGATCAAACGGTCTACATTATCTACACAGCCAAGTCTGATCAAAAGGCTAAGTTGGTCTTTGTGAATGATCCAAAGCAACAAGCTGATATCGATACGACAAACGGTACAACGAACACACAAATTACGTTTGTAAACCCAACAACCAAGCAAACGTTGACTGATCAAGATTTGGTGCGCACTGGTTATACGTATGTTTTGGCCGGTACCAGCAACGCCTATGCGTCACTGGTTAACTTGCCAAAGTACACGGATGCTGATGATGACACACAAACTTATGACGTGACATACACGGCTAAGAAGCAACAAATCGGCATTGTGCAAAGCGGTTTGCCAACGGGCTTAATGACGGCGAATAACTTAGCTAAGATTGCCGGTTATACGAATGGTCACTATGGTCAAGAGTTGGATGGTACGTCAAACAACACACTGCCAACGGCTGCGCAATTGCACGTACCTGGATATGCGTTCCAAGCTTATCTGGTACATGCCGATGGCACGAAGACGGCGGTCGATTTGACGGCACTTGGTGATCAAGTCTTTAACTTGTTGCCAGGTACGATTGACGATAACGGTTTGGCTGTGACGCAGGTTGAAGTGGATTACACGCCAACGCTGCAACAAGCCATTGTGCAGGATGCCACACATAACTTTGAGACGGCGACTGGTCAAACGGGAGCGAAGATTGTGTTGCAGATGACGGATGCTGCTTTGGCAAAGGCCGGTTACACCTACACGGTTAATGGCTTTAGTTCATTGACGGATGCGGTGGCAGCAATGGCAACGTATGACAACACGGATAATGCTGCGGACGCGACCGTCGATGGTACGCCACAGCTATTTAATGTTGTTTACACAGCTAACAACCAATCAATTCCGGTTAGGGTAGTTGGTTTGCCAGCTGCCAAGGTGCCTAATTTGGCCAACTTGACGGGTGTTACGGACAGTACGTATAACAACGTGCCAACGGATGCCCAACTTAAGGTGCCAGGTTATGCCTATGTCATTACGGATTCGAACGACAAGGCCGTAACGCTTGATCAATTGAAGACGGCCACGTTCCAAATGAACGGTGAACAGTTGGCGGTGACAGACTATACGGTGACGTATACCGCTGAACCAACATCTGCTAAGGTCATTTACCAATACGATTCAAGTGCTACCTTGGCGAATGCACCAACGTTGCCAGAAACAACAGTTATTTCAGGTGTGACTGACGGTGCGTACCCAGCGACGACTATCCAAACGTTGCCAGGTTATACGACGGTGGTAGTTGCCCAAAGCGCTCAGGTAACTGGTCAATATGATGCTGCGACGAACCAAATTAACGGGACGTTCACGGCAGATGATATGTCAGGTGATAATTCAGTTTACGTCGTGACGTATGTGCCGACGGATCACGACATCAAGGTGCATTATGAAGTTGATGAACCAACCGATGCGACTGAACCATCAGGAACGTTTACGTTGCCAGCTGATACGAAGATTTCAATCAAGACCGATAAGGGTTACCAGATTACATCTGTCGCAACCCCTGGTTATGCGATTGAGAAGATCGATGGCAAGCTGATCGACTGGGACAAGTTGGCTAAGGTCACTGAGACGGCAGAAGATGGCACGATTATCACGTATTACAAGCTGGATGATCACACGTTGATTAGTTCAGACAAGTTGAATGTGACATTTACTAATACAGCTGCGGTTGACGCGACTGGTGAATTGCAAACATCACATTACGACATTACGTTGTTGCCAACGAAGCAAGACTTTGATGTGACGTACGAATGGGCTGATGCAGCCACTCAGGATGCAGCGAATGCGACGGCTAAGGCTAAGATCGACGCGCAAGTTGCAGCACCAGTTGCTAAGACTGGCATTTACACGGACCACAAGTACGGCTTTAGCTATGTTGTGGTACCAGGCTACACGGCGACTGTATCTGGTGTTGCGCACGTGGATGATAAGACGGACAGTGATTTAGCCGGTGCCTTCGACGATGATGGTAAGGGTAACGTCACAGCCAACATGCACGCGGTTAACACGAGTTACAAGGTTGTTTACTCAGCGAATAAGCAACACATAGATGTGGTTTACCATGTCGCTGATACTGGTATGACAGATGTGTTGGCAGTCACAGGTTTGCCAACGGATGACTCAGGCATTGTAACTGGTTCACTCGAAGGTCAGACCGACATGGCGTACACGGATGAAACGTCAGGCGATTTTAACTACAAGCTCGTGAAGGCCGTGCCAGGTTATACGTATACCATCACAGATGCAGCCGGCCATGTGGTTAAGGATGCAACGGGTAAGTTGTTGTTCATGCGTGAAGCGGACTTTGATTTGAGCACATTGCCAGGTACGTTTGCAGTTGATGCAACGACTGGTGCGTTGATTCAAAATCAATACACAATTACGTATCAAGCAGATAAGCAACAACAACAAATTACCTTTGAAAACCCAACTGATCCAGCAACTGGTAAAGCACCAGTGACGGATCCAATTACGCAAACGGCTGATTCAAATCAAACGTTTGCCGAAGTTGATTTGGGTAAGGATTACAACATTCCGGGTTATACGATGCACATCGACGGTGAGGCTGGCACAGTGTTGGCGTCACAAAAGGCGGACAACACGGATGTCGCTTACACGTTTGATAATGATGCAACGGATGAGGCACTTGCACAATCTGTGGCTGCAACTGATGGCACTGTGCAAAAGCACGTTGTGACTTATGTTGCGAACACCGATCAAAAGGCAAGTTTGACGATTGTGAATAAGCCGGTTTCTGCTGGTGATTTGCCAATCGTTGCACCGATTACAGATGGCACGACCGATGCCAAGGTCGATTTTGGCATTACGCAAAGTCAACTTTATGTACCAGGTTATACATTTGTCGTGACTTTGGTTGGGGATGCCACGAAGACGCCGGTTAATATTGATGATTTGCGCTTTACGCGTGATGAAACAGATGACCAAGCATACGAAGTGACGTACACGCCAATTTCACAAACGGTGAACGTTAACTACAAGACAGATGGTTTGACGACGGACCAACAAGCCAATGTGCCTGGTTCGGCT
>ERZ841120.823-NODE-823-length-17117-cov-4.651799_pt1 | contig 17117 bp, 16 predicted proteins | sample MGYA00519572_ERZ841120 | MGnify/ENA primary metagenome ERZ841120 (study PRJEB31850, sample SAMEA3708890) | human gut metagenome | biome: human gut; feature: human-associated habitat; material: faeces | place: China | collected 2014 ... | reverse complement strand
CTTGGTAAAATAGCGGTGACCTCTACCAACTTAGTGAAGAACTAGACTGGCAAGTTTGCCGTGTTCCCAGAATCCCCAACTTCAAACCGTTAAAAAACGAAGTTTCAGGTTAAGTTGGGGTAGTTCAAATTTGATAAGAAAGAGAGAGAAAAATCATGCAAGAACTAGGAGAGAAAAAATCCTACATAAGCTGGCCTGTCATTGCCATGGTCGGCTTCGTCACCATCATCTGTTTTGATGATATCTTATACCCTTTGCAAAACCAGGGATTGTCTGTTGTTTTCACCTGGATTTTTATGGTGTTTTTCTTCGTTATTCCCTATGAACTTTCTGTTGCCCACCTGGGTTCGGTTTTTAACGGCCACCAGGAAGGGGGACTGGCGTCTTGGACCCGACATAGTCTGAATTCGGATGCTGCCGGTTACTGGACGGCCTGGATGTATTGGGCTGCCTGCCTTACATCGTCGACGTAGCCAACTCAACCATCGTGTCCTATAGTTGGCTGATTTTAGGGGATGGCAGTTTATCCAGCCGAATGTCGAGCTTCTGGTTTGGCGTATGGACCTTTGTTATTATTTTAGTTTTTATTTTACTGGAAAATCTAATCAAGAAATCCCTTGAAGTCATGGCCACGATCGGTGGATGGGCCATGTTCGGAATGACCATCCTGTTCGTTGTCATGACAGGCTGGACACTATTAAACGGTGGCAAGATTGCCACCCAACCTTTCAACCTTAAAGCATTTATCCCCGACTTTTCGTTATCTTACTTCTCTACCACTGGGCTTTTGATGTTTGCCGTCTGTGGAGCCGAATTGGTTGCCCCTTACCTGAAACGGATGAAAGAACCTAACCGCGACTTCCGCAAGGCCATGTACCTAATCGCCTTCATGACCGCTTTTCTGACGGTCTTCGGAACTTTCTCCCTGTCCATCTTCTTTGATGCAAACAACCTCCCCCACGACTTGAAGATGAACGGATCATACTATGCCTTCCAGCTTTTAGGTGAACGCATGGGTATAGGCAATGTTTTGATGTACATTTTCACTGTTGTCCAAGCTATCTATATGATGGCACAATTAGCCGTTTTCTTAGACTCCACCAGTTGGGTTTTGGCGGCCGATACTGCTGAACGCTTCATGCCAAAATGGATGCGCAAACGCAATAAGAACGATCGCCCTATTCACTCCTACGTCTTGACCACCGGGTTGACCTTGTTCTTGCTGCTTTTATCAGGGACTTTGCCTGATATCAACGCAGTCTTCAATTGGTTGTTGAACCTAAACGGAATTGTCTTTCCTTTCAAGAACTGCTGGCTGTTCTTAGCCTTCATCGCCGTGCGAGTCAAACAGGACAAATTTCCATCAGTCTTTGTCTTCATCAAAAGACGAAAGCTCGCGATTGCTGTGGGGACTTGGTGCATGTTGTTCTCCTTCATCTGTGCCGTGATGTCCTTTCTGCCACAAGATCTGGACTTTGGAACAAAGGCCTGGAATCACCAATTGTTTCTGAACTTCTTATCAGTCGGTGTCTTATTCGGAGCCGGAGCTATCATGCCAATCATGTCATGGTTTGAAAAACGCAAGGAAGAAAGTGCCTGAATATAAATTATAAGAGAGCCTGAGAAAAAATTCTGTCTCAAATCAAGAAACCGGATTAGATTTGCAATCAATCGCAAATCTAATCCGGTTTTTTTCTTATACATGACGGTCGCCTTCCATGATGGAAATAGCCGAAAACAGTTTGGCGGTAAATTTGACTGAGAGCTTGGCGCATAGCGTTAAACAGCATGAATATTTTTCCGTTTAAAAGAATATTTTATATTGATTTTGCTTAATTATCCGATGATATTTTCACGTATTTCTTTTTATATCAAAGCAATTAGTTGTTAAAACTTAAAGAATTTAAGATGAGCTTGGTTAACGCGATCTAATTGAGAAAAATTCTCAATTAGATTCTTTTTTTAGTTCGTTTAAAAACGTTTACATTGATTTTAAATGGCTTTATATTAGGCCATATGCGAACAATCAAAGAAAAAGCCTTGATTTTTAGGGCTTATTCGCTTAAATTAGATATAAGTTAGAAAGATTTAATGTGAGAAGATTTTTCTTTGAATTTGTACGAGGTGGGGGATTGAAATGACAGAAGAAAGCAAAACGATGTACTGTCATGGCTATGAACATGATGCTTGCGGCATGGGTTTTATTACCCAGATTGACGGTAAGCCGAGCCATGAACTCATTGAACGAGCACTTGTCATGCTTAGTCGAATGAATCATCGCGGCGGTACTGGCTCAGAACCTGATACTGGCGATGGTGCTGGTATTTTATTTGCCATGCCTGACAAGTTTTTTCAAAAATATGCTGAAGAACAAGAGTTTACGCTTCCGAGCCTAGGAGATTATGCTGTTGGCATGTTTTTCTTGCCGCAAAAAGAACAAGAAAAAAATGCCATGCTTGGCTCAGTCACGGCAGAAATTACGGCATCAGGATTTAAAGTCTTGGCGACGCGAAACGTTCCGTACATTTATGAAAATTGCGGACCTACTGCGCAAAAGGCCATGCCTGGATTTGAACAAGTCATTATTCAGCGTCCGGCCGATACCGAAGCAGGGCGTCCTTTTGAAGATCGTCTGTATCATTTGAGACGTCACCTTGAAAAGACATATTCTTCAAATGAATTTGCAATTGTCAGCCTTTCAAGCAAGACGCTTTGCTACAAGGGAATGCTTCATGCTTATCAAGTCGGTCAATTCTATCCTGATTTACATGATCCTGACATGTGTTCTGCGATTGCGCTGACTCATTCTCGTTTTTCAACCAATACTTTTCCTAGCTGGAGTCGTGCGCAACCTTTCCGTTTTATTGCGCACAACGGTGAAATCAACACTTTGAAGCGTGCCGAAAATTGGATGAAGAGTCATAATATTGAAGTCTACAATGAAGAAGACTCTGATTCTGCCAAATTGGAAAACTGCATGGAATATTTGTATCGCAATGGTCGTGATATTCCGCAAGCGCTTTTGATGATGATGCCTGAAGCCTGGAGCGATAAGATGAATCTTCCAAAGGAAGAAAGAGACTTCGATGAATACAATTCGTCATTCATTGCTCCTTGGGACGGTCCTGCAGCTCTTTGTTTCACCGATGGCACGCAAGTTGGTGCCATTTTGGATAGAAACGGGTTGCGTCCTTCTCGATACAGTCTGGTAAAAGGGAACTTTTTGATTACGGCTTCTGAATCAGGCGTTTACGATGTTGCACCTGAAGATATTATTGAAAAAGGAATCTTGGGTCCAGGAGAAATGATCTTGGTCGATACTTCCAAGGGACGTTTTTACAACACCAAAGAAGTCAAGGAATACTATTCAACTCAGCATCCATATGGCAAATGGCTCGAAAACAAGCAGGTCAAACTCAATGAATTGCCAGAAGCAGATATCGTTGAACACCTTTCCAAGCATGCATTGAAGACTCTTTGGCGTCGTCATGGATATACGGAAGACATTATTCGTGATTCCATCATTCCGATGGCGCAAAATGGCGAAGTTCCTGTTATTTCAATGGGATTTGACTCACCGTTGGCTGTTTTGAGCGAAAAGCCGCAGTCATTGTTTACTTACTTCAAGCAACAATTTGCGCAAGTCACGAATCCACCGATCGATGCAATTCGTGAAAAACAGATGATCGGTACTGAAATGTACTTGGGTGCTGACGGAGATATTTGCAAAGATGTTCCGGAAAATGCCAAAAAAATCAAGCTTGATTCTCCGATGCTCGTTAACGGAGAATTTGAAAGATTGCGTCATTTAAACGGCAAGGACGGCTTCAAGACGGGAGAGGTCTCATTATGCTACAGCAATGTCGAACGGCCGCACAGACTGCAACAGGCTCTTGAAGATTTGTTCCGTGATGCCGAAAGCAGGGTTGATGCCGGATGCAACGTTTTGATTGTCACGGATCGCGGTGCAACGCGTGATGATTTGGTTATTCCGGTTCTTCTGGCGGTTTCCGGCTTGAATAATTACCTTGTTCGAAAAGGCAAACGCGGTTTGGTGTCAATTGTTGCTGATACTTGCGAAGCATGCGAAGTGCATCATTATGCAACGTTGTTGGGATATGGTGCTTCTGCGATTCATCCTTACGGCGTATACGCAACGCTTGATTATTATGACCTATCAGACAAGAAGGAAGCTTATCGTTCGGCTGCTGAAAAAGGAATCATTAAAATTATGAGCCGTATGGGTATTTCGACGATTGTTGGCTATCAGGGTGCCCAATTGTTCGAAGCTGTCGGCATTTCAAAAGAAGTCGTTGACGAATACTTTACCGGTACGGTTTCACGTATCGGTGGTTTGACTCTTGATCAAATTGAAGAAGAGTATCTTGAACGCTACAAAGCTGCATTTGGCGAAAAAGCAAATGATGCTCTTCCGACGGATGGCAGTTTCAAGTATCGTTTTGAAGGCGAACATCACATGTTCAATCCGATGACGATGTATAAATTCCAACAAGCGGTCAAGACGGGCGACTACAAGCTTTACAAGGAATACGCAAAATTGATGCGCGATGAGGAATTGGAGCATCCTTCCACCCTCAGATCGATGTGGAATATCGAATCAGATCGAGATCCCGTTCCTTTGAGCGAAGTTGAACCAGTCAGCCAAATCGTCAAGCGTTTCAAGGCTGGGGCCATGAGTTTCGGTGCGCTCTCGAAAGAAGCACATGAATGCATCGCTCAAGCGATGAACGAACTCGGCGCAAAGAGCAACTGCGGTGAAGGCGGCGAAAATCGTTATCGTTTCAAGAAACAGCCTGACGGACGCGACATCAACAGTCGCATCAAGCAGGTCGCATCAGCGCGTTTTGGCGTTAATGCCGAATATTTGATGAGTGCTGAGGAAATCCAGATCAAAGTTGCCCAAGGTGCCAAGCCTGGTGAAGGCGGACAGCTTCCTGGTGCTAAAAACTTCCCTTGGGTTGCTGAGGTTCGCGGATCGGTTCCCGGTGTTCGGTTGATTTCTCCTCCGCCTCATCATGATATTTATTCAATTGAAGATTTGAAGCAACTTATTTATGATTTGAAACAGATCAATCCTAGTGCTGCCGTTTCTGTCAAGCTTGTATCAAGCACAGGCGTTGGTACGATTGCGACGGGCGTTGTCAAATGCGGTGCGGACAAAGTCGTTATTTCAGGATATGACGGCGGCACGGGTGCCGCTCCTCGAATTTCCGTGCGCGATGCCGGACTTCCATGGGAAATGGGAATTTCAGAAGCTCATCAGACGCTTGCGTTGAACAATCTGCGTCAGCGTACGACGATTGAAACTGATGGCAAGCTTATGACGGGTCGCGATATTGCCGTTGCAATCATGCTCGGTGCCGAAGAATTCAGCTTTGGTTCGCTTGTGTTGGTTTCAATCGGCTGCATCATGATGCGCGTCTGCAGCAAAAATACTTGTCCTACCGGTGTTGCTACGCAAGATCCTCGTTTGCGCAAATTCTTTAATGGCAAGCCGGAAGATATCAAAAATTGCATGCGTTTCTTGGCCGAAGATCTTCGCGAAGAAATGGCTGAACTTGGATATCGCACGGTCGATGAACTTGTTGGACATACGGAACATTTGAAACCGCGTTTTGTTGCCAAGGGCAAGGCAAAATCGCTTGACTTCGATCGCTTGCTCGGAACGTCGATCGGAATTTCACGCAAATCAAAAGATCCGTTTGCTCCAAAATCAGAGTGGCCAGACCTTAATGCCTTTGCGGAAAGCGCAATTCAAGAAAAGAAGGCGGTTGTTCTCAAGTCTTCAATCAACAATATTCATCGTGCTGCCGGGACGAGAATCGGTGGCTGGATTGCCAAGCGTTTCGGCAACAATGGTCTTCCTGCCGGGCATCTTAAATTTGAATATACAGGCGTTGCCGGTCAAAGTTTCGGTGCGTTCATGCCGCAAGGCTTGGAGCTTAAACTCATCGGTGAAGCAAATGACTATGTCGGCAAGGGATTGAGCGGCGGACGTTTAATCGTTCAGGCTCCTGCCAAGGCGAAGAAGATTTACAGCAACGCTCCGATCGTCGGAAACGTTGCCTGCTTTGGAGCTACTGGCGGTGAAGCATACTTCAACGGTCGAACCGGTGAACGTTTCTGCGTTCGCAATTCCGGCGCAACGGTTGTTGCCGAAGGCATCGGTGACCATGGCTGCGAATACATGACCGGTGGCATTGCAGTCGTTCTTGGCTCAACCGGCTGCAACTTTGGTGCCGGAATGTCCGGCGGGGTTGCCTATGTTTACGATCCGGAAAAGAAGCTTAAGGACAACTGCAACATGGACATGATTGAGTTGTTCAAGCTTAATGAGAAAGGCAATGATTCCGTCTTAAAGGAAATTTTGGAAAAACATGTGAAGTTTACCGGTTCCGAAAAGGCCAAGAGCCTGTTGAACAACTGGAAGAAAGAACAAGAAAACTTTGTCAAGGTCTATCCTAAGGAATATCGTCATATCAATGAGATCATGGCAGAATGCGCCAAGAAGGGCACGCCTAAGGATCAACTTGAACAAAAGGCTTTCGATATTATTACGGCATCCAAGTAGAAAAGGAGAATTGAATTATGGCAGATCCATTTGGTTTTATGAAATATCCGCGTGTCAACAATCCGATTCGACCGGTTGCTGAACGTATCAAAGATTTTGAAGAAATGGAAAACGTTCTTTCAGTCGAAGAACGCAGAAAACAAGCAGCACGCTGTATGAATTGCGGCGTTCCTCACTGTCATGCCGGTCAATTTTATTCCGGTGGGCGCGCAGTCAGCGGCTGCCCGAATGATAATCTGATTCCTGAGTGGAACGATCTGATCTATCGTGAAGAAGACAAGCATGCTTTTGAAAGATTGACTTTGACAAATCCGCTTCCGGAATTTACCGGACTCGTTTGTCCTGCGCCTTGCGAAGTTGCTTGTAATGATGCTTTGAACGGCAAGGGCATTACAATCAGAAACAACGAACGCTATATCATTGAAACGGCTTATGCGAACGGTTGGGTCAAGGAAAGCGGGATTCCTTTGCATCGCAACGGAATCAAGGTTGCAGTCGTCGGAAGCGGTCCGGCAGGATTGGCCTGCGCATGGCGATTGAATCAGCTTGGCTATGACGTGACCGTTTATGAGCGCGACGATCATCCGGGCGGATTGACGATGTATGGCATCCCGAATATGAAATTGCCTAAGGAAATCGTTGCTCGTCGTGTCAAAATCATGGAAGAAGTCGGAGTAAAATTCGTTTTGAACACCGAGGTCGGTGTCGACGTTTCCGGAGACGAATTGAAACGCGAGTATCAACGAATCGTTCTTGCGATTGGTGCCCGTCAAGCACGTGATTTGAACGTTCCCGGGCGCGAATTGGAAGGCGTCCGTCTTGCGGTCGACTATTTGACTGATGCGACAAAGAGCGTTCTGAAAAACGGGACCAAGGCAAGCAAAGAACTTGAAGGCAAAAAAGTCATGGTCATCGGTGGTGGAGATACGGGCAATGACTGCATTGCAACGGCCATCAGACAAGGTGCGGCAGATGTCAAGCAGCTTGAAATTACTCGGCGTCCGCCTTCAAAACGTCCGGCTGATAATCCGTGGCCTCAATGGCCACGCGTTGCCAAGACGGGATACGGTCAAGAAGAAGCCAACGAATTATTTGAAGGCGTCTTGACTCAGTATGAAACCACGGCAGTTGGGTTTGAAGGCGTCGATGGGCACGTTTCAAGCGTGACGACATGTCATGCGCAACTCTTCAAGCCCGTTCCGGGAACTGAAGAAAAGCATCCGGTTGATCTTGTGCTTTTGGCAATGGGCTTTACGGGAGCACAAAAGCAATTCTTGGATGAATTCGGCGTAACTGAGGTTAACGACGATTATACGACAAATGACGAAAAAGTTTACGTCGCAGGCGATGCTCGCCGTGGACCGAGCCTTGTAATTTGGGGCATCCACGAAGGGCGCATGGCAGCTGAAAAAGTCAATGAGGCTTGCAAAGCGGCTGCCCATGCCGAATAAGCGACATGTTCGGCATAAGACATTAACATCATTTGGCAATCAGGACTTAAGAGGTTTGGTCCTGATTGCTTTTTTGTTACGAAAATTTTGGGATGTGATGCAAAGTGAAATCAAAAATTAAAAGGCTCAATCAACTCTGAATTTTTCAGCAAACAAAAAGAGCCTTAAATTTCTTCAAGACTCCTTTAGCATTATTCGATGCAGGAAGCTAAAAGCTACCAGTCCACAAGCGAGGACAGTTTCTTACGGCAGCGGTTCAAGGCATTATACGTCTTTTGATCGGAAATCCCTAAATTTCTTGCTGTTTCTTTAACTGAGATCGTATTCAGCCAATCAACCAAAACGCTACTTTCCAAAGACGTTAATTTGCCTGGGCGTTTTGGCCATTACCTGCTCAAGCGCAATTTTGGCTTCAAGTTCGCTGAAAGTATTTTCAGAGATAAATGAATCGTCATCGCCGCAGATTGAATCGAGCGGAACTGCCAGCACGTTTCCCATGCGTTTATTAGCCATTTCTTCACGCTTCAACGTCGTCAGCCGATTATACAAGCTAGCCTTGAAATAGCAGCCGTAAGTTGCTTTCGTCGCTGTCTGATTGTAGCTGAGAGCCGTAGAGCAGCAGATAATATAAGCCTCTTGAAGCAAATCGTCTCGATCCAAAGTTCTGAAACGAAACGAATTGATCGCCCTAATAACCAACGGCTTGTATTTTGCAAACAGCTCTGCCAGTGAGTCCTCGCAATGGTACTCCTTAAATCGTCGAAGCAATTCTTTCGTTGCTTCATCTTCGTTTTGAGTCATGATAATGCCCCCTTATAAATATTCCTGTCGTGACTTGAATGTCACGAATATAATATAATTCTTTTTAAAGCTTTTGTCAGTGATTTTTCATCTTAAAACCCATTTTTTAATGATTGTGTAATATTAAAGAAATAAAGTAACAACTACGTCTGTTTTTTTGTAAAAAATGAATTTGACAATTTTATCATGGAACGGTGGCGAATAGTCTTATCAATTTCTGGTGTAGTAAGTTTGAAGAGACTTCTAAATCAATCAAATTTAAAAAATGACACAAAATCAAATAAATTGAAATAAGGGGGCTGTAAAAAAACTCTGAGTATTTCGTTTAGTGTAAGGATCTTTTTTACTTCTTACACGAACCTTGAAAACGAAACAGCCTGCCCGTAGTGATACCAGAATTGAATAGGCATTCAGCGTGTATTTTCTGGTTAATACGTCCCGTAAACATCAGAACCCGGTACAGGAACGGATATGGGATGAGAACAGGCAATTAATAAACAAAGGAAGGAGGACATCTGACTATGACAGAGAAACAGGGATTCTTGACAGCGGTCGTAGTCATGATGATGAATTAAACGGAGAATCCAACAGTATTTCAAACCAGAAGAAACTGTTGGAACAATATGCAAAAGAACATGGATTCACCAATCTTGTTCATTTTACTGATGATGGTATCTCCGGCACAAGATTTGATCGCCCAGGCTTTCTTGCCATGATGAAAGAAGTAGAGTCAGGGAAAGTCGGAACGATCCTGATTAAAGATATGAGCCGAATGGGAAGAGATTATCTGAAAGTCGGACAATATATGGAATTGCTGAGACAGAAGAATGTCCGCCTTATTGCAGTCAACGAGAATGTAGATAGCTTCCGAAAGGACGATGATTTTACTCCATTCCGAAATATCATGAATGAATGGTATGCAAGGGGTGCCTGTAAAAAGATAAAATCCGCTTTTAAGTCGAAAGGAAAATCCGGCAAGCATATGGCAAGTACAACACCGTATGGGTATCTGAAAGACAAGGATGATCCAAATGTATGGATTGTTGATGAAGAAGCAGCTGCAGTTGTACGGAGAATCTTTCACATGATAATGGATGGATACGGACCATATCAGATTGCCAGGGCGCTGAAAGAGGATAAGGTTGAGATACCAGCGGTTTATATGGCAAAGAAAGATGCCGGATTATGGAAATGCAGAGTAGAAGAAATCAAAGATCCTCATGGCTGGTGCTCTTCTACTGTTGCAGGTATTCTGAAGAAAAGAGAGTATCTTGGTCATACAGTGAACTTCAAGACCGGAAAGCATTTCAAAGATAAGAAAAGCCATTATGTATCTGAGGATAACTGGACGATGTTTGAGAACACGCAGGAAGCAATCATAGATCAGGAAACTTTTGACAATGTGCAGAGAATCCGAAGCAATGTGAGATTGTGGTTCATGAGCGTGACCGAAAATGAAGCATTGAGACAACGCAGGAAGCGGAAATCTATTTTAATTTCATTGGAAAGTATTTACCTCCACATTTCGGTGAGGTGGAAATGACACCAGCGGAAATTGAAGAAACGGGAAGCCAGAAAAGACAGGCTTCATCAGAATTACTTGAAAAGAAAAGCAAATGGCAAACAGCAAGAACACTATGAACGGACAAAGGCAAAAAAGAAAGCTGAGATGGATGCAAAAAAGAGGAAATCCGTCAGGAAGATATTGCAAAGTGTGTGTTCGTTCCGGTATCACTGCTTCCGCCTGCAGAACCGAAGAAAGGAGTTGCATCAGCATGAGCAAATAAAAAACAACCATTCACGATGACAGTAACGGTTTGGATTATATCCTTGTCGGGGAAATCTATCTGCCGCTGATCGCTGTGCCGGAAGAAAAGCGTGATATTGGCTTTTATGGAAGCCTTCATAGAAACTATCTGACATTGACCGGAAAGTTTTTGACGTACCTTGCAGACTTAAATGAGCAGTGCGTGGAACGCAGAGATTTTCTCATGAATCAGATTATGAAACAGGAAGGCATTACAGAGGAATTGAAAAGCAGATATCAAATGGAATGGGTCCGCCAGGCAAACAATGTGAGAAGCCGGGTAGATGAAATCATTTTAAATGAATTGGTCTATGTGTAGGAGGGGCTTATGAGATACCGGATTGAATATGCAGACGGAAGATGCTGTGACTTTGCGAACAGCAGAAAAGATTTGTTGGATTGGCTGAAAGGATTGAAAGATGAAAAAGTTGTTGATATCCGTAAAGTGTACAAAAACGGTGTTACAGATTCTGTGATAGACAGATATCGAGGTTATCTGAAACAGTGAAAGGGGTGGACAGTCATGGTAGTTGTAAAACTCATTATAAGGATTCTGTTATTGCCAGTGCGTATAAGCCTGACAATCGTACAACTGGTGGTCATGTTCATTACATGGCTGTCCGCAACTGTATTTCATATCCTGTCAGGGATTATCTGTATCACAGCTATATTAGGGTATGGATTCGGTCAGGAAAGAGGCACAGAGACGATTAGAATGCTTGTGGTGGTGTTCGTACTGTATGTGTTGCCTATCATTGCAAGTTGGTTCGTTGTGTGGCTGGAAGCAATAAAAATCAGATTAGCAGGAAATTAAGCAATGAAGATAATGTATGAAATAAATAAATTGAGTATTATAGCAATAAAATAAGAACAGTAGGGAGTCGTGCCAATTTTGTGACGGTTCCCTTTTTAGTTGTTGAATGATTGAGAAAATCTTCAAGCTATGCTATTATAATGCTATAGAAATGATATGGAGGTGCAATAGTATGAGCTTTAGTAGTGATATAAAAAAAGTACGTCAGAAAAGCTTGTTAAGTCAGGAAGCATTTGCACAGGCGGTTGGTGTTTCTTTTACAACTGTCAATCGGTGGGAATCAGGAAAATGCAAACCGACTTTTAAGACTATGAAATTGATAGATGATTTTTGTAAAGCTCAAGGAATTGATTTTAATATCAGTGATGAGTTGATCGATGAAGAGTAAGATCAGACCTAAAAAATAAAAACGGAGAGATTATATGTTTACAGCGATTGAATTATTTGCAGGTGCAGGTGGTCTTGCATTGGAAATAGAAAAAGCATGTTTTAAAACACTGGCATTAAATGAGTTCAACGCAGATGCTTGTGCAACATTGAGAAAGAATAGACCCAATTGGAATGTTATTGAAGGTGATGTGGCAGAAATATCTAGTCTTGATTTAGAGGAATATTTTTCTATTAGAAAAGGTGAATTAGATTTATTATTTGGTGGAGCACCTTGTCAAGCTTTTTCCTATGCTGGTAAAAAGTTGGGATTGGAAGATGCAAGAGGAACGTTATTTTATCATTATGCAACGTTTTTGGAAAAACTACAGCCCAAGATGTTTTTATTTGAAAATATTAAGAGGACTTTTATCACATGATAAAGGAAAAACATATCAAACCATTACATCAAGTTTTGAACAAGCGGGATATACTATTCAAAAAAGTGTATTAAATGCTTGGGATTATGGAGTGCCACAAAAAAGAGAACGTTTGATTACAGTGGGAATCAGAAATGATCTTGTTAAAAAAATTCATTATGGATCAGTAGTTCACCGAGTATATGTAGAAATGAAAAATAAGCACAATACGATGAACTCAGCGGCTGCTGGAAAAACGTTTATAAAAATGCAGAGCCAGTTATTAAAAGATGAGGGCTGTGCATGTTTTTTAGTTGAAGCAATTGCAAAAAAATCTCAGAACATTAAATGGGAAACTTCAGTGGACAATCAGAAAGTGGGGCATAAGCTGATTCGCCGTGTGAGTATGGATAAATTTTACGCATTGGTAACTGGACAGGACGATGCTTTCTATCAGATATGTATGGTCTTACCAGAAGTAATCCAGAAGGTCGTTGAAACGGAAGGAGAAAATCTTGTTCCGCATGACACAGTTATTGATGAATTGCGTGAAATTGCAAAAGAGAGTTCTATTGAAGGTACTGATCTTGCTTTTGCGATGGCTATTTATATGCTGGGTTTTTCTTCATATGAAGGTTTCAATTCGATGTTGACACCGGAAATAGTGAAAGATATGCAGACGAGCGACAGAATTTCAACATATGTAAAAATGATTCTAAAAAACAGCTATGGAACTGACAATAAATAAGGGGGTGAACCATTATTAGTACAAATAAATTACCAGACGTATTTATATCTTATGCTTCTGATATTTTAGCCGATACTGCGAAAGGATTGAATCGGGCTGAATTAGTTAAGCAATGCAATAAATATGCGATTAAATATGGCGTAGATATTCCGATAGCAACAACAGATTGGGGAGACTTTGGAAAAAAGGTAAAAAATAAAAGAACGGCTATGTACCAAAATTTATCTTCATTTTCAGGGAAGCAACAGTTTTCTATTATAAAAGAATTATCGGAGCTTTCGTTTTTTGAAAATAATACAGAAGCAAAAGAGTTACATAGGTTGTTGATGGAAAGATACAGATCATATTCAGATATTATAACAGAGGATAAAATGATGGAACAAAGACATACCGTAGATGCAAACTATCCAACTGTGTTTATATCATATTCATGGGACGATGACGAACATAAAGGATGGGTGAAAGATTTCGCTGATAGATTATTATCTGATGGAGTAAATGCTGTAGTGGATCAATATGATTTATCGTTAGGTGATCGACTTCCACAATTTATGGAACAATCTATTTCAGATGCAGATTTTGTTTTGGTTATATGTACACCCAGGTATAAGGAAAAAGCTGATAAAAGAACTGGTGGTGTAGGGTATGAAGGTCATATAATTTCGGATGAACTATTTAATCATCATAACGAAAGAAAATTTATTCCTGTATTAAGGAGAGGTACTTTTGAAACGTCATTGCCAAAATTTTGTGCAGGAAAATTGAGTATTGACTTATCAGAGACACCAATTTCTCAAGAACAGTATCATGATTTGCTGATTACTATCTTTGGCAAAAAGAAGAAGCCAGATATTGGAAAAAAATCATCTACAGTAGGAACTTTTCAAAAAAATATAGATCAGGATGAAGCAACTCATATTTTAGGTATAATTACAAATGAAGTGACTATTCCGAAAATGGACGGAAGCAGAGGAAGTGCTTTGTATTCAATTCCATTTCAATTATCGAAGTCACCGAGTAAGTTGTGGGGACAATTATTTGTTGCAGCATGGAACAGTCCACCGAGATTTACTACTATGCACAGACCAGGGATTGCGTCTGTCGTTGGATCAAAAATTATTTTAAATGGAACAACAATTGACGAAGTGAAAAATTATCATAGAGATACGTTGTTGATGTGTGTTGAGGAAGCAAATAAAAGAGAACAAGAGATCAAAGAAAGAGAGAATCGTTTGAACGAGCAAAAGGAAAAGCGTAAACAACAGCATTTTCAACATGTATCTGATCTTGTGGACGAAATTAAATTTTAATGATTAACCCAAAGGGCATTAACCGTAAAAAAGTTAGTGCCTTTTGTTTTGCTCATTAGAAAAAATGGCAGAGCTTTTTCTGCCGGGCAAACTGAATATGACCGAACAGGTCAAATGGATTGAGCCGATACGATTTGGAATTTGGAGAAAATTCTGAAATGTGTCGGCTTTTTTATTTTCACAAAATCCGATATAGAGGATTTTTGAAAAACAGACAGAACAGAAAATCTTGCCGAAGGGACAGCGGCAGGAGTTACGTTTTGTCTGCCGGGAGTACAGAGGGCGGTGAGTCCTTTGTGCCAGAAATGCAAAGGGTGGAAGCCATTGCCCAGTGATATGGCGTTTCGCCATATGGTACTGGGTATACTATCTGTAACGGCAACAGAGCCTTTAAGCAGCTTCGCTGCAACCCCTTCGGGAAAACAACTTGAAAGAAAGGAGAAATGCGAAATGAAAGGAACAAGGCGTAACGGCAGATCTGGAAAAAATGGAGCTTACAATCTGCTTCATAATGATCGGAGATTTAATCCGGAACACAGTGAGCATATTGACAATGAAAGAGTCCGACAAAATATTTACCGGGACTGCTATCAGGGATATACCACAATGGAAGATCAGGGAAAAGAGAATAATTTTTCTTTTGAACAAATTGAGCTGGCATTCTATGAAGAGCATTGAAATTATGTTGAAAAACAAAACGAGAGACATTTGAAAGCGAGACATCCAGATAGATGTAAAGAAGTAATAGATGTTCGATATAACAAAAAGATTTGTCCAGAAGAAACTCTCTATCAGCTTGGAACATTGGATAAACATGCTTCGGCAGAAATACTCGTGGAAATTTTTGAAGAGTTTAAAAAAGAGTTTGAAGAGCGGTTTGGTTCACATGTGCATATCGTTGACTGGGCATTGCACATGGATGAATCTACTCCACATATACATGAACGTCATGTGTTTGATGTTACCAATAAGTATGGAGAGATTGAGCCAAAACAGGAAGAAGCATTGAAGCAACTAGGCTTTGAATTGCCTTATCCAGACAAAAAAAGATCAAAGCATAATAATCGAAAGATTATTTTTGATGCTACTTGTCGAACAATGTATTTGGATATATGTAAGCGTCATGGATTGGAACTGAATGAGGAACCGGAGTATGGTGGACGAGCATATTTGGAGAAACAGGATTTTATTCGAATGAAACAGAAAGAGGAAATTGCCCATCAAGACAATATGATTGAAGAGCAGAGAAAACGAGTAAATGAAAATATCCTGCAAATAGTTAAGCAGACAAGAACAGTTCAGGAAAATGACAAGACGATTCAGAAACAGGAAGAAAATATTGCCCAACAGGACAAAGAGTTTGCTGATAATTCGAATCGTATTTTCAAACAGGGAGATCTAATAGAAGAACAGAAAAACCAGTTAGAGAAGCTTACTCTTGAGATTGATGATATTGAATCTTTATTACAGGATGTTTCAGATGTTGCTTATGCGAAAGCTGTGGAAGAAGTCACAAATGAAGTGATGATTAAAACCCGACAGGATGATATCCGACTCATTGAAGGAACAAAGCACTGGATCGATCAGCCGGAAAGAAAAGCATCAAAGAAAGAAAAAAATTATGCAAAAGATCGTTTGGGTGGTGTAATAAAAAAATCATGAAAGCTATGACGGCAGTTCAAACATTAAAAGATTCGTTACTGCAGTCAAAAACAAAAGTTAAGGTTGTAAATGAAATCAAAGAAAAAGCCAGACAGTCGATCATGAGCAGTCTGGCAGAAAGAGAAGCAAATAAAAAGAATGATTTGAAAAAATCATGGAATAGAGATGACAGATAAAGAACATTCCGTTGTATTCGTTATTGAATCAATGCGAGTGCTTTTTGTTTTCTCGGAAAGGAGCAGGTATGAAATTATTTGAAGCTGAAAAGGAAGCTGTTACTGCAAGAAGTGCTGCAGAATATTATGGAATCAAAGTAGGACGAAATGGAATGGCTGTCTGCCCGTTCCATCCAGACAAGAATCCAAGTATGAAGCTTGATAAAAGATATCATTGTTTTGCCTGTCAGGCAGATGGAGATGTGATTGATTTTGTCGCTAAATATTTCAATATATCTGTAAAAGAGTCAGCTGAAAAACTGGCAGAGGATTTTTCTGTACCTTATGAAAAATACCAAAGTTATAACAAGACGAAAGATTATCCAAAACCAAAACAAAAGAAACAGACACAGACACTGGATCAATTCTTTCACGAGTAACAAATTCGTTTTTTTCCCGAGTATACAGTGACTACTACCATCTTTTAAAGAAATGGAAAGTTGATTATGCTACCAGAATTGAAGATGATGATTGGCATCCGTTATTTGTTGAAGCGATGGAAAAATACACGCTTATTTAATGCTTATAAAGTGCCTGAAAATAACCTTTAAGCACCTACTCCTTGTCGGCTTTTCAGTATAACACGATAGAAGCATACGTTGTACTCATCGTCTTGCCTGGCAAGGAAGAATATTAGGCATTAAATTCCAAATAGATATCGGCAGAGAAAACAGAAGTGATAGACAATGGTATTTGTTAGGTATGCTTCTTGTCATTGTCTGCATCATATAAAAACGCTTTTTGCAAGCAAAAATGAAAAGGCTATATATAGGTAGCCTACGAAACTGGAAGTACCCATTTTGGAACTGATTTAAAAAATGGTGTCCTGACAGAGACCAATGGAATGACTCTTTGCCGGGGATTCAAAAGGAAAGGAAAAAATGATGAATACAAAAACAGAGGGTAACACATTTACAAAGAAAATCGGGCAG
>ERZ841120.815-NODE-815-length-17279-cov-10.338713_pt1 | contig 17279 bp, 17 predicted proteins | sample MGYA00519572_ERZ841120 | MGnify/ENA primary metagenome ERZ841120 (study PRJEB31850, sample SAMEA3708890) | human gut metagenome | biome: human gut; feature: human-associated habitat; material: faeces | place: China | collected 2014 ... | reverse complement strand
TTCTGTCCTCTTTGATGTTGTCCTCAAGGCTGGAGAACAGGCTGGCTTCATACTCCGCAGGGTTATAGTAGACCTCTTTCATATTAGAGGTATCGCACTTCAGAACACGGAAACCGGTATCAATAGGCGGGTGCTCTTTTGCAAAGTATTCATCAGGAAGATGCCCAAGCCTGTCACATTCTTCTTTGTGTTCCGCATAGAAGGTGGTTTGATCCCATTCGTGCTTAGAGAGTGCGATTGCTTCAAGTCTTTCTTCTTGAATTTTCTGTCCGGCACGGCGGATGCGCTCTTTAGAAATTTCACATATATTTGTGAATCCGTTTTTTTGAGCGACTGTGCCTTTCTCACATTTTTGGGGAAGCTGAACCATGATGAACTTTCTCCGTCCACCATCCTCTGCATTTTGACGCATCACAGCATGAGCTGTCGTAGAGGAGCCTGAGAAGAAATCTAACACAGTGTAATTCTTATCATCAATCTCATTAATTCTGAGTGATAGGAAATACTTAATCAAATCAGTGGGTTTTGGAAAATCAAACACGCCTCGCCCCAGCAATTCATCAATTTCTTTCGTGCCATCCTGATTAAACACAAACGTAAGCAAAGACAGCGGCTTACCTTTTCGCATTACGCCATTTTCATCGCGCAGGTACTGCTTAAAGCGGACACTATATTTTCCGTTTTTTTCGTTGATAACTATCTCGCCCTTTTGATAGGCATCGTAGAGCCGTTTCTTTTCCCAAATCCATTGTTTATCAGGCCATATCTCTACACCATTATGGATTAGCGGATATACTAGATTGGGTCGGTCATCTTTGCTTTTCGTGGCCAGCGGTTGTGTTATATACCCACCTCTAATTGAGAACTTTTCATCGGCTTTGTTATATTTTTCTACCTCGGCATCTGAGAGCGTTGCTTCAACATTCAGCGGGTAGTTTTTTGCATAGCAGATGATATATTCATGCAAATATGCAACCCCCTTTGTAAATGCTCCGGGTCCATACTTGTTTTTCCAAACAAATGTTGCGACGTGGTTTGAACTGCCAAACACCTCATCGCAGACCTTTTCAAGATTGGATTGCTCAATCTCGTTTATACTAATGAAAATCAAGCCATCATCTGCCATGAGATCTTTCGCCAATTTCAATCTAGGGTATATCATATTCAGCCAGTCGGTGTGAAAGCGACCGTTGCTTTCGGTGTTCTGCACCATACGGTTGCCGTCCTCATCGTACTGCCCGCTGTTGGCAAGATACTCATCCGTACTCTGAGCAAAGTCATCCTCATAAACAAAGTCGTGACCCGTATTGTACGGAGGATCAATGTAAATCATCTTGATTTTGCCAAGATAGGTTTCCTGCAACAGCTTCAGCACTTCGAGGTTGTCGCCCTCGATATAAAGGTTTTCGGTGGTGTCAAAGTTTACACTACCGCTGCTGCAATAAGGTTTTCCCTCACTGTCTGCCCCAGTGGGAACTGTTTCATCTTCGCGAACAGGGCGCAGCGTCTTATTGATCGGGGCATTGGCAAGAAGAACGGACTTCTTCTTGTCCGGCCAAGTGAACTGATAGCGCTCCTCATTGCCGTCCACCACAGTGCAAGAGATTTCCTGCATCAGCACATCCTTGTCGATTGCCCGGACGACCTCGCCGTTTTCGTTGATCGTTTCCGTCACGGCGTTGGGAAACATCGCCGCCAGCTTTCTGAAATTTTCATCAGCCTTGTTCGCAGTCTGCATCTTTAATTTTTCCATCGTCCTCATCCTTTATAACTTTCTTTATATTGATGTCGCAGCTGTTTATGATTCTCGCATCTTTCCAAAAACACTTCGGGGGATTCTCGTCTGTTGTAATAAAACGAGGGGGAACCCAACTGCATCGAGCCATATCGGCGTCACATCGCAATTCAGATTCTACGCTTTTATCTGTTACCAGCTGCAGATCCAGAGATACATGCAATTCACACTTTTTCTGCAGTCCCGCAGCAAAGCTCTGCTTTTGTTCAGTGGTCATAAGGACGGTCAGGTCAAACAGATCGCAGGGATCGGAAATTGCAACCCTTGTATAGTACTGCTCGTATCCTACACAGTCCAGATGTATGAGTGTTGATGTGTCCTGACTTAGCCAAATCTGAGCATGCTTCACACGGATGTAAGCTGCATGCTGCCTATTATCCAACGGCTGGATTTTGCATGTGATTGTTATGCTGGCACTTCGATTAATGTCTGGCTGCTCTAATTCGCTGGAATATACAATCTGCTCTATATGTAAGTCAAAATTGCAAGAATTGCTTTTCAACCCCTGAATTTTCGCTTCACGAAGCAGTGCGGCTCCGGCGTTCGTAACAATGAATGTATCTTCATCCAGTTTTACAAGTCGTCTGTTCAGCTCCAGTGTGACAATTCCCAGAACAACCGTTCCGATAGAACTGGTTATCGCCGCGTAGAAGGCCAAAATGTCGGACGCACTCCACGGTGTTACGATAATTGGATACCGTTTTCCAATTAAATAGGCCATGTTTATGATGAAAGGGATAATAATCAGCATAAACAATATCAGGCCAACAAACTTTGACCACTGGGGCTCCTGCTGCCCGTTGTTATCTTTTCTTTTCTTTTTCATTTCGTACACCTCCCTTGTTTATATGCGCCTTTGTAGTTCTTTGATTTTCTGCACCAGCTCAAACTTCTTTTTCGGCTGTTTTTCAGCCCGTGCCTGCTTTTCCAGCTTGGCGATCTCTTTTTCAATTTTCTGTTGGCGCTCATCGGCTGCGATCTGCTCATCAAGGGTATTGCCGTCTGCGATGCTCACACCGCCGATGTCCACCACGATGTTTTCCCATACTTTATCGAGGTTCAAGCCCCGCAGCTCAATGGTACAGCTTTCGGTGGGCTTCCAATCCGTCTGCATCAGCTTGGTGTGATAGATTGCCAGCTTGCTTTGCCCATCAAATTCAAGCACAAACAGGATGTTCTGCGGAATGAGCTTTGACAGCGTGGCAACGGTTCTTTCATCGAAGTCCTTTTTCTTCAGCGCCACAAGCAGAACAAAGAAACTCCTGACTTCCTCTCCGGCGGGAATGTTGATTTTCGCCGGTGTAATCTCGTTGACAATGGTGATCCTCGATATATCGGCGTCGATTTTCTCCTTTGCCGTGGTGTTCATTTGGAACTTCGCATAGACAGCCTTCTTCGGAAGCTGCTTGCTCATTTCAGTTGACTTCGGAAGTCCGAGCATACTCTCACCTCATCGCACGACCAAGAAGCATATTAGCTCAAAGTCGTCCAGTCCTTTGATCTCATTTGACAGGAAGCTGACCTGACCGCCGCCCAAGAAGCTGTCAATATCGCTCTCGTCCTTCACCTCAATGATGGAAGCAATGGCATCGCCCAGCAGTTTGGAAAATCTGGACATATCCTTGCCGTCACGGGTTTCTTTGTTAAACGGCTTGTAGGCTTCGGGAATCGGTTCTGTCTTTCCTTTGCAGAGGAAACGCATTTTATCAAGCATCTGCTTCGGGGAAAGGTGGTCGCAGATGACCTCCCCATCATTGCCGATATACACCATATAGAAGGGGTGCAGCCGGTTCTGATTATCGATGTTCACGCTGTTGGAACGATTTTTTAGGACATAGATCACACCGGCAGGCGTATCCTCACTTGCAGGAACAACCGAGTGCAAGCCGAAGGGAGTTTTGTCTATGTCAGGGTGGTGCTTGATGTAGTCAAGCAGATCAAGCCGGAACTCGTTTAACCCTAAGTCCATAATGGAGATGCCCGTTGTCATATCCTCAATGTCTACGACCTCATCCTGCAAGCGCTTGAGCTGTGCCTTTCGGTATTCAAGGTCTGTCTTTTCCTCGTCACTGAGCAGGTTATCATCGCCCGTAGCGGTCATATCCACGATTTTCATACGGGTTTCAACTTTGGCTTTCAGATTGATGTAATCGTCAAGGGTCACATCAGGCCAGAAGTTCACAAGTTGAATGACCTTATTGCGGCTTCCGATACGGTCGATACGCCCGAATCGCTGAATGATGCGAACGGGATTCCAGTGAATGTCGTAGTTGATGAGGTAGTCGCAGTCCTGCAAGTTCTGACCTTCGGAAATACAGTCGGTGGCGATCAGCACATCAATTTCCGTCTTATCCCCCGGCATCAGCAGTTCCTTGTCCTTCGAGATAGGCGAGAAGCAGGTCAGCACCGTGTTCAGGTCGGCACGGAGCTTGGGGCAAGTCGTCCGTCCCTCAACAGAGCCGGATACCATTGCGGTGTTCAGTCCATACCTATCCTTAACATAGCGGCTGACATTGTCGTAGAGATAACCGGCGGTATCCGCAAAAGCGGTGAAGATAATCAGCTTTTTATTGCCCTCGTTGATGGGGTGCGTAATTTTATTATCAATCACCCGGAAAAGCTCTTGCAGCTTTGAATCGTGTTCCGGTGTAATATCTCCAACCAGCAAGGTCAGCAGTTCAAGCACATCGGCATCTTTCGCCAGGCTGTCCCTCCACGATACATAGTCCATATCGGCAAGGTCAATTTTAACTTTCCTGCCGAAAGAGAACAGCTCGTCCGAGTTCTGATCCTCGGCATCGAACTCGTCCATATCGGAAATATCCGTCAGATCGAGGGTCGTACCGGAGTGTTTATCAAAGCGGTCAATCGTTTCTATCGTGCTGTTTATCAAATCCTTGATGCGTGTCAGCGTCAGATTGAAAGAATAGACGGAGCTTTCCATACGCTTCATCAGGTTGATGGCAGTTAAGCGGCGGATGCCCTGCTCACGGTTCGCCTGCGTAAAGCCGACATTGACCTTGTTATCTCCGTACAGTTCAGCATACTTCTCCATCTTACTTGGCAGAATGTAGTGCGTCGGCGTATAGATTGTCAGTGTCAGAAGCATAAGCTGCTCAAAAATCTCGTTGTAGCTGATTGCTTCCTTCAGGTCAGTAAGATGTGGACGAAGCGAGATCGGCTTTAGCCTTGTCGGGAAGGTGCCGATGTCCGCCATATCATAATACTTCTGAATGTGCTTTCTTGAACGGGCAATGGTCACACTATCCAGCACTTCAAAGAAATCGAAGTCCAGCATTTTGAGCAGGTTTTCAGTCGTGCGGTCGCACGGTTCCCACTTGCTCCAAGTGTTAAACGCCCGCTGTGCGTTCCTGAAAATTTCGTCGATGGAACGGGTAGTGTTGAGCTTTTCGTCTATGTAATCCGTATGCCCTTCATACGCAAGAGCAAGCTGATTTTTCAGATCGTTGAAGCGGTTATTAACTGGCGTTGCAGAAAGCATCAGCACCTTTGTCTTTACTCCGGCTCTGATGACCTTCTTCATCAAGGTAACATAGCGGTTATCCTTGGTGTCCTCGTCCGGGTTCTCAACTAATTTGCCGCCGTTTCGGAAGTTGTGGGACTCATCAATTACCACAAGGTCATAATTGCCCCAATTCAGTCTGTCAAGGTCAAGTCCGTTGGATGTGCCGTGGGTGCGGTTTAAGTCGGTATGATAAAGCACATCGTACCGAAGCCGGTCGGCAGCAATGGGGTTATTGACATAGTTATCCTTATAAGTGTTCCAGTTGTTTGTCAGTTTCTTGGGGCAAAGCACAAGGACGGTCTTGTTGCGGTTTTCGTAGTATTTAATAACGGCAAGGGCGGTAAAGGTTTTACCAAGACCAACACTGTCTGCAAGGATACAGCCGTTGAACTTCTCAAGTTTGTTTATGATGGCGAGGGCAGCATCCTTCTGGAAGTTATAGAGCATTCCCCAAATCTTGCTTTCCTTAAAACCGGTCGCTTCGTTGGGCAAAACATCTTCGGACACATCTTCCAAAAACTCATTGAAGATGTTATAGAGCGTCACAAAGTAGATAAAATCGGGAGAGTTTTCGTTATATGCGGCGGTAATGCTGTCAATTACTTCATCAGTAACGACTTGAAGCACCTTGCTGTCATTCCATATCTCATTGAAATCGGCAAGCAAAGTGCGGGCGAGGGACTCATCTTTCACGATTGTTGTGCTGATTACATTGCCTTTTTCGCAGCCAAGCTCAACCGTTGTGAAGTTGTTGATAGGCGTATAGCCTACACCGTCAACTACGATTTGCCCCTGAATGGATTTGTCGCTGACATTTGACTTGAAAGTGACTTTCTGTCTGATCCATTCTGCACACTCTCGTGCAATAGCTTTTTGAGTCAGCTCATTCCTAAGTTTGATTTCAAACTCTGTTCCGTAAAGGCTTCTTTCACGGGTCAGGCGAGGGATGTAGAACTCACGCCGTTCCTTTTTCGCTTTTTCGGTTAAGAAAGTCGGAGAGGTAAAAATAAAGCGGAGTTCCTCAATCTGTGAGAGCTGTTCTTTCAGCTCCTGAAAGGCATAGATAGAGAAGCAAGCCGCCGCAATGGACAGTTTGCTGCCTTGTTTGATTTCAACGGACAAATCGCCCTTTAGAGTCTTTGTTGTATTATTTATAAGCTCCATAACTGAATTCTCCCACATTTCAAATCAGTTCTTGCTGCTTGGCAATCGGGAACAATTAGATCCAATAGGCTCGTTCCGTCAACAAGCATTCCAAAGTGCCAATTTGGCACTTTGGAACCGCCGTGTTGGCACTTTGGGATTTCGCCAAAGTATCAATTTGATACTTTGGAAGCCAAAAACTGATACTTTAGGCTTTACAAATCTCCCGTCCGGAAAGCCGAAAGGCTCTCGTAATAGTAGCTCTGGTCGATGCCCTTCCTATACACTTCCCGGCTGTTTATCGCATCGGTCAGTGCCGCCTTCAGCAGCACCTTGATCTCCACATCCTTGATGGGGCTGCGCTCCATTGCAAGGAGATAATCCTCTTTATCCACCTTGCTCCAGTCCATGACCTTACCAATTTCGGTTTTCAGGATGTGGCCAAGCCAAATGCGGGTGCTGCGCCCATTGCCCTCCCGAAAGGGGTGGGCAATATTCATTTCCACATATTTTTCGATGATCTCGTCAAAAGAGGACTGCGGCATCCTGTCGATGTTGGACAGTGCCGCTTCCAGATACATCAGCGGCACAAAGCGAAAATTGCCCTTTGCCAGATTCACCGTGCGCAGCTTTCCGGCAAAGTCGTAAATATCTTCAAACAGATGTTTGTGAATCACCTGCAAAGTCGAGAATTTGCCCGCCGGCAGGGTGACCAGCACATCGTTTTCGAACAGTTCTACCGCCTTTTTCTTGCTGAGGCGTTCTTCTTCCCGGGCAAAATCGGCGGAGCTTGTCAGCCCCAATTTATTTTCCAGTGCCATCGTGCATCTCCAAAATAATTACTTATCCGCCGCCACGCCGGACTTCATCCAGGCATCTACTTCGCTGACTTTGAATTTCCAAAGGCGGCCTATTTTTGCAGCGGGCATATTTCTTTTCTCTATCCAGGCGAGTACCGTATCACGGCTGACGCCGAGGTATTCGCAAATCTCTTTCATTGAGTACCAGCGTTCGATGGTCGGTTCCATGGGAGTATCCTCACTTTCAGGTGGTTTCAGATAGCTACAATTATACAATTTAAGTATATCACAGCAAGGCGGATTTATCAAGGATTATTGCGGATTTACGAGGAAAGCGGAGGATAATCCCATGCTTTCAAGAATGAACTTCTTGCTTTTTTATCACAGGGCCTTATCAGATGGGGGAAATATTCGCCGAAAATTCGCTCCATTCACCCACTTAGAGTGAATGGAGCGAATTTTGCTTGCAAACCGAATTGTAAAATGGTCAAATCTGTAAATTTGCCTTTCGCACATTGGGCTTTTCCTTCGGGTTGCGCTATCATGTGGATGATGATAAAAACCCATACGGCGGGCGTGAAGGAGGAAGAGTATGTACAACAGATTTGCAGAAAAGCGCAGGCGGTATCTGCGCGAGTACAGAGACGGCATCTACACGGGGATGCTGCTGACCGGCAAGCTGGACGAGCATCTCAAGGAAATCGGCGATACAGCACAGGAGATGTTCGATCGGCTGGTCGAACAGATGAAGAAAGTCGAAGGTGTCACTGAGCGGCTGAAGGCTGAGAATCAAATGGAATGGGTGGGACGGATGAACAGCATCCGCAGCCGAGCGGAGGAAGTTGTCCTTTCTGAGCTGGTTTATCGCTGAGGTGCGGTGATGTTCAAGCATAGAAGAAATCGAGTGTTAGCACTCTGCGCCGGCGAGCGGCGGCTGCTGGTAAAGGTCCTGCTGTCCTTTCGGAACAAGCTGGTAGCAAGCGGCAAGCCCACCGAGGATATCAATGAGCTGCTGATCCGGCTGCTGCGGTAAAAACTGAATACGAGAAATGAGCGTCTGCTTCTGAAAAGAGGCAGGCGCTTATTTTTATGGCATCAATTTTGCAGCCACACCGATGAAATCCGGAATGGACATGGCATCAATTTTGATGCCATAGACGAAAAATGGCTCCATTTCGGAGCCACGAGCAGTCCTGCATAGGAAAATGGCTCCAATTTGGAGCCAAAACAAAAGAATTTTTCAAGGGGGTTAATTTTTTGGCCTTCTCGCTGCCTACCAAGTGAGGGGAACTTTGAAAAAGCTCTGCACAAGCTCGGCTTTTTATAATTTACCAGCTCAAAAGAAAAAATTTTGAAAAGCAGCGGGAAAATCCGAAAAAAATTCGGCAAAGGGAAAGTGAGAGGAGCTTCTAAGCTTCCCCCGTGTACCTCGACAACTGAATAGCCGTTACCGAGACAGATATGACTGTGCGACGATCGCAAAAGAGCGAGCACGGCGACGCCGCGGAGGCCCCGGGGCAGGCATATAAAAACGATATCGGAAGTACGGCACCAACCAAAAAACACAATTACCAGCGAAAGAAAGAAGGTGAAACACATGAACAAGCTACAACTGATCGATGCCGATACCCTGTATTACAAACCCCTTGCCCACCCCAAAATGCTCATCGACGGTGTTCTCTCCGACGGGCTCGCCATTTTAGCGGGTGACTCCAAGATCGGCAAGAGCTGGATGGTGCTGTGGCTGTGCCTGCAAATCAGCCGCGGCGAGGCGGTGTGGGGGCTGCCCACCAGAAAAACCGATGTGGTATATCTGGCTTTGGAGGACCGGGAATGGCGCGTTCAGCAGCGTATGCAGGAGCTGACGGACTCTCCGCCGGAGAATCTCCGCTTCGGCTTTTCCTGTGGACAGCTGGGCGCGGAGCTGGAGGGGCAGATCGAGGAGACTCTGCGGGAATTTCCCTCCACGGGCCTGATATTCATCGATACCCTCCAAATGGTGCGGGACAATACTTCCGCAAAGGTCAATGCCTATGCCCAGGACTACAAGGATCTGTCCGGCCTGAAAAAGCTTGCCGATGACCACGGCATTTGCATCTTCGTTGTCCATCACACCCGAAAGGAGCGGGACAACAGCAATATTTTCAATGATATGACCGGTTCCACAGGCATTTTGGGCGTGGCGGATACGGGGATGATTCTCCGCAAGGATGACCGCTTCGGCGATTGTGCCACCCTCTGCATTACGGGCCGGGATGTGGAGGAGAAGAAGCTGAAAATGCAGATGCGGGGCGTCCGATGGGAGATTACCGAGGCGCTCAGCGCCAGGGATTTGCGAAAGGAACGCATCCCGGACTTTGTTTTTCAGGTGGCGGATTTTCTCTTGGCGCACGGGCGGTTTCGGGGCACGGTGTCCCAGCTGCTTGCCGCCGTAGGTAATACGGAGCTGAAGCCCAACCTCGCCAGCAAGCATCTGACCCGCCATTACAGCGATGTGCTGCTGCCCCTGGGAATCACCTACGAGTATCGTAAAACGGCGGCTGCCCGGTTGGTGCTTTTGGAGCTGCATGACGGTGCTGACGGTCATGACGGTTCCTCCGGGAGCGAGAGACTTGCGTCACTGCGGAAACAGAATGACGGAACCTTCCGGCTTCCCCAAGCATCGTCACAAGCGTCATCTGCGTCATGGGAGGAGGCGGAGGACGATGAGGAATTGCCGCTTTAAGGGGTGCGGGGCTATACACCGCTTTTTTATCCGTAAGGATAACGAGCATGGGATTTGTGTAGCCGTGCGGCACCCAATTCCCCCGTATCTGCCGATACGAAAGGGGCGCGCCCCTGTAACCCCGCTGAAAGGATGTGATATCTATGCGGAATCGAACAGAGGAAATCAATGTGCGAGTCTATAAAACCGAGAAGAATACCATTCGCAGAAAGGCAAAGAAATGCGGCATGAATATGTCGGAATACCTCCGAACCTTGGGAACCGGCACGGCAGTAAAGGAGGCTCCGCGCCGGGAGCTGATGCTGGCATATCAGAAACTGACGACGTTCCACGATACCGTCCGCTACGAGCTTGCCATGAGGGACTTTGACGAGGCCCTGACCGAGATTGAGAGCCTGCTTCTGCGCGCCTATCACGGGAAGGAGGATGCCGATGGCGGTGACGAAGATCTGGGCGATCCATGACAGCGTCAGCCGTGTGGTGGACTACTGCACCAACCCCAGCAAGACCAAGCTGAGTGACCTGGAGCAGGTGCTGCTGTATGCTGCCGACAAAGAAAAAACCCTGGATGAGGGGGAGCAGCAATACGCCGTCACCGGAATTGGCTGCAGGGCGGAGTCTGCCGCAAGGGAGATGGCTGCCGTGCAGAGGCGCTTCGGCAAAGCCGGCGGCAATGTGGCCTACCACGCTTACCAGTCCTTCAAGACCGGTGAGGTTACGGCGGAGGAATGCCATCGCATCGGCGTGGAGACGGCGCGGCGGCTTTGGGGGAACGACCGGCAGGTGCTTGTTGCCACCCACTTCAACACCGGCACTTATCACAACCACTTCGTTGTGAATCCGGTGAATATGTGGACAGGCAAAAAGCTGGAGGCAAAATACGAGGTCTACTACAAGCTGCGGGATATGTCTGACCGTGTCTGCAAGGAGCATGGCCTGTCGGTGGTGAAAAATCCCCAGCGGCATAAAACGGCGCGGTCGGTCTACTTTGCCGAAAAGGACGGCGAGCCCACCCGCTACAACCTCATGCGGCGGGCACTGGACGAGGCGCTGACGATATCGAGCAGCTGGACGGAGCTGAGTGCCGTGCTGCGGAAGAAGGGCTATGTGTTCGTGTGCGATCCCTACCGCAGGTACGCCACCATCCGCTCTCTAAGCGCTAAAAAGTGTATGCGCACCTTCCGGCTGGGAGCTGAATATGACAAGGGGGCGCTGCAGGACAGGCTGCTGGAGAACCAGCGGGACATCCGTGTGACCCGGCGCTATTTTGAATTCATGAGGCCCTACACACGGGAATATGCCAGGAAAAATCCGCCGACGGAAGAATATTACCGGCAGCGGGATTTTTATCTGCATTTGCCCCGTGTCACCGGGTATTTGAGCTTCTTCCGCTGCGTGGCAATCGTGCTGGGCGTTGCGCCGCTGTACGAAAAGGAGTATCGGCAGCCCCTGTCAGCGGAGTGCCGGGAAGCTTGCCGCAGGCTGGATCGCTTCACCGCCGAGATAACGCTGGTGTGTCGGGAGCATTTGGACACGCCGGAGGATGTGCAGAGGTTTCTTGCACGAATGGACAAGGAGATGGATGCAATATCCGCTGCACGCAGCAAAATCCGCAATAAACAGCGAGGCTGCGCCGATCCTGTGGAGAGGGTCGAGCTGAAAAAGTCCTGCGCCGCCTGCACCGCAGAGCTTTCCCGGCTTCGGAAGCAAAAGCAAACCGCCTATAACATGATTGAGGATAACCCAAGGCTGAAAGACCTCTTGGCGTGTGAATTGGATGCGTGGGTGGAAAACGACCCCTACCTCTCCCCGCGGGAGAAGCAGGCGCTGCGAAATCAGCGGCTGTCCCAAGAGGAAAAGACGATTATGCGATGAAAGGAAGGATTCGATGAAGAACGACAGATTGATTGATTTGGGGCTGACCGGGTACGAGGAGCTTTTTATGAGCACGGAGGAACGGCTCGATGCGAAAAAGCCAAAGGTAGAGGCAATCCCGCTGGCTGCCCTCACACCCTTTCGAAATCACCCCTTCAAGGTGAAGGAGGACGAGGAAATGGCGCAGCTCATGCGGAGCATTGCCGATGCCGGCGTGCTTTCTCCGGCGCTAGCAAGGCCGTTGCCTGACGGCGGCTATGAGCTGATCTCCGGCCACCGGCGGCTGGCAGCGTGCAAGGCACTGGGGATGGACGCCATGCCGGTGATTGTCCGCGACCTGACAGACGAGGAGGCTGTTATCACCATGGTGGACAGCAACCTGCAAAGGGAACATATTCTCCCAAGCGAAAAGGCGTTCGCGTACAAAATGAAATACGATGCCATAAAACGCTCGCCGGGGCGAAAAGAAAATGGTGACCAACTTGGTCACCAAATCAAAAGTATTGATTCTCTTGCTGAAAATTCACCGGACAGCCGCAACCAAATCCAACGCTACATACGCCTCACCAACCTGATCCCCGACATCCTGAAGCTGGTGGATGAGGGCAAGATCGCCCTGACTCCGGCGGTGGAGCTGTCCTATTTGCAGCCGTCTGAGCAGGAGATGATCTTCTCCGTGATGGACAGCGATGAGGTAACGCCGTCCTTGTCCCAGGCCCGACGGCTGCGGCGCATGAGCGAGGAGCAGACTCTTACGGATGACGCGGTGCTGCAGCTTCTGTCCGAGGTTAAGGGCAATCAGGTGGAATATGTGAAGGTGCCGGTAGACAAGCTCCGCAGCTTTTTCCGCCCGGACACCTCCGTGAAGCAGATGACCGAGACACTTGTCAAGGCCATGGACTTTTATAACAAACACTTGGCGCGGCAGCGCAAAGACCGGGATGCCCGGTGAAAGGAGAATAAATTATGAAAGCTAATTTTGATTTTAACCGTTTGAGCGAAAGCAGAAAACAGGAGCTTGACCGTATGGTCGCAGATTTTTCCGAGGCGGGTTGCCTCTTTGTTGAGGATCTTTTCCTTGAATTTCTCATCGATGCTGATAACGGTATTGACCGCAGCGACGATAAGCTTGTGGCAACCTTTGATGATGAGTGCGGACACGAGCTTGTGTTTATTCTCTCTCAGGAAGAGGTTCACTATGTAATCCATGCTATTTCGGAAAAACTGGATAATATGGTATGCGAAGGCGGCACTCCCTTCGGTGAGGATGAAAACGAAGACGGTATTGTCAGCCTCTCGCCGGTGAACACAGAAGAAGAGCTTGATATGCTTCTCGCACATGTGCTTGGTGACGATGGAGGTGGTGCCGATGACTAAAATCGAAATTCAGACCCTGTATGAGGTGATGTTCACGGATTACCCCGACATTGTGAACGTTGCCCAGGTCCAGTCCATGCTGAAAATCAGCCGCCATCTGGCCTACGAGCTGATTGGCGACGGGTATATCCCCGGCATGAAAATCGGAAACGCCTACCGCATTCCGAAAATCAACGTGATCCGCTACGCTCTCTCGGCGGGCAATCCCCAGCCGGCAGCGTGACACGGATTTGAACTGAAACGACACATTGGACGGGCATCTGAGTAGGCCGTATAATGGTTACGGTCCGAAAGGGTGCCCGTTCATGTGCTATCCGCAAAGGAGGTAGATTTTATGATAGCAGGACACCTGCAAATAAAAAACGACAATTACTACATGGTACTGAATTACACGGATGCCAACGGCAAGCGCAGGCGGCCGTGGATTCCCACAGGGCTTCCCGCAAAGGGAAACAAGCGCCGCGCCGAGAAGCTGCTGCTGGACACCCGCAAGAGCTTTGTCCCGCCGGTTGTGAGCAAGGAAAACGAGGACATCTCCTCCGATATGCTGTTTGCCGACTACATGGAGCTGTGGCTGGAGATTATCCGCAGTTCGGTGGAAAAGACCACCTTTTCCTCTTACACGCAGATGGTAAAGGGGAAGATCGCACCGTATTTCCGAAACACCGGACTGACGCTGGACGGAATTCAAGCCAAGCACATTCAGAGCTTTTATCTGCATGAGCTGAAAACCGTGTCGCCCGGTACGGTGATCCACTATCACGCCAATATCCACAAGGCGCTGAAATACGCCGTCAAAATGGACCTGATTCCCTTCAACCCCGCCGACAAGGTGGAGCGCCCCAAGAAGCAGCGGTACATTGCAGACTATTACCGGCAGGAGGAGCTGGAGAGGCTGCTGGAAGCATCCAAGGATCATCCGTACTCCCTGCTGATTCAGATGACCGCCTTTTACGGCCTGCGCCGCAGCGAGGCGCTGGGGCTGAAATGGGACGCCACCGACTTTGAGCGGGACACCATCACCATTAAGCACATTGTAACCAACGCAAAGATAGACGGCAAATGTGAAATCGTCTGCGCCGACCGCGCCAAGACGAAATCCAGCCTGCGCTCCCTGCCGCTGGTCAGCAACATCCGGGAAAAGCTGCTGGCGCTGAGGGAGCAGCAAAAGGAGAATAGGCGCGTATGCGGAAATTGCTACAGCAAAAAGTATGACGGCTATGTTTTTGTGGATGCCATGGGCAATATCTTCAACCCCAGAAGCGTTACCGCCAATTTCAGCAAGCTGCTGGAGCAGAACGGCCTGCGGCACATTCGCTTTCACGACCTCAGACACAGCTGCGCCTCACTGCTTTTGGCAAACGATGTGCCTCTGAAGCAAATCCAGGAGTGGCTGGGCCACAGCGACATCGGCACGACAGCGAATATTTACAGTCATTTGGATTACAAGTCCAAGATCACCTCGGCAAATGTAATGGACAATATCCTGACTCTGCCGGACACAAGGCAGACCGGCTGGCACACCTGAGTTCTTGCCGAAAATCATGTACGCCGATGTGACCTTGAGAGAAAAGAAAAGCCCAGTCATATGGGCGCAAAGCCTTGATATGACTGGGTTTTTCGCTGGCGGAGGGCGTGGGATTCGAACCCACGGACGGTTTTTGGCCGTCAAACGATTTCGAGTCTTTTACGCAACTGTGACGGGGGTGTCCGTTTTGGGGTCGTTTCTGTAAGCCCCGTACCCGCCGAAAGCCGCTTGAAATCAGGCTTTTTCGCTCGGAAAGCCTTGCGGGACAGGCTTTTTTGAAAGTGGATTCAAATCGGCATTTTTTCCGATTTTGGAGAGAAATGCGGGAAGATAGGAGAGAAAAAACGGGAGATGGCCATACACCGCAGAATAGAGCTTCCAACCGACGAAAATCTATTTTTGAGGTGTTACAAATGGATGTATTCCCCGTTAACTGGGACAGCGTTCCCGAGGTAATGAACAAGGAGCAGTTTTTCCGAATCTGCCATATCAGCAAGTCCACGGCACTGCACCTGCTCAAAAGCGGCAAGGTGCCCTGTGAGTGGTCGGGTAAGAAAACCCGGTGCTATAAAATCCGAAAAGAGGATGTGAAAGCATACTTGGAGGAGCGGGCAATTTTTCCAGAACTCTATTCTGCGCCGAAGGGATGGTACGGCACCCACTATGTGGCGAGGCTCTCCAAGGAGCTGCCGGAGGACACGCTGCGGCAGATGCACGGCTACTATGAAAAGCTGTTGCGCAAATACCCGGATGTGGTCACGGTAAAGGATGTGGTAACCCTGACCGGCTACACCCTGACCACCGTCCACAACTGGTGCAGCCGCGGGTCGCTGAAAGCCTTTCAAAAGGGACTGAAGTTCTGTATCCCGAAAATCTTTCTTGTGGACTTCTTTTGCTCCCTGACCTTTCGCTCCATCACCCGCAAAAGCCTCTGGCATATTCAGACGCTGAACGAGTTCAGCAGGAAGATGAAACAGAAGAAAGGTTGAAACAGAAGTTTGTTTGAAATCAGCCACAATTTCACAGCAAAGAAGCAATTCTATATGCATAAAAAATCATTAGAAATATTTCTAACTGCTTTTATGCTGATTTAATAAATAATTCTATTGACAAACCCTGCAGTCTATGTTAATATCTAAAACAGAAAACAAAACATAAATTTTAGAAATCCGGAGGAAATGTTTATGCAATACGAAACTATTATTTTAGAACTATTATCAAGAATTAAAAAATTGGAGGATGATGTTAACGAATTGAAGCAATTCCAAAATAATTTATCATCTTTTCCGAATAACGATGATAAAAATTTAGAGGGAAGCGAGTATCAAATTATGAATAACGCCACTGTATCCTATAAGAAGATGACGGATGAGATGATAGACATTTGTTATAAATGTGGTAAAAAAGTTTCTGCCGGAGAAAGCGTTCAAGAACTGGCTGATGATATTGCCGAATCTACAGGAATGAACAGAAACTCAGCAATTATGTATTTATATGCTGTGCAAGGTATGCTTGATGGAACAATTTACAAACGAGCGATCAGCTCAAAAGCAATGAAAAAATACTATGATAACATATTTAACGAGTATGGAAGCGATGGCTTAAAAAGAGCTATCCGAGCCACAAGACTTCATATTGATTACCGTAGAGAATGCGGACAGAATGTTGATTCAATAGAAGACATATGTAATGCTTACGAAAAAAGATTATAAAATCAATTTTCAACAGCAATATTTTATTATCAAAATATATTCATAGGACATTTATGCGATCTACATTATATGATAGGTCTTTATTGAAAATTAAAAGGTGAACAAGTATGGAAGAAACAATTATATTTATAAAAGATGTTTCTGAAAAAAGCATAATAGATTATTTAGCAATATTTTCACCAATAATTTTGTCTGTAGTTGCAATTGCTATTTCATTTTGGGATAGCATTTGGTCACGAAAAGTAAAAAATGTTGAAGCAGATATGGTGTGGGATGATTTGCTGAATTCTTTTATGATAATAGTTCAAAATACTGGTAGCAAGAGTCTGATAATTGATTCTATTTCTTTGATAGCATTGAGAGGAAAAGAATACTACGAATTGGGGACAAGAAATAACGCATGGGCAATTAGACAAGATAAAACGTTTATTAATAAAAATGAAGCGATTGCTGTTTATCCCATTTACGGTTCTGTTTATGATGTTTTCGGATATAAAGGTCACGCATTTGATGTTAATGATAAAAACACCAATTTGCCTGTATATTTAGTTGTAAAAGATATAAAAAACAAGACATGGAAAATCAAAACAAGTTTTTCATTGGGAGAAATAGATGAAAAACTGGAATTTGCAACTACAGTAGATAGATAAAAAATATTTAGCCTCGAAAATACCAATGTGCGATTTATTAATTCGCATACTCGCACCTGCCTTTCGGTTTTGGTAGACTGTAACCGAAAGGCGGGTGCATTTTGCATTGCAGACCTGCCGGGGAAATTTTGAATGGGAGGATCACATA
>ERZ841120.807-NODE-807-length-17465-cov-2.966686_pt1 | contig 17465 bp, 14 predicted proteins | sample MGYA00519572_ERZ841120 | MGnify/ENA primary metagenome ERZ841120 (study PRJEB31850, sample SAMEA3708890) | human gut metagenome | biome: human gut; feature: human-associated habitat; material: faeces | place: China | collected 2014 ... | reverse complement strand
AGGCGATCCCGGCAAAACTCATCAGGAAGAACAGGATGGGGATCAGCCCCTTCAGCAGCAGGGAACCCACCAGGGTATGGCCGTCCTTGGACAGGATGCCTGTGAAAAAGCCAACGGCGATGATGGCAATGTACACCAGGCTCACCCAGCCGGCCCGGCGGAGCCCCTTTGTTTCCGTTTCCGTCAGGTCCTGGACCGCTTCCAGTTCTTTGGCTTCATACTTCCCGAACCGGGGTTCGATAAGATGCTTGGAGGTGTACCCCAGCACCAGGGCCACCAGGAAGGTGGAAGCCACCATAAAGTACCAGTTGCAGGTGACGTCCACGGCGTAGACCCCTTTGCCCAGGAATCCGTCCAGGGCCTGGTTGGTAAGCCCCTGCATCAGGGTATCAGTGCCGGCGATCATCAGGTTGGCAGTAAAGCCGGCGTTGGCTCCGGCGTATCCTACGATCATCCCCACCAGAGGGTTCTTCCCCACCCCGATGTACACCAGGGCCGCCAGAGGGGGAATCACCACGGAAGCCGTATCCGAGGCAATGTTCCCCATGGTGCCCACAAAGGCGATCAGGTAGGGCACCACTCCCGGGGGCACGTTCTTCATGCTCCGCCGGAGCAGGCTTACCAACAGGCCGCTTTCCTCACAGAAACCGATGGCCAGGGTCATGGTGATCACAAGGCCCAGAGGGGCGAACCCGGAGAAGTTCTTCACCATATTGCTCAAAAGCCAGTTGACCCCCGCTTTGGTAAACAGATTCTGGGCCATGACCGCCTTGCCGTTGGCCGGGTTCACCAGGCTCATTCCGGAAGCAGAAAGAGCCGCTCCGGCCAAAGCCGTAATGACAAACAGAATGCAGAACAAAATGGCCGGAGGGGGCAGTTTGTCACAGACCTTCTCCACTCCGTTCAAAAACCGGTCCACCCAGCTGCCCCGGGCCTGCTGCGTTTCTCCCTTCATCTTATCCCTTCCTTTTCCTGTAACTGTGTCAAACGTACCCGTAGGGGCTGCACGCCGGGCAGCCCGCCTATTCACCATTTGTCCTGATATCCTGCGGGACAACCGGCCTGCGCCCCTACGGTTTATGTTTTACTTATATATTTTATAATTATAGCCTAAACTCCCCCATTTCAAAATCCCCTTTTTTCTCTCTGTTCCCGGGCCCAGCTCTTTTTGCTTCGGGGTTCCCCCAGCACCAGGGACCAGAGCATCCCCTGGCGCAGGTCCCCGGAAAGCACCGGGTGACCGGAAGGTCTGGCCTGGCACTCCCGGCTTTCCACCACCTGGGGAGCCACTGTTGGCTTCAGGTCCCGGATTTCTTCCACCAGGTCACTGCGTACGGGCTTTACCGTAGGCTGGAGGGACGGCTCTTTTTGGGCAGGAGCCTGAGCCTCCTCACAGACGAAAGGTCCCGGATCCGGTTTCCGGACCGGTTGGGAGGGCTTTTTCAGGGGCCGTTTCTTTTTTCTCAGCAGCTGGCTTCCCAGAAGGAACAAAATCCACACCAGGAACAGCAGCAAATCGCTTTTCATAGGCCCCTCCCGTTATTTTTCCGGTTTCCGGGTGGGCGGCAGTTCTTCCTGGCCGCCAGCCACCAGGCTTTCCCGCATTTTGGTGTCCGCCAGCAGGTTCTTCATCTGATAGTAGTCCATGACCCCCAGATGGCCTTCCCGGAGTGCCTGGGCCAGGGCTTCCGGCACCTGAGCCTGGGCTTCCACCACTTTCGCCTGCATTTCCTGGGTGTAGGCCCGCATTTCCTGCTCCTTGGCCACAGCCATGGCCCGCCGTTCTTCGGCCTTGGCCTGGGCGATGTTCTTGTCCGCTTCCGCCTGGTCCGTTTGTAAGGTGGCTCCAATGTTTTTACCGATGTCGATATCGGCTATATCAATGGAGAGGATTTCAAAAGCTGAGCCGGCATCCAGTCCCTTGCTCAGCACGGTCCGGGAAATGTGGTCCGGGTTCTCCAGCACATCCGTGTGTTCTTCCGAAGACCCCACGGTGGTGACGATGCCTTCGCCCACCCGGGCGATGATGGTGCTTTCCCCGGCGCCCCCCACCAGCCGATCGATGTTGGCCCGGACAGTGACCCGGGCCCGGACCTTCAGCTCTATGCCGTTCTTGGCCACGGCAGAAATCAGCGGGGTCTCGATGACCTTGGGATTGACGCTCATCTGGACCGCTTCCAGTACGTCACGGCCGGCCAGGTCGATGGCCGCCGCCCGTTCAAAGGTCAGAGGGATGGCCGCCCGTTCCGCGGCGATCAGGGCATCCACCACCCGGTCCACATCCCCCCCGGCCAGATAATGGGCTTCCAGCTGGTCCACATTTACATCCAGGCCGGCCTTGTTGGCCTTCACCAGAGGCAGGATGATCTTGGAAGGGATCACCCGGCGGAGCCGCATGCCCACCAGGGTGAAGATGTGCACGTTGACCCCGGCGGCCATGGCGGAAATCCACAGGCCCAGAGGGACAAAGTGCAGGAACAGGACAATGATGACCAGGATGGCCACCAGGAATACGGTACTGCCTAAAATTGCAATCATGGTTTTTCCTCCTTCCGGACTACGGTCCGGCCTCCGGTGGCTGCCACCACACGGATGGCCGTCCCCGGTTCATAAAATTCCCCTTCGGTGATCACATCCACCAGTTCCCCATCGATCAGGGCCCGTCCGGAAGGACGGAGCACCGTCTGGGCCACACCGGTTTTGCCCACCAGATCCTTCCGGTCTGCATTGCCCGTATAGCCCTGGGCAGCGGTGGACCGGAGATGGAGGGTCACCTGCCGGCCCAGCCAGCTTTTGGGACCCCGGCGAATCAGCCAGAACCCCAGGACCGCCAGCCCCAGCAGGACACCGCCCACCAGAGCAGCCGCCTGGGCCGTGGCCCCCAGAAAGAAATACAATGCCCCCAACAGGCACAGGATGCCGGAGATGCCGAACAGGCCAAAGCCGGGAATGAACCCCTCCACCGTCAGCAGCACCACACCCAAAAACAAAAGCTGCAGTTCCATAGGGACCTCCTTTCCTCAGGATAAGAAGAGATTGATAAGTATTATTCGAGATAAAAAGGGAAATCCCTGCTATTTGGGAGGAGCGAATGGTTTGGTGGCTTGGTGATTGATTATCCTACGCAGGATGTGCACCAAGGGCTGCTCTGCAATCCCGCCCGGTGCGCCCGCTCCCTCAAAAAAAGCAATAAAAAAGACGATACAGCGTTACGCATGTATCGTCTTCTTTTGTGGTGGGCGCTAACAGGATCGAACTGCTGACATTCTGCTTGTAAGGCAGACGCTCTCCCAGCTGAGCTAAGCGCCCATAAAATGGTGACCGGAGAGGGAATCGAACCCTCGATACCGCCGTGAAAGGGCGGTGTCTTAACCGCTTGACCATCCGGCCAAAAAAAATGGTGATCCGCCAGAGGATCGAACTCTGGACACCCTGATTAAGAGTCAGGTGCTCTACCAGCTGAGCTAGCGGACCATCATGTCTTTGGTTTTCTCAACCGCTGACTTTGTTAGTATACAAGATAACACGAAATTTTGCAAGCCCTTTTTGAAAAAAACTTTATTTTTTTTCTTTCAGCCAGTGATGGGCCGCTTTCAGCACCTGTTTCACCGTCAGATCCCGCATGCACCGCATGTCGTCACAGTGGTGCTTCATCCCCTTCCGGCACCCGTCACAGGGAGGATTGGCCCGGACAATGGTGGCCTGTTTCGTATAGGGTCCGTACAGTTCCGGATGGCTGGGGCCGTACATGGCCACAATGGGCACCTTCTGGCTGATGGCCACGTGCATGGGCCCGCTGTCGTTGGTGATGATCAGGCTGCACCGGCTCATGGCCGCCGCCAGTTCTCCCAGAGAGAATTTCCCGGTGGCCACCATGGGTTTGCTTCTCATGAAGGACACTGCCTCCCGGACCATATCCTCGTCCATGGAGCCTCCGAAGAACACCGTCCGGTATCCTTCTTTGGCCAGGGTATCCGCCACCTGGGCAAACCGTTCCGGAGCCCACCGTTTGGTGACCACTGCACTGCCGATGTTGAACCCCACCACTTTTTCCTCCGGCTTCAGGTCCTGGGCTGCCCAGTAGGCTTCCGCCGCCTGTTTGTGCTCCGGCCCCGGGAACACTTCCAGTCCGTTGTTCCGCAGGTCCTCCACCCCCATCCGCTTCAGCACGTCCAGGTACATGTCCGCTGCATGGATGGTCCGGTTCAGCTTCAGCCAGGGATGGAAGAATCCCCGGAACAGGAAATGAGAGGCCCCCACCTTTTCCGGCACCACAGCCATGGCATCGATGAAAGAGCACCGTTCGTTGGGATGCAGGTTGATCAAAAGGTCGAAATGGGCGTCGGAGATCCGCCGGCTCATGGCCCACAGGGCCCGGAGGTTGTTGTCCTTCCCCTTTTTGTCGATGGTCCACACATGGTCGATGTTGGGATTGTATTCCACGATTTCCTTCAGCTTCTCATCCACCAGATAGGTGATGTCCGCTCCGGGCGCCGCCTGGCGCAGAGCATGGAGGAAGGGGGTGGTAAGCACCAGATCCCCCAGATGCATCAGGAAGGTTACGATGATTTTCTTTCCTGCCAGTTCAGTCACAGGCTTTTTCCTCCTTTTTCCGGTACAGGTCATACACCTGGTCCGGGGTCACTTCTCCCATACAGGTCCAGTGGTCACAGTGCTTCTTCAGACAGCCGGCACACGCTGCCGGACTCACCAGCACGGTGGCCCGGGGATTTCCGTAAGGACCCGTCCGGTCCGGCCGGGTAGGTCCGTACATGGTCACCAGGGGCTTCTGGAGCGCCGTGGCAATATGGAGGGGGCCTGTGTCTCCGCTGACATAGAAACGGCTCCCCTTGATCAGGGCTCCCAGTTCCCGGAGGCTGGTCCCGCCGATCCAGTCCAGCAGATGGGGTTCCGGCCCCGCCAGCTCCCGGATCTTTTTTCCCAGAGGGACATCTTCCGGTCCCCCGGCCAGCACCACCCAGGTACCCTCTGCCAGGAACTTCCGGGCCAGGGCGGCATAATGGACCAGGGGCCACCGCTTGGTTTCCCACCGGGCCCCGGGCACCAGCACCACATAGGGCAGGTTTTCCTGGTCCGGCATCCCCGCCTCCAAAAGCCGCCGGCGGATGGTTTTTCCTTCTTCCTTCAGAGCCGGCATGGGATAGGTGATCTTGTCCGCCTTCGCCCCCAGATACCGGGCCACATCCAGGTACCGTTCGATTACATGGTCATGGGCATGGGCCCCCACAATGGGCCGGGACACCAGCCGGCTCCCTTCCCGCATCTCGCAGTAGCCGATCCGGTTGGGACAGCCGGTGAGCCAGGCCATGACGGCACTTTTGAACAGCCCCTGGAGGTCGATGACCAGGTCGAACTTTTTCCCCCGGAGCAGGGCCCGGGTTTCCCGAAGGGTTTTCCATTTGTCCCCCCAGCCCATCTTCCCGAAGGCCTTCTTGTCGAAATACAGCACTTCGTCGATGATAGGCGGCTCTGGCACAAAAGCGCTGAACTGGGGATGGACCAGCCAGCTGATCCGGCTGTGGGGAAAGGTTTCCCGGAGGGCCGCTGCAAAAGGCAGGGCGTGGATCACGTCCCCCAGGGAGCTCATTTTGATGATCAGGATGTTCTGGTAGGTCACTTTGCCGCCTCCTGCCGGTCCAGCACCTGGCGGACAAAGGCCAGCAAATCCGTCCCGGTGAACCGGTACCCTGGGATCCCTGCCCCCAGAGCCGCCTGGACGTCACTGTCCTTGTCCCCGATCAGAAAGGACCCTTCCCGGTCCAGATCATGGTCCGCCAGCGCCTGGAGGATCATTCCCGGCCGGGGCTTCCGGCAGTTGCACACCACCGTCAGTTCAGGGATCACCCCTTTGGTGGGATGGTGGGGACAGAAATAGAAGCCGTCGATCTGGCCGCCGGCTTTCCTGATTTCTTCCGCCATATAGGCATGGAGATGTTCCATGTCCTTTTGGGTGTAGTAGCCCCGGGCGATGCCGCTCTGGTTGGTCACCACATACACCTGATACCCCTGGCGGACCAGGGCGGCCACCGCCTCTTTGGCGCCGGTCACCCATTCCACCTGGTCCGGACGGCAGATATATCCCTTGTCGATGTCCAGGACCCCGTCCCGGTCCAGGAACACCGCTTTTTTCTTCCCACTCATGCTTTGTAATAGCCGTCAGAATCCCGGAGCACCTGGCAGTATTCCTTCACCGCCTGGGCAAAGTCCGTAAAGCCTCCGTCATAGCCAGTGGCCAGCAGCTTGGTGGCGTCCGCCTGGGTATAGCTCTGGTATTTCCCTTTCAGCACTTCCGGGAAGGGCACATAGACCAGTTCCCCGCTGCCGAAGAATTCCAGCACTGCCCGGGCCATGTCGTTGAAGGTATGGGCATGGCCGGTGCCCAGGTTGTAGACCCCTTTCAGTTCCGGATGCTGCCAGAAATAGAACAGCACCTTCACCACGTCCTTCACATAGATGAAGTCCCGGGTCTGTTCTCCCGGTCCGTAGCCGTCGTATTCCCCGAACAGCTTCACCTTGTGTTCCCCCTGCCACTGGAGGAACATCTGGCGCACCATGGAGGCCATTTTCCCCTTGTGGTTTTCCTGGGGCCCGAACACGTTGAAATATCGGAACCCGGCGATCTGGCTTTCCGCCTTGTCGAAGTACCGGCGGGCATAGTTGTCGAAGAACAGCTTGGAGAAGGCATAGACGTTCAGGGCTTCTTCACAGGCCGGTTCTTCCCGGAACCCGTTTTTCCCGCTGCCGTAGGTGGAGGCGGAAGAAGCATACAAGAACTGGATCCGCCGGTCCAGGGCAAAGTGCATGAGGGTCTTGGTGTATTCGAAGTTGTTTTCCATCATGTACTTGCCGTTGTATTCCATGGTATCGGAGCAGGCTCCCTCATGGAAGATCACTTCGATGGGTTCATGGTCGAACTTCCCGTCCCGGACCCGCTGGATGAAGTCCATTTTGTCCAGGTAGTCCATGACCTTCAGCCCCTGGATGTTCTTGAACTTCACCATATTGGTGAGATTGTCCACCACCAGGATGTCATCCCGGCCCTGTTCGTTCAGTCCCTTGACGATGTTGCTGCCTATAAAACCGGCACCCCCGGTTACAATGATCATAATTTACCCTCCTTGACCAGTTCTGCGATTTTCCGGATCACCCCGGTAGTGGAATAGCCTTCCTTGAAGGGCAGGATCTCCACCCGTCCGGCGTATTCCCGTCCGGCCACTTCTTCCGGTTTGTAGTCTCCGCCTTTCACCAGGATATCCGGCCGGATCCGGCGGATCAGTTCCGTAGGCGTGTCTTCTCCAAAGAGCACCACCGCATCCACACAGCCCAGGGCAGCCAGGATCCGGGCCCGGTCATTTTCCTGGTTCAGGGGACGGGTCTCCCCTTTCAGCCGTTTCACCGATGCATCGGTATTGACCCCCACGATCAGATGCTGTCCCAGCCGGGACGCCTGTTCCAGATAGGTCACGTGGCCGGTGTGGAGGATGTCGAAGCAGCCGTTGGTGAAGACGATCTTCTCCCCGGCCGCCTGCCAGGTCCGGGCCAGGCTGGTCACTTCGTCCCAGCTGAGAGGCCGGTAGTCCCGGCCTTCCCGTTCTTCGCTGGCCAGCACTTCCTTCAGCAGTTCCTCCCGGTGCACCGGATAGGTCCCCACTTTGGAAACCACGATCCCCGCCGCCTTGTTGGACAGATTCAGGGCTTCTCCCAAAGGCAGGCCTCCGGCCACTGCCGCCAGGAGCACCGCCGCCACCGTATCCCCGGCCCCGGACACATCGAACACGTCCCGGGCAGTGGCCGCTTCCGTGATTACTTCGTGCCGGTTGATCAGGGAAACCCCTTTTTCCGACCGGGTCACCACCACATTCTTGATATGGAAAGCATCCCGGGCTTTGGCCGCCAGTTCCACCAGAGGTTCCGTTTCGTTGGGCACCACTTTGCCCCCGGCTTCGCACATTTCCTTCACATTGGGGGTGATGAAATCACACCCCGCATACTTCCGCCAGTCCGCTCCCTTGGGGTCCACCAGCACCGGCACCTGGGCACTGTGGGCCAGGTCGATCACCGTCTGACAGAAATGGTCGGAACAGACCCCTTTGGCATAGTCGCTGAGAGCGATGCCGTCCAGGCCGTCCTGGAGCCGCTGTTCCAGCCAGCTCAGCAGCCGGCTTTCCTCTTCCGGGTTCAGGTCTCCCGGCTCTTCGAAATCCAGCCGGAGCATCTGCTGCCGGGCTCCGATGATCCGCATTTTGGTAATGGTGCTGCGGCCGGGCATGGGCAAAAGACCGCTGAAATCGATTCCCGCCGCTGCCATTTTTTCCTCCAAGGCTTCCCGGTGCTCATCCAGCCCGGTGACCCCTGCGGCATAGACTTTCACGCCCAGTCCCGCCAGGTTGGCCGCTACATTGCCGGCGCCCCCCAGGACGCTTTCCATCCGGCGCACCCGGTTCACCGGCACCGGGGCTTCCGGAGAAATCCGCTTCACTTCCCCGTACACGTACCGGTCCAGCATCACATCCCCGATCACCGCGATTCGCAGCTTCTGGATGTCTTCTGTAAGGAATTGGGTACTTTTGGTATTACGCATAGTCTTCCACCAGCTCGCAAATGATATGTCCCATGATTTCATGGATTTCCTGGGCCCGGGCGGTATTCACCGCGGGCACGTCCAGCAGCACGTCGCACAGGTCGGCCTTTTTGCCGCCCCCTTTGGCCGTAAAGCCGATGACCCGGATCCCTTTGGCCCGGGCGGTCTCGATGGCCGCCAATACATTGCCGCTGTTGCCGGAAGTGGAAATCCCCACCAGCACATCTCCTTCCCGGCCCAGGCCTTCCACCTGCCGGGCGAAGATCCGGTCATAGCCGTAGTCGTTGCCGATGGCCGTCAGGATGGAGGTATCCGTGGTGAGAGCCAGCGCTGCCATCCCCGGCCGTTCCTTCTGGAACCGGCCCACGATTTCCGCCGCCCAGTGCTGGGCGTCCGCCGCCGATCCCCCGTTGCCGCACAACATCACCTTGCCCCCGGAAGCCAGGGTCAGGGAAATCATCCCCGCCGCCTCCTCAATGGCCTTCAGCAGCCGTTTGCTGCCCATGACCTTGTGGACCAGTTTTTCATGTTCCAGGAGACGGGCTCCGATCAGTTCCTGTGCCTTACCACCGATAGAGGTCATATGTCACACTCCATTCATGATCATTGTTGTACTTCTTGTCCCGATATTCCAATCCCAGACGGAAGCAGCAGAAATCATGGTACCACCGGTAGATGTATTCGTAGACGCTGCTCTTGCCCTGGTCATACCGCATGACAAAGTTCACCCAGTCATTGGGGCCCAGCCGTTTGCCCAGTCCCCACTGGATTTCCTTGGCCATGTCCGGATCCGCATAGGAGAATACGGAACTGTGTTCCTTTTCATAGTAATAGCCCAGCCAGGTGTTCCAGCCCCCGTCGAAGTTTTTGTTCAGGGTGGCGGAATACAGCATGGTCTTTTTGGTTTCGTCGGTAATGCTTTCTTTCACCCACTTGCTGCCGGCCCCCAGGTTCAGGTACAAAGGCTGTTTTTCCTGGGTGAGACGGATGGGATCATGGTTCAGATAGAACCCGTATTCCGTATGCCAGCTCCGCTTCCAGTTGTCCTTCCACAGACCATGGCTGATGTAGGCGGAATAGTTCACCGGCACCCGGTCGTCGAACTTGTGGGCCTTGTAGACGAACTTCACATCCCGTTCCTTCCGGATCCAGTTGTTGTCCGAGTCTTCCGTATGCCCGTCCTGGATCTGGACATAGAAGTTCTTTTCCTCCTGCCGGTCCGTAAAGAGAGGCCGCCAGCCGATCTTGGAATAGTACTTCAGTTCCGCATCCAGGTTGTTCTTGTTGCTGATGGGCACATCCAGGTTGTAACGGATCTTCACTCCATGGTCCGTATCGTACCCGATATGGGGCAGCAGGCTCTGTTTTTCGTCACTGTCACCCATCCGGTTGATCCACCGGTCCCGGGAATAGATGTGCTTGCCCTTTACGAACACCTTCACATTGTAGGCGATGATCTTGTCCTTGGGATAGATCACCACTTTGTCCGCCTTCACTTCCACACAGGGAGGATGGAGCACTGCCGGGCACCGGGTGGTGCTGCCGCCGCTGGTAAGTTCCACCCGGTCCGGATAGATTTCCCCGATATCCGCCCGGTACATGTCCTTGCCGTTGTAGCCGGAAATGTTCTTCACCGTACCGGTTTTGTCCAGGAAGTTGTAATGGCCCCACTGGCCGTTGGTGACACTGGTGCCGCTGCCGGTCTCTTCCACGATCCGGCCCCCGGTCAGAAGGTACACATCCCCGGTTTTGGAATTGCCCTGGGCCTGGGCAGTGTACAGTTTCTGGTTGCCCTGGTACAGACGCACGTTCCCCTTGGCTTCAAAATCACCGGTTTCCGAATTGTACTGGACCTGATCCCCATAGATGGTAATGGGCAGGGTGGATTCGCTGGGAACCGTTTCCCCCTTTTTCTCACGGAGCTTCTGTTCCTTGGCTGTTTCCCGTCCGGCCCGGGTGATGGTTTCCGTCTTGGCATCCGGCTGGTCCTGGATCCGGTGGACCCCTTCCTTGGTCCGGGCCAGAGATTCCACTTCATCCAGGCTCTGGATAGCCGGCTGGAAAGCCGGACCGTCCTTGCTGCTCAGTTTTCCCCCGTCATAGGTCACCGCTGCACTGGCCATGCCCGGCAGCGATACCGCCAATGTAATTCCTAAGGCCAACGCCTTTTTGTTCATAGGATTCTGTCCTCCAGTGGATAAATTTCCTCATCAAATCTTGCAGTGTCCCGGCAGTTCCCTGCCCGGAAAACAGTTACACTCTTCAATATTATAACACAAAAGGCCCCTCTCTTCCGCAACTTTGTGTGAAAGAGCGAGGCCCTGGTTTCCGTCTCAGAGAGTAGCCGTATCGTAGGCGCTCCCGTCGTCTTCATCCAGCATAGGCTGGCTGCTGCTATCCTTTTTGGCCAGCTTCTTGGCTTCTTCGTCCCGTTTCTGGGCTTCTGCCAGAGCGGCTTCCGTTTCTGCATCCGCCTTGTCTTCTCCGGTCTTGGCAGCCGGTTCCTGGACGGTCTGGGAGTCATCGGCCGGCTGGGCGGCTTCCGGTTCCGTTTCATCCAGGGCTACCCCGGTGTTTTTCTTGGGCTGAGGAGCGGCGGCCGGTTCCTTCTGGGCTTCCGCAGCCGGTTCGGCAGCCGTTTCACCGGCCGGTTCCTTGGTTACCGCAGAGGCAGGCTGAGCCGTCTGGGGGCCGCCTTCCTGAGTATTGCCGTCCAGCTGCTGACCAGCTACTGCACTGCCCGCCAGGATCACGCCGTCCACGCTGGTGTCTTCCGCCACCTGCACATAGGTGTTGGTCCCTGCCGGAATGGTCACAGAAGAGCCCTTCACAAAAGCGCCGCCCACAACGCCTACCGGCCCGAAGAGGATCATCCCTCCAATGGAGGCACCGGCGGCACCGGCAGCAGTCTTGGCCTGCTGTTTGGCCAGGTCGCCCACCGTAACAGGGACAGCGCCCCCGTTCACAGCCACCACATGGGAGAAGTCCAGATCGATCCGGGCATCCCGGCCGAAGATCCGGGGCTGTACGATCTTTTTGATCTGGCCATAGCTCTTGGCCCCTTTGGGCAGCACCAGAGCATCCCCTACATACACATTGTCATCCACAATAAAGTCGATGGTATCCCCCTGCTGGTTGGTCTTGCTGTTGATGTCTTCCATGAATTTCACCTTGATCAGGGAATCCTTGGGCAGGACCACGGTGCTGGAAGTGAGGCTGCCGTTGGGGAAGGCGGCCTTGGTCAGCCGGTTCAGACGGCTGGTGAAAGAATCCTTGGCATATTCCGTGCCGAAGATCTGGGTTTCCAGATGGCTCAGACGGGTTTTGGCCGCGTCAATGGACATCCGGTCAGAGAACTGCCATTCAATCACGTTCATCATGGTGGCCATGGACAGCTTCCCGTTTACCGGGGCCCCTTCCAAATTGTTGTACAGCTTGTCCACCCGGGTCATCACAGAACCGGAACTTTTCTGGCCGTACATGTCCGTTTCCATTTTGTCCACCCGGGATACCAGGGACCCGGTCTGGACAGCGCCATACAGGAAGTTTTCCGCAATTTCCAGTTTGCCCGCTACCGTGTTGGTGGCCGCCATTTCCTCGGCAAAAGCCGGAACCAGGCAGGTCAGGCACAGCAGGGCTGTCAAAAACAGGCTGATGATTTTTTTCTTCAATCCAGACACCTCCGTCAGGGTAATTTTCAGAAACTATCGGTTTTATTGTAACATAAATCAGGAAACGAAGAAAGGTTTCAGTTTCTCTTCCATCTCTGCCCGCATCCGGTCCATCAGTTCGTACCGGCGCCGGTGATTGGCCCGTTTGGAGGGTTTCAGTTCCGACAGATCCCTCCGCTTTTCCTCCAGGGGGATCCGGTAGAACCGGGGATCTTGGGTGGGTTCCCCGCCGCATTCTCCCCAGAAGTCCCCGAAATTGGTCTTCAGTTTCCGGTCCACCCGCACATGGTTCATGGCGTAATAGCCCTCATTGGTCACTGCATAGATGGCTTCACAGCCCACCAGATCCGCCAGGGTCCGGAGCCCGTAGAAGATCAGGTTCTTGGTCCGGTATCCGAAGAATTTCTTGGTCATGGCCTTCACCGCATCATTCCCCAGGCTGGTGCCCTGGAGGGCTCCCACCCAGATGCAGGGTCTGCCGCTTTCCGGATCCGGTCCCAACCAGAACATGATCTGGTAAAAGTCCAGGTCCCCCCAGTGGAGCACCAGGGACAGACACCCTTCCTTCCGCTGGCCCGGATGGAACAGCAGGTCCAGGGTCAGGGGCTTGTCCTGGAATTCGTCGGTCCACAGGTTCACCCGGCCGTGGCGGACGTAGATTTCCCGGAGGAATTCCGGGTTCATCCGCTGCTGAAGGGCATAGATGGTATAGGTGATCACCTTTTCCCGTTCTGCCCAGCCGGCGCCCTTGTAAAAGAATGCCCGGGTTTCCTGCTCCAGCAGGCAGGGCATACCCTGGAGCACCTCCCGGCGCAGAGGATCCCCATGGAAAAATTTCTGGAGTCCTTCCATCTGGCTCCGGTGGGTGGCACAGCGAAGAAGATACACCCAGTAGCGCTTCCGTTCCTTCAGATGCCTGATATTGTAGCAGGCCAGACCTGCCGCCTTGATTTCTGCCCAATCCATTGGTGTAGTTCCCTTCTTTGCAATAAGAAGGGGTGTTGCACAGCAACACCCCTTTTTGTCAGCGGTCAATGGTCAACGGTCAACGGCCGTTGACCGTTGACAGCTGACCGCTGACAGGATGCTCTGCCTTGGCAGCATCCCTTACTTGTTGTTCTTAATAACCTTCTTCAGCTCTCTCCGGCAGAACAGGCCGAATTCGTGATGGGGCCAGTCGGACCGGGGATTGATGGCTCCGGATTCCATTTCACGGCCATAGCTCCAGCGGTCCAGTTTGAACTTGTGGTTCAGCATGTTCACCGTGGCGAACCGTCCCCGGTAATCCAGGATGGTCATGGGTTCCCGGCGGAAGTTGTCTTCCGTTACATCGAACTTGTCCACAGCCATAACGATGACCACGTCAGCGCCGCTGGCTTTGGCCACCGCTTCCAGCCCAGCCTGGGTAAACAGGTTGTCCTGTTCCTGGAGGGCCACTTTCCGGACGATGTCGGAATCCACCATGTCATATTCCGGATACTGGAAAGCCTTGGCGATTTCGTTGCTGAACACGATGGGTTTCATCCCTTCGTTGTCTTCCACCTTTTCCCCGATCATCAGGGGCACCACAGCCAGCTTCAGGGATTTTACCTGAGGCGTTGCTGCAGGGGTCTGCTGCTGGGCAGTAGTTTCAGCCGGTTTGGTGGGGGTATAGGTAAAGGTAGCGGCGTCCGCCTGCTGGAGGGCAGGCAGGGTCAGCGCCGCACTGAAAGCGACGGCAGACAGGGTTTGCCAGATTTTTTTCATATTGCTGTAACCTCCTAGTTGTCTTTTCTTGTCATTTCATCTATTTTATCACAAGGGGGAGCTCTTTGGCCAGAAAATTACAATTCCTCACAATAGGCAGAAGCCACCCAGCCGATATCCCCATTTTCCCGCTGGACCTTGGTCCAGTTGATGCCGCCTCCGTCAGCTGCATCCAGGATGGTGACGATTTCCCCTTTGGTGAAGTAGTCCAGCACATCCCCGTTCTGGTTGGGATCGCTGCGCATCCGCACTTCCGTGCCGGTGATCCTGCCCTTCCGGTCTTCCAGACGGGTCACCGAAGGGATCAGGGAGCCTTCCGGCACCCGGCAGTATTCCCCGGCCACCCAGCCCTGGGACCCGTCCTTCCGGGTCACTTCATACCATTTCCGTCCTTCATTTACATTGCTTTTCAGGACTTCCACCTTTTCACCGTCTTCAAAATAGCCCAGGATTTCTGTATCCGTCCCGGCGCCCTTCCGCATCCGCACTTCCGTACCAATGATGGTTCCGGCTGCGGACGCATCCGCTTTCCGTTCCATGGGGAATGTCAGACCCAGCAGACAGCACAGTGCGGCAAGAATCCGTCCCATTTTTTTCATCATGGTCTGCCTCCTCTCCTCTTATTGAAGTCATTGTATCACAAGCGCCCGTTCCCTGCCAGTACTGCCAGTAAATCAGTTCTGGGCGCAGAAATCAGCCGATACCCAGCCTACGGAACCGTCGCTCCGCTGGACTTTCAGCCACCGCTGGCCCTCGCTGGTCACATCGTCCAGGACGGTGACCGTTTCGCCGTTGTCGAAGTAGCCCAGCACGGCACTGTCCGTACTGTAGCTGGCCCGCATCCGCACGTCCGTGCCGGTGATGGTTCCGGTGGAAGCACTGCTTCCGTCACCATCCCCGCTGCCCAGGCTGCAGTAATCCGCAGCCACATAGCCGGTGGATCCGTCACTGCGGCTCACCTTGTACCAGGTCATGCCGTCAGCCCGGGTGCTGCCCAGCACCTGGACCGATTCACCCTGGCCAAAGACACCGATGACGCTGCTGTCCAGGCCGGCGCCGTCCCGCATCCGCACGTCCGTGCCGGTGATCACCCCGGCACCGCTTACATCCGTATCGAGGGCTGCAGCCGCGGCTCTGGCAGCTTCTGCCTGCCGTTCCGCCTCAGCCTGCCGTTCGGCTTCCGCCGCAGCTTCCGCCTGCCGGCGGGCTTCTTCAGCCGCCCGTTCTTCCGCTTCCCGGCGGGCTTTTTCTTCTGCTGCCCGCTTTTCCGCCGCTTCCTTGATGGCCACCAGTTCCTTCATCCGGGCTTCTTCCCGGGCTGCCTCTTCTTTGGCTTCCTGGGCCTGGATGGCTGCCACTTTTTCCTTTACGGTCATGGGACGGGCAGCCTTCTGTTCCGCCGATTTGGCCGTTTCTTTCGGAGCTTCTTGGGAAGTTTCCACCTTTTTGGCTTCCGGTTTGGTTTCCGGTACCGCCGGTTTCACGGCAGCAGCGGTTTTCCCGGCTGCTTCCGCCCCTTTGGCCACCGCCGTCAGGCTGCCGGCTGCCACTTCAGCAGCCTTGTTCTCTTTGGCAGACTTGGCTTTCGCTGCCTTGGCCGCTTCCGCTGCTTCTTTCCGGGCCTGTTCCTCAGCTTTGGCTCTGGCTTCTGCCCGGGCTTTGGCTCTGGCCTCCGCTCTGGCCTGGGCTTCTGCCCTGGCCTGGGCATCCAGTTTCGCCTGTTCTTCCGCTTTAGCTTTGGCGGCTTTCTCTGCTTTGGCTTTGGCCTTGGCCTCCGCCTTGGCTTTGGCTTCATCCTGGGCTTTTTCTTTGGCCGCCAGACGGGCCCGGATCCGTTCCAGCCCCTTGCCGGAGTTTACCCCTGCTGCCGGTGTCTCTGCCGGTTTGGCCTCCATACCTGCAGGTGCCGCCGTTTCCGCCGGGGCCGCACTGCTGTGGTCGATGGGCGTCTCCGTCACATTCCCTTCCGCATCCATACCGGCTGCCGAAAGGTTGATTTCGATTTCCCCTTCACTTTTGTCCAGCACCGCCCCGGCATGGTATACCCCGATCAGGCTCCCGTCCCGGTCCACATAATAGGTATCCGGAATGGTCTGGAGTTTGGCCGGATCCACATCATACAGATACTGGAGCCCGTTCTGGGCCAGCACAGCCAGCTGGTCTTTGGTGTAGTAATAGCTGAGAGGCCGCAGTTCCCCGGTTTTCCGGTCAAAGGTCATGCCCACGCTTTCTTCCACACCCATATTGGGAGTCATCACCAGGGTGAAGCTGACCAGATCCTCGTCAGATTTGTGCACATCGTAATGGACCTTGCCTCCTCCCAGGGTGGAGGCTTCACTGACAAAGGAAGCCACCTGGCTGCTGAGGGCCCGGTTGATCTTGTCATCCGCCGTCCGGCTGCCGCCGCTGACCTGGGGACATTCCACATCTACTTTATTTTCCGTACGGCTCACCGTCTTGACGGATACGCCGGTTTCCGCCGCCCATGCAGGAACTGTAGCGGCCCCCAGGACCAGACAGCTCATCAGGACAGCACAAGTTTTTTTCAGCATTGATCATGCCTGCTTTCTACCATATTCTTTCCCCATCATCTCATGATGTACAATAGTATAAGTGTACTGTAATCCGGAGGGAAAATCAAGGTTAGTCCGGCTCCACCGGACATTCTTCAAAGAAAGTTTTCTCTTCGTCCAGGGTCACCGGACGGCTGAGGGATTCCGTGAGCCAGGCTTCCGCCTTCTCTTTCCGGCTCTGGGGCATCACCAGGTGGATTTTGGCCCGGTTGGCGTATTCCACATCCCCCACGGCAAAAAGAGACTGCTGGTACAGCAGATTCAGCACCCGTCCCACCTCATCCAGGGACCAGACAAAGGAGTAATCCCCCATGGGCACCATTTCCGCCAGGCCCCCTTCCTCCACGGCCTGGGCCACACATTTCCCGTAGGTCCGGGTCAGGCCCCCGGCGCCCAGCTTGATGCCCCCGAAATATCTCGTCACCACTGCCGCCGTGTTGTACAGCTCCTTCCGGCGGAGCACTTCCAGCATGGGAGAACCGGCTGTGCCGCTGGGTTCCCCGTCATCATTGGACCGCTCCACCCGGTTGTCAGGACCTACGATATAGGCAGAACAGTTGTGGGTGGCGTCCCAGTATTTCTTTTTCATGGCCCGGACAAATTCCTGGGCCTCCCCTTCCGTTTCCACCCGGGCCAGGGTGCACAGGAACCGGGATTTTTCCACCACCAGCTCACTGACCACAGGCCGGGCGATCACATATTTTCCCATTGCCGTTTCCGTCCTTTCCGTTAGGTGTATCACAAGGGATATTATACCATAAGAAACCCGGTCAGCGGCCAATGGGCAACGGTTAACGGCTGATGGAAAAAATTTGCCAGCTAACCCACCACCATCCTTGCGGATGGTCCCCCGCCCTTGAAAAGGGACGGATA
>ERZ841120.801-NODE-801-length-17620-cov-5.038770_pt1 | contig 17620 bp, 16 predicted proteins | sample MGYA00519572_ERZ841120 | MGnify/ENA primary metagenome ERZ841120 (study PRJEB31850, sample SAMEA3708890) | human gut metagenome | biome: human gut; feature: human-associated habitat; material: faeces | place: China | collected 2014 ... | reverse complement strand
ATCGACAAGCAGCCCAAGCTTGAGGGCCGCAGCATGATGATGTTCATGTCCCCCGCACCCAACAAGTAAGAAGTAACTCTTTAGGAGGAAACAACAATGGCTAAAATGAAGCTCAAGACCCTTTCCGGCGCAAAGAAGCGCTTCAAGATGACTGCTTCCGGTAAGATCAAGCGCAATGCGACCAAGCGCCGTCACATCCTGACCAAGAAGACCACCAAGCTCACCCGCGGCCTGCGCATGCCCAAGTATGTCGACAAGACCAACGAGGCTGCTGTCAAGAAAATGATGCCCTACGGCGGCTAATCGCCCCGCGGCAAGGTCAGTTAACTTAAGAGTGTATAAAGGAGATATAAACCATGGCTCGTATTAAAGGCGCTACCATGACGCACAAGCGTCGTGCTAAAACTCTCAAACTCGCAAAGGGCTACTACGGTGCTAAGTCCAAGCACTTCCGCATGGCCAAGCAGGCCGTCATGAAGTCCGGCAACTACGCTTTTGTTGGCCGTAAGCAGAAGAAGCGTCAGTTCCGCAACCTGTGGATCACCCGCATCAACAACGCTGTTCGCGCTCAGGGCATGAACTACTCCAGCTTCATGAACGGCCTGAAGAAGGCTGGCGTCGAGCTGAACCGCAAGATGCTGTCTGAAATGGCTATCCACGATCCCGCCAGCTTCAACGCTCTGGTCGAGACCGCCAAGAAGGCTCTGTAATAATTCTTGCAAAAAGACTCACGCGCACGCGTGAGTCCTTTTGTGTTTAAAGGGGAAAGCTATAGCACAGCCGTTTTACGGCTTACTGTGGGTGGCTTTCCTGCATAGGGAATCCCTATCGTTCATAAAACAACATTGATTTTACGGGAGAGGGGCGCTACAATGGATATAATCACCAGCCGCGACAACGCAGGCGTAAAGTATGCCTGCACACTGCGCGATAGTGAGAAGCAGCGCGCGGCCGAGGGGCTGTTTTTTGCCGAGGGGCCGAAGCTTTGCCTGGAACTGGCCAAAAGCTGCACCCCGCGCACGGCTTATGCCACCGAGGCGGCTATGGAAAAGACGCCCGCGTTGGAAAGCTTGCGCCCCACGCTGATCGCGCCTCACGTGGCCGAAAAGCTGGCGGGCACCAAGACGAGCCAGGGCGTGTTTGTGCTGTTTGAACAGCCCGCGCCCCCGGTAGAGCGGCTGGACACCGCCGCCCACATCCTGGCGCTGGAAGGCGTGCAGGACCCCGGCAATGTGGGCACCCTGCTGCGCAGCGCCGCGGCCTTTGGGTACGACCTGGTCCTGTTGGGACCGGGGTGCGCCGCACCGTTTTCGCCCAAAACACTGCGCTCCTCGATGGGCGCGGCCGGGCGGCTGCCGGTACTGCATGTGGACGACCTGCCCGCTACCCTGCAAGGCCTGCGCGCCCGGGGTGTAGCCTGCCTGGCCACCGCTCTGTACAACTCCCGCCCGCTGGGTGAAGCCGGGCAGGAGTTCCCGCAGGGACTCTGCGTAGTCATTGGCAGCGAGGGCCAGGGCCTGACGGATGCCACCGTGGCCGCCTGTGACCTGGCTGTGCGTATCCCGATGACAGACCAGGTGGAAAGCCTGAACGCCGGTGTGGCCGGCAGCGTGCTGCTGTGGCAGTTCCGCAATGTGTAAAAACATAGTATAATAAGGGAAGGGGAGACGCGCGTGGATAAGACACTGGCCTGGCTTTGGCTGGCGGATGCCGTTGGTTCTGCCTGCCAGAACGCCCGCGATCTGCTGGCGCTCTACCCCGACCCAGAAGCTTTATACGAAGCCCTGTGCGCCGGGCGGGAAGCACCGCCCTACTTTTTGAGCGACCACGCCGTCGCCCAGCTGTGCGACACCACCCCCTTTGATTATGAGGAGCGGCTGGACCACTGTCTGCTGACCGGTGTGGAGATCATCACTCCCGATGATGCCGCCTACCCGGATCGCTTGCGGGACCTGCCGGATATGCCGCTGGTGCTGTACGTCACCGGCGAGCCCGCCTGCCTGAACGGCCACCGCTATGTGGGCATGGTGGGCACCCGCCGCCCCAGCGCTTACGGGCGGCAGGCGGCGTTTGACCTTTCGCTGGAGATGGCCAAACAGGGAGCCGTCATTGTCAGCGGTCTGGCGGACGGTCTCGACAGTGAGGGCCACCGCGCGGCGGTGGAAGCTGGCACACCCACCGTGGCGTTCCTCGGAACGGCCATCGATACGACCTACCCCGCCGCCAATGTCAAGTTGCGCCAGCGCATCGAGAAAGGCGGCGGCGCCGTCTGCAGCGAGTACCCGCCCGGCTATCAGGGTAAGCAAAAGGGCACCTTTCTGGCCCGCAACCGGCTGATCGCCGGCCTGTCGGAGGTGCTTTGTGTGGCCGAGGCTCGCATCCGCAGCGGCACGCTGAACACCGTGTCCCACGCCGAAAGCCTGGGCCGCCCGGTGCTGGCCGTGCCGGGCAGTATTTACAGCGCCCAAAGCCAGGGCACCAACGAGCTGCTGCGCTCCGGCCGGGCCGGGGTGCTGTGCCAGGCAGCGGACGTGCTGGCCTGTATGGGCGTGGAAAGTGAAAGCGCCGCACCGGAGCAATCGGCCTTTGCGGTGGAACAAACCAGCCCCGACGCCCAGGCCGTCTATGCGGCACTGGGCCCCACGCCCAAAGGCGTGGACGAGTTGGCCGCTGCCACCGGCCTGTCCGCCAGCCGGGTGCTGGCCGCCTGTACCGAATTGGAGTTGTACGGCGGTGCACAAAGTCAGCCGGGACGGCGCTATGTCGCCCTGTAAAATATAGAGTTAAGTTGAGGTAACCTATGCCGAAATTAGTCATAGTGGAGTCCCCCGCCAAAGCAAAGACCATCAGCAAATACCTGGGCCGGGGCTATAAAGTTACGGCCAGCATGGGCCATGTGCGTGACCTGCCCGCCAGCCAGCTGGGCATTGATGTGGACAATGGCTTTGCGCCGAAGTATATCACCATCAAGGGCAAGCAGAAACTGGTCAAAGAGCTGAAAGCCGAGGCTAAAAAGTGCGACGGCGTCCTGCTTGCAACCGACCCGGATCGCGAAGGCGAAGCCATCAGCTGGCATCTGGCCAACATTCTTGGCCTGGACCCCGCCGCCCCCAACCGCGTGACCTTTGACGAGATCACCAAAAAGGGCGTCAAGGAGGGTATGGCCCATCCCCGTGCCATCAACATTGATCTGTTCAACGCCCAGCAGGCCCGGCGCGAACTGGACCGCCTGGTGGGCTACAAGCTCAGCCCGTTCCTGTGGCGCAAGGTCCGCCGCGGCCTCTCCGCCGGCCGTGTGCAGAGCGTGGCGGTGCGCCTGATCCGCGACCGCGAGCTGGAAATTGAAAACTTCAAGCCCGATGAATATTGGAACATCGACGCCGCGCTGTACCCCCAGAGCAACAGCAAAAACGGCTTTACGGCCCGCTTGGCCGCTACCGCTGACGGCAAAAAGCTGATCGTCGCCAACAAAGAGCAGGCCGATACCATCGTGGCCGCGCTGGATGGTAAAAGCTACACCATCTCCAAACTGGAAAAAGGCAAGCGCCGCCGCCAACCCGCGCCGCCCTTCATCACCTCTACCCTGCAGCAGGACGCCAGCCGTGCCTTTGGCTTCTCGGCCACCCGCACGATGCGCGCTGCCCAAACATTGTACGAAGGCATGGATATTGCAGGCCACGGCACCGTGGGTCTGATCACCTACATGCGTACCGACTCGCTGCGCATCGCCGCCGAGGCCAGCGCCGCCGCCAAACAGTTCATCGCGGGCCGCTGGGGCGACAACTACGTCTGCAACACCCAGCGCAAGTGGAAGTCCCGCTCGGCCACGGCCGCCCAGGACGCCCACGAAGCGATCCGCCCGTCTATGCCGGAACTGACCCCCGATGAAGTGGAGCAGAGCATCAGCGGCGACACCGCCAAACTGTACCGCCTGATCTGGAGCCGCTTTATGGCCAGCCAGATGGCCGACTGCATCCAGGATACCGTCTCGGTGTCCATCACGGCAGGGGATTACCTCTTCCGTGCATCTGGCTTCCGCGTGTCTTTTGACGGCTTCACCGCCCTGTACGAGGAATCCACCGACGACAAGCAGAAAAAGGAGACCGCCCTGCCCCCGCTGGAGGAGGGCCAGACCCTCAAACTGCGCAGCCTGACGGCAGACCAGAAGTTCACCCAGCCGCCGCCGCTCTACACCGAAGCCACGCTGATCCACGCACTGGAAGAAAACGGAATCGGCCGCCCTTCCACCTACGCGCCCATCATCACCACCATCGTCGACCGCGGCTATGTGGAAAAAGACCAGAAAAAGCTGAAAACCACCCCGCTGGGTCAGGCCGTCAACACTGTGATGATGGAGCAGTTCCCCAACATTGTAGATGTGAAATTCAGCGCAGATATGGAGAAAAAGCTGGATATTATCGAGGCTGGCAAGGCTGACTGGGTCCAGACCATCGATGACTTCTACAAAGGCTTTGCCAAGAGCCTGGAGGACGCCGAGAAGAACATGGAGGGTAGGCGCGTCAAGGTCGAGGACATCCCCACCGACGAGATCTGCGAAAAGTGCGGACGCCCCATGGTCATCAAATCCGGCCGGTACGGCAAGTTCGTGGCTTGCTCCGGCTTCCCGGAGTGCCGCAACGCCCACCCGCTGGTCAAAGATACCGGCGGCATCTGCCCGGAGTGCGGCGGCCACATGCTGGTGCGCAAAAGCGCGAAAGGGCGCATTTATTACGGCTGCAGCAACTACCCCAAGTGCAACTTTATGACCTGGGACGAGCCTGTGCCTGAAAAATGCCCCCAGTGCGGCCAGACCCTGTTTAAGAAAAAAGGCCAGCTCTACTGCGCCAAAGAGGGCTGCGGCTTTACGAAGCCTATCGAAAAGAAGTGAAAAATGGCGGAATAACGCCGAAACCATAACGGAGTGACTATGCAAGTAAACGTGATCGGTGCCGGTCTGGCGGGGTGCGAAGCCGCGCTGTGGCTGGCGGACGCCGGTGTGCAGGTAGACCTGTACGAACAAAAACCGGGCAAGTTTTCGCCCGCCCATAAAAGTGCTGGCTTTGCCGAGCTGATCTGCTCCAATTCGCTGAAAGCCGAGCGCCCGGACTCTGCCTCCGGCCTGCTCAAGCTGGAAATGAAGATGATGGGTAGCCACCTGCTGAAGGCGGCCGAGACCGCCCGCGTGGCGGCCGGCGGTGCGCTGGCAGTGGACCGGGATGTCTTCTCCGCCGCCGTTACCGAGATGGTGGAAAAGCACCCGAATATCACAGTGCATCGTGAGGAAGTGACCGCTCTCGACGAAAGCGCCCACGTGCTGGTAGCCTCCGGCCCGCTGACCGAGGGAGCCCTGGCGGACGCCGTGGCCGGCCTGACCGGTGACCACCGCCTGAGCTTTTTTGACGCGGTAGCGCCCATCGTTACCGCCGAAAGCCTGGACTACGAGAAGGTCTTCGCTGCTTCCCGCTATGGCCGCGGTGAGGCCGATTACCTTAACTGCCCCTTTAACAAGGAAGAGTACGAGGCTTTCCACGCCGAGCTGATCGCCGCCGAGCGCGCGCCGCTCCACGATTTTGACGGCGATCTCACCGTCTACGAGGGCTGCATGCCCATCGAGGTCATGGCTGCCCGCGGAGCTGATACGATCCGCTTTGGCCCGCTGCGCCCGGTGGGCCTGCGGGACCCCCGCACCGGGCACCGCCCCTGGGCGGCTGTGCAGCTGCGCGCCGAGAACACCGCCCGCACGCTGTACAACCTCGTCGGCTTCCAGACGAACCTCAAATGGGGTGAGCAGAAGCGGGTGTTCAGTATGATCCCGGGCCTCGAGCATGCCGAGTTCGTGCGTTACGGCGTCATGCACCGCAACACGTTTTTGGAAAGCCCCAGCGTGCTGACCGGGCAGCAATTTCTGAAAGAACACCCCAACGTGTTTTTTGCGGGCCAGATCACCGGCTTTGAGGGCTATATGGAAAGCGCCGCCAGCGGCTTGCTGGCTGCCCGCCAGATCTTGGCCCGCCTGCAGGGCCGTGAGCTGCCCCCGCCGCCCGCCAGCACGATGTGTGGTGCGCTGCTGGATTATATCACCACGCCCAACAAGGACTTCCAGCCCATGGGCGCGAACATGGGCATCTTGCCCCGCACCGAAGAAATCAACACCATCCGCGATAAGCGCGAGCGCTACACCGCTCTTTCGCAGAACGCACAAAACGCCATGCACGCATGGGTGGAGGAATACAAATGAAAATTTTAGTAGATGCCATGGGCGGCGATAACGCCCCGCTGTGCGTTTTGCAGGGCGCTTCTCAGGCTGCGGCCGAGTTTGGCGACGGCATGGAGCTGGTGCTGCTGGGCGAAGAAGACGCTATCAAGGATTGCGCCGCCCAGAACAAAATTGACCTGGCACCATTTACCATTATCAACTGCACCGAGAATATCGATATGCACGACGACCCCGTCAAGGCTGTGCGCCACAAAAAGGATTCCAGCCTGGTCAAGGGCCTGACGATGCTGAAAAACGACGAGGCGGACGCCTTTGTCAGCGCCGGTTCCACCGGCGCACTGCATGTGGGCACCAGCCTGATCGTGCGGACGATCAAAGGTGTCAAGCGCCCGGCGCTGGCTACCCCGATGCCCGGCGCGAAGCAGAACTTTCTGCTGCTGGATTGCGGCGCCAACGTTGAGTGCCGCTCCGAAATGCTGAACGCCTTCGGCACCATGGGCAGCGTCTACGCCGAGAAGGTCATGGGCCGCACCGCCCCCAAAGTCGCGCTGGTCAATAACGGCGCCGAGGAGACCAAGGGTACGCCCATCTACCGCGAGGCCCACCAGCTGCTCAAAGCTAACCCCTGTATCCATTTCGCCGGCAACATCGAGCCGCGCTACATCATGGATGGCGAGGTGGACGTCGTCGTCTGCGACGGTTTCGTCGGCAACGTGGTCCTCAAGCTGACCGAGGGCGTCGCCAAAACGCTGCTGGGCATGCTGAAGAAAATTTTCCTGCAAAACCTCATCACCAAGCTCAGCTACCTGGGCATCAAAGGCGGCCTGGGCGAGCTGAAACGGATGATGGACTCTGAGGAAGTGGGCGGTGCGCCGCTGCTGGGCGCTGCCAAGCCGGTCATCAAGGCCCACGGTTCCAGCCACGCCAAAGGCATCAAAAACGCCATCCGCCAGGCCAAGCTGTGCGTCGCCAACGACCTGTGCGGCACCATGCAGACCGCCCTGGCCGCTGTGGCCGAAAAGGCCGAAGCCGAGAAAGCCGAGCCTGTAAAAGAGTAAACGCTATCGTACTGTTGTTTTAAGAAAGGCATGAGACAGATGGCAAAAAAACCGGAAGAACTGCAGCAAGTACTGCATTATACCTTTAAAAATCCCGCGCTGCTGCGCATTGCACTGACCCACACCAGCTTTGCCAACGAGAGCAAGGTCGCCACCACCCACAACGAGCGCCTGGAGTTTTTGGGCGACAGCGTGCTGTCCGTTGTGGTGGCGGACTACCTGTTCCACCAGTCCGGCCGGCCCGAGGGCGAGCTGACCCGCATGCGCGCCAGCCTCGTCAGTGAGGATGCGCTGTTCCAGTTTGCCCAGGAGATCCACCTGGGCGAGTACCTGCGCCTGGGCCACGGCGAGGACCTGGGCGGCGGCCGCAACCGCCCCAGCGTGGTGTCCGATGCGTTTGAGGCCGTCATCGCTGCGCTGTATCTGGACGGCGGCATGGAGGCCGCCCGCAACTTCATCCTGCCCTTTATCACCGAGGGCAAGACCGCCGAGGAAGACTACAAGACCCAGCTGCAGGAGGTAGTCCAGCAGGACCCCAGCGCTGTGCTGCGCTATGAGGTCACCGGCGAGAGCGGACCCGACCACGCCAAGAAGTTTACCGTTTGCGTATGGCGCAACGGCGAAAAGCTGGCCGAAGCCCCCGGCCGCAGCAAAAAAGCCGCCGAGCAGCACGCCGCCAAATTGGCATTGGAGAAACTGCGGTAAAAATACGAATTCAACCAACCTACGCGAAAGGTTTTAACCATACATGCGCCTGAAAGAACTGGAAATCCAAGGTTTCAAATCCTTCCCCGATAAGACCAAGATCACCATCGGCGAGGGTATCACCGGCGTGGTCGGGCCGAACGGCTCCGGCAAATCGAATATTTCGGACTCGATCCGCTGGGTTTTGGGCGAGACCAGCTCCAAGCAGCTGCGCGGCTCCGGCAAGATGGAGGACGTTATCTTCGGCGGCACCCAAAGCCGCGGCGCCATGGGCTTTGCCTCGGTCGCGCTGACCATCGATAACAGCGACCACGGCCTGGACATGGATGCCGACGAGGTCACCATCGGCCGCCGCTACTACCGCAGCGGTGAGAGCGAGTACTCTATCAACGGCCAGAACGTCCGTTTGAAGGATGTCTACGAACTGCTGCTGGACACCGGCATCGGCCGCGACGGTTACGCCATCGTCGGCCAGGGCCGCATTGCCGAGATCGTCGGCGCCAAGTCCGCCGAGCGCCGCGAAATTTTCGAGGAAGCCTCCGGCATCGCCAAGTACCGCTACCGCAAAAACGAGGCGGAACGCCGTCTCGAAGCCGCCGAGGGAAACCTCGAACGCCTGCGGGATATTTTGGGCGAACTGGAAAAGCGTGTCGGCCCCCTGAAGCGGGACAGTGAAAAGGCCCAGCAGTTTTTGGAACTCTCCGAGCGCCGCAAGAGCCTGGAAGTCACTCTCTGGGTCGATGCCATCCGCCGCGCCAACGATACCGTGCGCGACCAGCAGCGCAAGTTTGAAGCCGCCCAGGCAGATTACGAACGCCTGAGCCGCCAGCTGGACGAGTTCGACGAAAAAAGCGCCGCCCTGCGGGAGGAAGCCCAGCAGCTTGTCCTGCAGGTCGAGCAGGCCAACGCCGACATCCGCGCCGTGACTGAGGCCAGCGCGGGCAGTGAGAGTGAGATCGCCGTTTTGAAAAACGAGAGCGAGCACAGCCGCTTCCGCATCGACGAAGCCACCGGCGAGTTGGAGCGCGCCGGGCAGGGCCGCCAGTCCATCGAGACCGAGGCCGCCGGCCACAAAGCCGCCATCGAAAAACTGCACGGCGAGGTCGCTGCGCTGGACGCCCGCGTGGCAGAACTGCGCGCCGAACTCCGTGCACTGGAAGAAAAAGCTGCCGCCAGCGGCCAGCGCCGGGACGTTATCGACGCCGCTATTGCCCGCCTGCAGGACACCGCCACTGCCGCGAAAGTGCGCGCCGCCTCGGCCCAATCGGCAAAAGAAGCCGCCGCCCAGCGTTTGGATGAAGCAAAGCAGCAGGCCGTAGAGCTGGAAAACTCCGCCGCTGCTGCCGAGGAAGAAAAGCGCCGCGCCGAGCGCCGCCTGAAGGATGCCGAGGAGGCCGTCACCCGCAACGATAACATCAAGGCGGGCCTAAAGCTGAAACTGGAAAGCCGCCGCCGCCAGCAGGCTGAAGCTGCCGACGCGCTGCAAAAGGCCGACAAAGAACGGTCCAACACCTCCCAGCGCATCCACATTCTGGAAGACCTGGAACGCAACATGGACGGCTACCAGCAAAGCGTCAAGGCCGTCATGCGTGCCGCTGCGGGCCGTCGTCTGCGGGGCATCATCGGCCCTGTGGCGGGCATCCTCACCGTCGAAAAAGGCTATGAGACCGCCATCGAGACGGCCCTCGGCTTTGCTTTGCAGAACATCGTGGTCGAGGACCAGGGCTGCGCCCGCGCCGCCATCGGCTTTTTGAAGGACGAGCGCGCGGGCCGCGCCACCTTCCTGCCGCTGGATACCGTGCAGGGCTCCCGTTTCACCGGCCGCCTTACCGGTACCGCCGAGGTCGCCGCCGATCTGGTCAAGTGCGACCCGCGCTACCAGCACATCATCGATAACCTGCTCGGCCGCATCATCGTGGTCGAGGATCTGTCCGAAGCCTCCACTGTGGCCAAAAACCTGGGCTACCGCAACCGCATCGTCACGTTGGACGGCCAGGTCATCAACGCCGGCGGTTCGTTTACCGGCGGCTCCACCGCCCGCAGCGTGGGTGTGTTCAGCCGCAAGCAGGAGCTGGATGAACTGCGCACCCGTCTGGTCAAGCTGGAGAAAAAGCGTGCCGATGCTGAAAAAGAGCTGGAAGCCCGCAAGGCCGAGGTGGATAACCTTACCGCCCAGCTCTCTGGCGCCGAGGCCGAGGGCATGAATGCTTCCTCCGAACGGCTGCGCGCCTCGCTGGAGCTCGATCGCCTGACCGCCGCCGTAGCCCAGCATGAGGAAAATACCCGCAGTTTGGCCGCCGAAATTGAGGCCCAGCAGGCCGCCGTGACCCAGAACGAGACCGCCTGCGCCGAAGCCGAAGCCACCCAGGGCAAGGCCGAGGCCGAGCTGAACACCTACAATGCCGAACTGGCCGAACTGGGCGAGAGCACAGGCAGTCTGACCGCCGAGCGGGAGCGCATCACCAACGAATTGAGCGAAAACCAGATGCAGCGCCTGGCCAACGAGAAGGACATCGGCCTGCATGAGGCCGCTTTGGAAGGCCTGCAAAGCCGCACCGGCGAGGCCGAAGCCCGCGCCCGCGAGCTGAACGCCGCCATCGAGGCCGCCAAGGCTAAGATCGAAGCCAACACCTTAAGGATCGCCGAGATCGAGCGCACCCGCGGCGAGAACAAAGAGAAGATCGCCGCCGCCGAGGAGACCATCCGCACGGCCAACGCCGCCCGCATGGAAAAGGAAGCCGCCGTGGCCCGCTTAGGACAGGAAAACCGCGCCTTGACCGATGAGCGCGAGCGGATGAGCGGCGAGATGGCCCGCCTGGCCGAACGCCGCACTGCCGCCGAAAACGAGCTGAACGACACCAACACCAAACTGTGGGAGGAGTACCAGCTCACCGCCGGCGAGGCAAAGGAGCTCTGCGTTGAGTTTGAGTCCCTGACCGAGCTGCGCCGCAGCGTGGCCGAGGTGCGCGGCAAAATTCGCGGCTTGGGCAACGTCAACGTCGGCGCCATCGAGGAATATAAGGAGGTCAAGGAACGCTACGACTTCCTGAAAGCCCAGGTCACCGACGTGGAAAAGGCCAAGAGCGAGCTGACCCGTATGATCGCCGAGCTGTGCAGCGAGATGGAAGAGCTGTTTACGACGAGCTTCAAGCAGATCAACACCCACTTCCAGCAGATTTTCAAAGAGTTGTTCGGCGGCGGCCACGCACGCCTGTACCTCTCCGACGAAAGCAATGTGCTGGAATCCGGCATCGAAATCGAGGTCTCGCCCCCGGGCAAGGTCATCAAGAACCTGAGCGCCCTTTCCGGCGGCGAACAGGCGCTGGTCGCCATCTCGATCTACTTCGCCATCCTCAACGTCAATCCCGCGCCCTTCTGCTTCCTGGATGAGATCGAAGCTGCGCTGGACGACGTCAACGTGGCCCGCTATGCGCAATATCTGCGCCGCATGACCGACCACACCCAGTTCATCGTCATCACCCACCGCCGCGGCACGATGGAGGCCGCCGACGTGCTGTACGGCGTCACTATGCAGGAGGACGGCGTTTCCAAGATCCTGCGCCTTGACCTGGACAAGGTCAGCGCAGACCTCATTACCTGATATATAAGGGAGGCTTCCCATGGGATTTTTCAACTTTTTCAAGCGCAACATCTCGGAGCAGGAGTTCCAGGAGCAGCAGAAAATGAAGTACGGACTGGAAAAGACCCGCACGGGCTTTTTCCAGAACATTGTCAACACATTGACCCACGCCCAGATCGACGACGACCTGTATGACACACTGGAAGAACAGCTGATTTTGGCCGATGTCGGCCCCATGTGCGCTGTGCGCCTGGTGGACGAGCTGCGGGATGCCGTGGAGGAAAAGCACCTCAAGAACGGCCAGCAGGCATTGGACGAACTGCGCCAGATCATCTGCCAGGAATTGACCCCCCGCTACCCGATGGAGCTGGACGGTAAACCTGCCGTGATTTTGGTCATCGGCGTCAACGGCGTGGGCAAGACCACCACCATCGCCAAGCTGGCCCACCTGTATAAGGAAAAAGGCAAGCGTGTGATGCTGGCCGCGGGCGATACCTTCCGCGCCGCTGCCAGCGAGCAGCTGGAACTGTGGGCCGACCGCGCCGGTGTGCCGCTGGTGCAGGCCGGTCAGGGTGCCGACCCCGCCGCCGTCATCTTTGACGCGGTCAAGAGCGCCACCGCCAAGGGCTACGACATGGTCATTGCCGATACCGCAGGCCGCCTGCACAACAAAAAGGGCCTGATGGACGAGCTGGCCAAAATTTCCCGCAGCGTCAAAAAGGCCAGCCCCGAAGCCAGCCTGGAAGTGCTGCTGGTTCTGGATGCCATCACCGGCCAGAATGCCATCAGTCAGGCCGAGGAGTTCTGCCGCGCCGCCGGTGCCACCGGTATCGTGCTGACCAAGCTGGACGGCACCCCCCGCGGCGGCTGTGCGGTCTCTGTGTGGGAGAACCTTGGTCTGCCCATCCGCTTTATCGGTGTGGGCGAAAAGATCGATGATCTGATGGAATTCGACGCCCAGACCTTCGTGGAGACCCTGCTGCCCGAGGAAGCACTGCAGAAAGAGGAAAAAGAAAAAGAGGAAACTTCCGGGGAGGAACAGGCATGATCGTATGTGCCGCCAGCAACAACGCCGGCAAACTGAAAGAACTGCGCCGCATTTTGGAGCAGATGGGCCACGAGGTCAAGAGCCTGCGTGACTTATGTATAGACCTCGACCCCGAGGAGACCGGCACTACCTTTGCCGAGAATGCCCGCATCAAGGCCGAAGCGTTCTGCAAGGCCAGCGGCCTGCCCACCGTGGCGGATGACTCCGGCCTGTGTGTCGACGCCCTGCACGGTGCCCCCGGTGTGTACAGCGCCCGCTATGCCGGGCACCACGGCGATGACGCAGCCAATAACGCTAAGCTGCTGCACGAGATGGCCGACGTCCCGGCAGGGCAGCGCGCCGCCAAATTTGTCTCGGCCATCTGCTTTGTGCTGCCCGATGGCCGCGCACTGGAAGTGGCAGGAGAGTGCCCCGGCTCCATCAGCTTCGCTGAGACCGGCTCCAACGGCTTTGGCTACGACCCGCTGTTTGTGCCCGCCCGTGTGGGCCTGCCCGACGGCACCACCACCGAGAACACCGCCTGCCGCAGCTATGCCGAACTGACCGACGCCGAGAAGGACGCTATCAGCCACCGCGGCCGCGCCATGGAAAAATTGGCCCGGGAGCTTCCGGCGTTTTTAAAATGAATGTCTGCGTTTTACAGTAACCTATTTATAAAAAGGAGACCATTATGGCTTTAACCAGCAAACAGCGCGCCGCCCTGCGCAGCGCCGCCAATACCATTGACCCCGTTTTCCAGATCGGCAAGGGCGAGATCGACGAGACCCTGATCCAGGGCCTGGCCGATTGCATCGCCGCCCGCGAACTGATCAAAATCAAGGTGCTGGAAAACAGCGAGTATTCCGCCCGCGAAGCTGCCGACACCCTCTGCGAGGCGCTGGACTGCGAGTGCGTGCAGGTCATCGGCCGTAAGTTCGTGCTGTTCAAGAAAAAGAAGAAAGAAAGCGCCTTCGACGCTGTTTTTGCAAAATAATGGGCACGGTGCAAAAGGTTTTGTTGTACGGCGGCACGTTTGACCCGCCCCACAACGGCCACATGAACAACCTGCGGGCCGCGCTGGAACTGGTGCGGCCGGATAAGGCCATCGTGATGCCTGCGGGCATCCCGCCCCACAAAAAGGCCAGCACCACCCCTGGCAAAGTGCGGCTGGCCATGTGCCAATGCTTTACGGCGCTTAGCCCGGCGGTGGAAGTCAGCGATTGGGAGATCGCCCAGGGCGGGCGCAGCTACACGGTACACACGCTGGAAATGCTGCGTGATGCCTACCCCGGCGCAGAGCTGTACCTTTGTGTTGGCAGCGACATGCTGCTGACCTTTACCCAGTGGTACCGCTGGCAGGATATGCTGGCCATGGCCGCGCTGGTGGTGGAAAGCCGCGAAGCGGGGGACGAACCCGCTTTGCGGGCGGCCGCTGCCGACTTGACCGCCCAGGGCGGCAGGGTGCTGTTTGCCAGGGCCGAGGCTTACCCCTGTGCCTCCAGCGACATCCGCAGCGGCAAGATCCCGCCGGAACAATGGCCGGAGGTTTTGCCGCCGGAAACATTGCGCGTGGTGCAGGAAAACCATTTATACAGCGCAGAAAAAGAGGTTTGATACCATGACCTGCGAAGAAGCCAAGAAGATCGTGAAGCCGCGTCTGAGCGAAAAACGCTGGACACACACCAAAAATGTAAAAAAAATGGCGGTAAAACTGGCAAAACAGTGGGGCGCAGACCCGGAAAAAGCCGCTGTGGCGGCAATTTTGCATGATTCTGCCAAAGAACTATCCAAATCGGAGTTGTTGCAGATTTTTGCCGATAATGCTATAATAGCAGAAAATGCCCCTGCGCGCCCATCGCCCGTGTGGCATGGCATCGCCGCGGCCATCCTGGCCGAGACCCAATGGGGCGTTACCGATCCTGAGATCTTGTCCGCCATCCGCTGCCACACTACCGGCAAGCTGAACATGACCAAACTGGACAAGATCATCTACTTGGCCGATATGACCAGCGCTGAGCGTGACTGGCCCGGCGTGGAAGACCTGCGCAAATTAGAGATGCAGGACCTGGATCGGGCATTGTGCGACGCTTTGAAGCGCAGCATTGATTTTGTAGAAGAAAAGAGCGGCACGCTGGACCCTGAAAGCGTGGCCGCATACGAGTATGCAAAAGAGCATTTGCAAGAACCGTAAGGGAAGCCAAAGTGCTGCTGCCGTATCCGCGGTATGTTGTTTTGTGGCTGTTCCCGCCAACTCCAAAAACAGGGAGGAAACATAATGAGCGAACCGCGTAAGCTCAATACCGGCAGCGCGTCCGGCGGATTTGACCAGTCCCAGTACGAGGCTGCCCGCCGCCGCGCCCAGGAGCAGGCCAACCAGAACGCCCGCCGCCGTATCATCCAGCAGCCCATGCGCACCCAGCAGCAGGCCCGGCAGATCCGCCAGCAGGCCCCCGTACAGGAACCGGTGCAGGAAGCCCCGCAGCCGATCCAGCAGGCCTCCGTGCAGGAGACACCCCGTGAGCTGACCCACGCCCAGCGCCAGGCCATGGCCTACCGCGCTGCAGCCGAACGCAAGTACGGCAACACCGTGCAGTTCCCCACGCGGGAGATCCAGACCCGCCGCCCCAGCCGGCCCGCGCAGCCGTCCCAGCAGCGAACCATCCACCGCGATGGTGCCGCCCAGACCGGCCGCCCGCGTGCGCAGGTGCAGCAGCTGGATGTGAACAAGGTGCAGGGTAGCCGCCCCGCCTTTAATTATGACGAGGCAGCCCCCGCCGCCGGAGGCATCCAGATGGAAGAAACGCCCCGCACCCACAAGGCCCACCATAAGGACGAAGCCGCCCCCCGCACCCATCGCGCCAACGGCGGCGGCCGCAAGCCCCCGCGTGACGGTGACCCCGCCGACCCCAAGCCCCGCGGCAAAAAGGGCGGCAAAGGCAGGGACGGCGGCGGCAAAAAGAAGAAAAAGAAAGGCACCTGGTGGAAGATCCTGCTCATCACCCTGCTGGTGATCGTGCTGATCTTCGGTGGCGCGTATGCGCTCATCATGGGCGCCATCGCCCCCAAGGGCGGCAGCATCAAGCTGAACCAGCTGGTCAACACCCCCAAGGAATTCCAGGATAAAGAGCTGAATGTCCTTGTCACCGGCGTGGATCGTTCCTCCACCGGCGACCTGTCCGCCGGTGCCGCCAACGACTCCAACGTCAACGACGGCATGACCGATATGATCCTGTACGTCCATTTCAACAACGAAACGGGCGAATTGAAGATGCTGCAGATCCCCCGTGACACGATGGTCACCACCGACGCCAGCGTCTCCGGCAACTACCGCATCAACGGCGTGGCCAAGACCCAGGGCAGCGATAACAACAACAATATGGCCGCCCTGTGCGAGCTGGTCGCCGACCAGTACAAGATCCACATCGATGGTTATATCACCATCCGCCTGGAAATGCTGACTGAACTCGTCGATCTGTTCGGCGGTGTCGAGATCAACGTCCCTGTGGACGTGGATTACTCGGCCATCGGCCAGGGCGCCAGCGTTATCCACGCCGGTTACCAGACGTTGGACGGCGCGGCTATGGAGTTCCTGCTGCGTGCCCGTAAGGTCTACCCGGACGGCGACATCGGCCGTCTGAACATGCAGCGCCAGTTCTACGCCGCTCTGTTCCGCAAGCTCAAGAGCATCGGCAACATCTGGGACGTTGCCAGGCTGACCCCCGCCGTGCTGAACTATATGGAGACCGACCTCAACGCCTCCACCCTCATCAGCTTCGCGGTCAGCATGCTCAAGATCGATTCCAACAAGATCATGATCGCCCAGATGCCGGTCATCAGCGGTCCGAAGTATCAGGGCCAGGCGCTGCTTTACCCGGCACGGCAGGAGGACGCCGACCTGCTGAACCAGTATTTCCGCGAGAATACCGGCCCTGTGGACGCCAGCCAGCTGAACCTGTGCGATAACGTCGTTGACCTGTCCGGCTACTCGGCCACCGACCCCAACATCCAGGTGATGGGCGGTCTGATGAGCGAGGCCGACGATGCCCAGAAGAACAATAACCGCGACGGTTCCAACCAGGTTACGGACGTTATGGAAAATGATTCGGCGACTACGACATCGGAATCCGAATCCACCAGTGAACCGGCCGCCTAAATAAAAGGAGAACCTATGGAAAGCAGAGAACTTGCCATCCGTCTGGCCCGTGCGCTGGACGCCAAAAAGGCTTTCAACATCCATATCCTGGAGGTTGAGGACCTGACCACCGTTACCGAGTATTTCGTCATCGCCACCGGTAACTCCACCACCCATGTAGGTGCCCTGGCCGATGAGGCCGAGTTCCAGCTGGGCCGCGAGGGCGTCCAGGTGCTGCGCACCGAGGGCCACGACGGCAAGCGCTGGGTGTTGCTGGATTACGGCAGCGTCATCGTTCACGTCTTTACCCAGGAAGCCCATGACTACTACGACCTGGAGCACCTGTGGGCCGATGCCAAGCCCGTGCCCGCCAGCGAGTGGATGCCGGAAGAAGCCGAGACCCCGGCCGAATAACCTTACAGAAAAACCCATTTAAATTATCAACGTGGGGAGAAAAGATAGAGTATGAAGTACGATTTCAAAACCGTTGAGGCCAAATGGCAGAAGGTCTGGGAGGATGAAGATACCTTCCACGCTGACATCGACCATTCCAAGCCCAAATTCTACGCCCTGGTCGAGTTCCCGTATCCCTCGGCCGCTGGCCTGCACGTCGGCCATCCGCGCAGCTACACAGCGCTGGACATCGTAGCCCGCAAAAAGCGCCAGTGCGGCTACAACGTCCTGTACCCCATGGGCTGGGACGCTTTCGGCCTGCCCACCGAGAACTACGCCCTGAAGAATCACATCAACCCCGAAATCGTCACCGCCCAGAACGTGGCCCGCTTCAAGAGCCAGCTGAAAGCCTTGGGCCTGTCCTTCGATTGGGATCGCGAGATCAACACCACTGACCCCGAGTACTACAAGTGGACCCAGTGGATCTTCCTGCAGCTGTACAAGCACG
>ERZ841120.798-NODE-798-length-17685-cov-5.814464_pt1 | contig 17685 bp, 17 predicted proteins | sample MGYA00519572_ERZ841120 | MGnify/ENA primary metagenome ERZ841120 (study PRJEB31850, sample SAMEA3708890) | human gut metagenome | biome: human gut; feature: human-associated habitat; material: faeces | place: China | collected 2014 ... | reverse complement strand
CCCAGCCCGACAGCTTCACCGCTGACGGCAAGGTCAAGATCGGCTACGTCGGCGCTTACAACTACGCCGAGGTCGTCTCCGGCTACACCGCTTTCTTCCTGGGTGTCCAGAGCGTTTACCCCGATGTTGAGATGGAAGTCATGTACACCAACTCCTGGTTCGACATCGACAAGGAGGGCGCTGCCGCTGAGGCTCTGATCGCCAACGGCGCTGTCATCATCGGCCAGCATGCTGACTCCACCGGTGCTCCCGCCGCTACCCAGAAGCTGAAGGATTCCGGCAAGATCTGCTACTCTGTCGGTTACAACATCGATATGCTGGCCACCGCTCCCACCGCTGCCCTGACCTCCGCCACCAACGTCTGGAAGGTCTACTACAAAGAGCTGTTCGAGGGCGCCCAGGCTGGCAGCATCCCGCAGGATTGGTGCAAGGGCTACGAGGATGGCGCTGTTGCCATCACCGACCTTGGCCCCGAGTGCGCTGACGGCACCGCCGAGAAGGTCGCTGAGGTCGAGGCTGCTCTGAAAGACGGCAGCCTGCATGTCTTCGACACCAGCAAGTTCACCGTTGGCGGCGAGACGGTTACCACCGCTCCTATTGACCTGACCTACTATGATTACAGCACCGGTTCTCCCGTTGCTGTCTACCAGGGCGAGACCAAGGAGGCTATCTCCGACGGTTACTTCCATGAGGGCGAGCTGCGCGCAGCCCCCACTTTCTCCCTGCGCATTGACGGCATCATCGAAGATGCTGACCCTGTTGCCTGATCGCTGACAGGTACCCAAGAGGGAAGACTGCGGCAAATCCGCAGCCTTCCCTTTTGGTGGTTTTATAAAATGTTTCTTCCTTTAAATAACCCTGAAAAAATAACCTGTGAGAGGAGCCTGCAGAATGGCGCAGACCGAATACGCCGTGCGTTTGCAGCACGTCACCAAGACCTTTGGCCCTGTGGTGGCTAACAAGGATGTCTCGCTGGGCGTGCGCCGGGGCGAGATCCTGGCCCTGCTGGGGGAAAACGGCAGCGGCAAGACGACCCTGATGAACATGATCGCCGGCATCTACTACCCCGATGAGGGCGAGATCTACGTGGGGGACAAGGCTGTTACCATCCGCTCCCCCCGCGATGCGCTGGATCTGGGCATCGGCATGATCCACCAGCACTTCAAACTGGTGGATGTGTTTACCGCCACCGAAAACATCGCCCTTTCCATGGGCGGCGGCAGCTTCGACCTGAAAAAGGTCCACGAAAAAGCCCGCGCCATCTGCGAAAAATACCAGTTTGCCCTGGATCTGGACCAGAAAGTCTACGAGATGAGCGTCAGCCAGAAGCAGACGCTGGAGATCGTCAAGGTGCTGTACCGCGGTGCGGACATCCTGATCCTGGACGAGCCCACCGCCGTGCTGACCCCCCAGGAGACCGAGCGCCTCTTCACGGTCATCCGCAACATGAAAGCCGACGGCAAGGCCGTCATCATTATCACCCACAAACTGCACGAGGTGCTGGGCATCAGCGACCGCGTGGCCATCCTGCGCAAGGGTGAGTATGTGGGCGATATTGCCACCAGGGACGCTGACGAAGCCACCCTGACCGCCATGATGGTGGGTGAAAAAGTGGAACTGAACATCGAGCGTCCCGAACCCGTGAACCCGGTCAAGCGCCTGGACATCCAGCACCTGACCGTCCGCAGCGCCGACGGCATCACCGTGCTGGACGACGCCAGCTTTGATGTGTACGGCGGCGAAATCTTGGGCATTGCCGGTATCTCCGGCAACGGTCAGAAGGAACTGCTGGAGGCCATCGCCGGATTGCAGCCCACCCAGCGCGGCGCCAGCGTGGAGTATTACGCTCCCGACGCTTCCGCCCCGGTGCAGCTCATCGGCAAAAGCCCCAAGGCCATCCGGGAGGCAGGCATCCACCTGTCCTTCGTGCCGGAGGACCGCCTGGGCATGGGTCTGGTCGGCTCCATGGGCATGACCGATAACATGATGCTGAAAAGCTACGGCAAGGGCCATTCGCCCATCGTGGACCGTAAGGCTCCCCACGACCTGGCCGAGACTATTAAAAAAGAGCTGAACGTTGTAACGCCGGATTTGAACACCCCGGTCTCCCGCCTGTCCGGCGGCAACGTGCAGAAGGTGCTGGTCGGCCGTGAGCTGGCCGCCGACCCCATTGTGCTGATGACCGCCTACGCCGTGCGCGGCCTGGACATCAACACCTCCTACACGATCTACCACCTGCTGAACGAGCAGAAGAAAAAAGGCGTCGCCGTCATCTATGTGGGCGAGGACCTGGACGTGCTGCTGGAGCTGTGCGACCGCATCGTCGTGCTTTGCGGCGGCAAGGTCAACGGCATCCTGGATGGCCGCAAGACCACCAAGGAGGAAGTCGGCAACCGCATGACCAATCTGGTAAAGGAGGTTAAGGCATGAGTCAGTCCAGTACCGCAGTGCGTGAACCGCTGCTGCGTATTGCCAAGCGCGAGGGCACCACGATGCCCCAGAAGATCGCGGTGCGTGCCATTGCCATTTTGCTGGCATTGGTCGTAGATGCGCTGTTTATCTACTTCGTCACCGGTCTGAACCCGCTGGCCGTCTACGGCGTTATGTGGGGCGGCACCTTTGCCAACATGACCCGCTTCAGCTGGATGCTGCGCGACCTGTCCATCCTGTTGTGCGTCGGCATCGCGCTGGCGCCTGCCTTTAAGATGCGCTTTTGGAACTGCGGCGGCGAAGGTCAGATCCTGATCGGCGGCCTGATCGCCGCGCTGGTCATGGTCTACCAGGGCAACAACCTGCCCACTCCGGTGTTGTTTGCGGCTATGACCATCGGCAGTATGGCCGCCGGTGCGCTGTGGGGCTTTGTGCCCGCTTGGTTCAAGTCCCGCTGGGGTACCAACGAGACGTTGTTCACCCTGATGATGAACTACGTTGCCACGAGCATTGTTGCCTGCATGACCAACATCATGCGCGGCCAGGCCTCCAGCCTGGGCACCTTGAACAAGGCTACCAAGGCAGGCTGGTTCCCCATCATTATGGGCCAGCGCTACACCATTAACATCATCGTCGTCATCGTGCTGACCTTTGCCATGTATGCCTACCTCAAGTTCTCCAAGCAGGGCTATGAGATCAGCGTTGTGGGCGAAAGCGAGAATACGGCCCGCTATGCCGGCATCAATGTCCGCCGCGTTACGGTGCGCACCATGCTCATCTCCGGCGCGGTCTGCGGCCTGTGCGGTTTCCTCATCGTCGCCGGTAAGGACCAGACCATTGCCACCACCTCGGCAGGCGGCCGCGGCTTTACGGCCATCATCGTGGCCTGGTTGGCCAAGTTCAACACCTTCTATATGGCGCTGATCTCCTTCCTGCTCGTCTTTTTGGAGCGCGGCGCATCCGAGATCGCTTCGGCCTACTCGCTGAATGAGTATGCCGCCGACATCATCACCGGCATCATCCTGTTCTTCATTTTGGGCAGTGAATTCTTCATCAACTACCGCCTCATCCTGCGCGGCGCACATAAGGAGGGCAAGTGATATGCACAGCAGTTTAATTGCATGGATCATGCGCGCTATCCCCTTTGGCACCATCATTATGTACGGCGCATTGGGCGAGACCGTGACCGAGAAATCCGGCAACCTGAACCTGGGCGTGCCCGGCATCATGTATTTGGGCGGCTTTGCCGGCTTTGCCAGCGCCTGGGCCTATGAGAACACCGCCGCCAACCCTAACGGGCTGGTCAGCATCCTGATCGCCACGCTCTGCGCCATTGCAGCCTCGATGCTGGGCGGTCTGATCTACGCCTTCCTGACCATCTCCCTGCGCGCCAACCAGAACGTCACCGGCCTGGCGCTGACCACTTTCGGCAAGGGCGTGGCCAACTTCTTCGGTGTCTTTATCCTGGACGGTGCCAGCTACTCTGCTGCCCCTGTTGCCAACAAGGCCTTCGCCGCCAAGATCCCGGTGCTGTCGGGTCTGGGCACCGTGGGGCAGGTCATCTTCTCCTACGGCTTTCTGGTGTACGCCGCCATCGTGCTGGCGGTGGCCATGCACTGGTTCCTCACCCGCACCCGCGCGGGTCTGAACCTGCGCGCTGTGGGCGAGAACCCCGCCACCGCGGACGCCGCCGGCATCAACGTTACACTGTACAAGTATCTGTCCACCTGCATCGGCGCAGGCATCTGCGGCATCGGCGGCCTGTACTACGTGCTGGACTACAACCAGGGCATCTGGGCTACCACCGGCCAGATCGAAGCTTTGGGCTGGTTGGCCGTGGCGCTGGTCATCTTTACTACCTGGAAGCCGCTCAACGCCATCTGGGGTGCCTACCTGTTCGGCATGCTGTACTGGCTATATCAGTTCCTGCCCACGCTGCTGGGCATCACGCTGGCCAGCTACATGACCGACCTGGTGCAGATGCTGCCCTACGTCGTCACCGTGCTGGTGCTGATCGCCGTTTCCATGCGCAAAAAGAAAGAGGACCAGCCCCCCGCACACCTGGGTCTGCCTTACTTCCGCGAGGAACGCTGAAACATTGCATGCAAAAAAGAGGAGCCTGCTGTCAGGCTCCTCTTTCTGTTTGCGGGCAGGGGATAGCTTAGTAGTTCTTGCTCTTCAGCTCAAAATAGCTCTGGGGATGGGCGCATACCGGGCACTTGAGTGGGGCGTGCTGGCCGATATAGGTGTAACCGCAGTTGCGGCACTGCCAAACCTGCTCGGTCTCGCGGGCGTAGACCTTGCCGGCCTCGATATTGGCGGCCAACTGCTTGTAGCGTTCCTCGTGGTCCTTCTCGATAGCGGCCACCATCGTGAACAGCGCGGCAATCTGGGTAAAGCCCTCTTCCTTGGCTTCGGCAGCCATGCGCGGGTACATCGAGGTATGCTCCGCGTTCTCGCCGGCGGCGGCCATCTTCAGGCAGGTCAGGGTGTCGGGAATCTCGCCGTTTTCCATCAGCAGTTTGAACCAGATCTTGGCGTGCTCTTTCTCGTTGTTGGCGGTTTCGGTAAAGATCGCAGCCAGCTGCTCATAGCCCTCTTTTTTTGCCTTGGATGCGAAGAAGGTGTACTTGTTGCGGGCCTGGCTTTCACCAGCGAAAGCCTCCCACAGGTTTTTCTCTGTCTTGCTGCCTCTCAGTTCCATAGTATTGCCTCCGTTTATAATATTTTTTAATTTTTAGGAATTTGTCTTGATTTGCTTCTATTATACCGAATTTTCGGGGCTTGTCAAGCCAAATTTCAGGAATAATTATTGGTTGCTTTGCACAAAGCTTGACAGCGGCGCGGCTTTCGTGTATTGTATATTTAAGATAAAATCTTAATTTGAAAGGAGTGCTTTCCATGACCCGTCAACGCGCCCTGATCTTAGACATCATGCGCGAGAAAAGCCCCCAGCACCTGACGGCGGACGAGCTGTTTAATGAGGCCCGGCTGCGGATGCCCCACATTGCCCGGGGCACGGTGTACCGCAACTTAAAGATGATGGAGCTGGACGGTGAGGTCGGCCACCTGGAAATGCCCGGCGGCCCCGACCGGTACGATTACAACCCCAGCCCCCACGGCCACCTGCTGTGCGACGGCTGCGGTCACCTGGCAGACCTGCCGGTAGTGGGCCTGATGCGGGAGGTGGAGGCGGCCATCGGCACCGAGGTGCGCGGCTATACATTGACCATCCACTACCTGTGCCCCAAGTGCCGCGCGGCCAAGCCTGCGGATGAATAACAAGAAAGAAGGCTTTGCTATGGCCAAACAGCGCGACCCTGTGCTGGACAGTATGCGCGGCATCGGCATTGTGCTGATGGTGCTGGGGCACGCGGGGTTCCCCGGTTCCGGCTTTATCTATTTATTCCACATGGCGCTCTTTTTTATGCTCAGCGGGTGGTTTTTCTCTCCCCACACGGGCGAAAGCGCCCATCGGCTGGCCCGCTTTGCCAAGCGCAAGGTGGTCACGCTGTGGCTGCCTTTTGTGGCGGCCAACACGGTGTACACCCTGCTGACCAACCTGTTTTTAAAAGTAAACATCCTGACAGGGGACGAGCGTATCCTCGATCTGCCCGGCAACCTTGTCACCACGCCGGTGACCATCAAGGACATTATCGGCCGCACAGCCCACTGGAGCGTTTTTGACGGCGGCACCCAGCTGGGCGGCGCTATGTGGTTCATTCAGGCGCTGTTCCAGATCTCTCTATTGTATGCGGGCGTAGAGTTTTTGTTGAAAAAACTGCTGCGCAGCGGCGATACGCTGATCCCGCAAGGGCTGCTTGCCGGCGTGCTGCTCTGGCTCGGCTGGCAGGCCCAGCGCATTGGCTGGAACGTCTGGGGCCTGGGCATTGCGGCCAGCTGCTACTGCCTGTTTTACTTGGGTGTTGTACTACATCGGGTGCAGCATCCCCATGGCCCGGCGCGCGGAGCGCTGTGCTGCGCCGGGGCCTTTGTGGTGCTGCTGGTGCTGGGGCAGTTCGGCAGCGTAGGCCTGGCGGGCAACAGCTACCCCGGCCCGCTCTACCTGCTGGCGGCCAGCCTGGCGGGCTGGATGCTGGTGTATGAGGGTGCCCACCTGCTGGCGCGCGTGCCCGCGGTGAGCGGCGCTTTCAGCGCACTGGGGCGCGCCACGATGCCCATTGTGATCTTGCATTTTCTGGCGTTCAAGCCCGTCACCTGGCTGGGCCTGCTGGCCACTGGCGGCGAGAGCTATCTGCTGGCGGCATTCCCCATCTACTTTACCGGCGGGGCCTGGTGGGTGGCCTACACGGCGGCCGGCCTTGCGCTGCCGCTGCTGGCTTACGCGGTGTGGGTCCGCCTGAAAAAGGCGGTGCGCCGTGGCTAAGCAGTATTACCAGGGCGAAACCTTTGACAATGTAGCGCCGGATTTCCTGCATGATGCCGAGTTCAACGACTGCACGTTTATCAACTGCCGCTGGAGCGGTGCGCGCATTACGGCGTGCAGCTTTCTCGGCTGCACCTTCGACCGCTGTGCCTGGAGCGACGTGGTGTTCAGCTTTTGCCAGATGAGCGACGCCTGGCTGCTGCACTGTGCCTTCCGGTCCATTGCCTGGGGCGGCCTGCAGGGACGCAGTGCCCTGGTGCAGCCCTTTGGCAGGGCTGAGCAGTGCGAGTTCCGCTATAATGAGTTTTCCGGCATGGCGCTGAAGCAGTTTGATTTCAGTAAATGTACCTTTGGCGACTGCGTGTTTGACGATTGCAAACTGGCGGGCGCGGATTTCCGCGGCGTGGCCCTGAGCAGCACAGCGTTCAGCCGATGCGACCTGCAAAAGGCGGATTTCCGCGAGGCCACCGGCTACCGCATCGACCCCAGTGACAACCAGATGAAAGGTGCGCGGTTCAGCTTCCCGGATGTGATCGCACTGCTGAACGGGTTTGGGCTGGTCATCGAATAACTTACCTTTTCTTATGAGAAAAGGTAAGCGAAAAGAATTTTAATCGAACTTAGAGCAAAAGAGGAGCCTGCTGAAAGGTTCCTCTTTTCCGTTTTTGTGCTGCAAAAAATGCGGAAAAAATCTTTCCCAAACCTGTTGACAAAACCCTAGCGGCATGGTATAGTATCATCGTTAGTTAAAACTAACCTATGACCCCCTACAATGAATCTCCTGCAACCATAGCCCGCACAGTGCGGCTCTCTCCCCGTGCTGTGCGGTTTTATGGGGGTTGCAGTTAGCAAAAGCTAACCAATGCGTTTTAAAGGAGCCGAGCCTATGCCTGCCCCCACTCACGTCACGGTCAGCCCCCGCAGCTTTGCCTGCGATCTTGCCACGATCTGCGCGCCTACCCTGGCAGGCCTCAAGCCCGCCAGCCTCTTCCGTTACCAGCCGGCCTCCGGCCAGGATGGTACGGCTATGGCGGTGGCCTGGAACGCCCTGCTGGCACCCCGCGGTGTGACCGTCCGTGTGCTGAAAGCCTGCCCCGTAACCGGCGCGGTGCTGGTCTATGTGTACCGCCCCACCCAGGTGGTTGCCATCTTGCAGCGCGGTGACGTGCTGGACTTTCTGCAAAGCGAGGGCTACACCCCCGGCAATGCTGAATCGATGCTGGCACAGCTCTCCCAGCGGCTTTGCTGTGAGGAGGACTTTCCCCACGAGATCGGCGTGTTCCTGGGCTACCCGCTGGCAGATGTCATCGGCTTCATTCAGAATCGCGGCAAAAACTTTACGGCCTGCGGCTACTGGAAGGTCTACACCGACCCCGCCGCCGCCCAAAAAGCCTTTGACCGCTATAAAAAGTGCGAGCGAATCTACGCCCGCTGTTATCACAACGGCACCCCGATCCGGCAGCTGACTGTGGCTGCCTGAACGTGGACATACTTACTATTAAATGTATAAGTAGCAACGAAAGGAAGAAACGATTATGAGCAAGATCGCAGTAGTTTATTGGAGCGGCACCGGCAATACCGAGGCTATGGCTGACCTGGTGGCAAACGCTGCACAGTCCGCAGGTGCAACTGTGGACAAGATGACCAGCGCTGAGTTCAATGTGGCTGACGCTGCTAATTATGACGGCTTCGCCCTGGGCTGCCCCGCTATGGGCGCTGAGCAGCTCGAGGAGAGCGAGTTCGAGCCGATGTATCAGGATCTGCGCGGCTCCCTGTCCGGCAAGCCGGTCGGCCTGTTCGGCAGCTACGGCTGGGGCGACGGCGAGTGGATCCGCACTTGGGCTGAGGATGCTCAGGCTGCCGGCGCCCGGCTGGTGGCTGACCCCGTTATGGCCAACGGCGCACCCGATGGCGATGCCACTGATGCCTGCAACGCCCTGGGCACTGCCCTGGCCAACGCCTGATACGTAAAGCAGCCGAGGCAACACCGCACAATTTCCGCCTGACGGCTTAAGCACCGCTCCAGCGGCTGCGGCGCACCGTCTGCGTTGCCAAAATGCTCGATAATGTCGGGTTGCGGTACCCGCATCGTGCTTCGGGGCAAAAGCCCCTCGCACTCTGCGACCGCTGCCCCTGCTTCGGTTCGCTGTATCCGCCACCGGCGGCGCTCACCTTTGCAGCACAAAGTATTCTCTGCGCTTTTTGCTTAGCAGCCGCCGCACCTCGCTCGCCGTATCGGCACTTAAAATTGTGCGGTATTGCCTCAAGTTTAAATTTTCCAACCATTGCCTTTCTCCTGAACATTGATCCCATATACAAAACCGGCGCACTGTGGCAGCAGCGCGCCGGTTTTGTTGTGGCGGGGCAGGGGAGAGGGCGGTATCCCCAAAGTGCCTGCTTGACAAAACCATGAGGTTAGTGTATTCTAAACACAGAATTAGCAAGTGCTAACTTGGAGGGAAGTATACCTATGGCAAATATTATTATTGTATTGATTTTGGTCGCCCTGGTCGGCTATGGCATTTACAGCTATGTACATCACCTGACCCGCGGCGGCGGCTGCTGCGGTGAGCGTGACGCCGCCGCTAAAAAGGTCAAGGTCGAGGACCACAACAAGGCCCACTACCCCCACACCCTTGTGATGGGCGTGGACGGCATGACCTGCCAGAACTGCCAGCGCCATGTGGAAAACGCGCTGAACGTGATGCCCGGCACCTGGGCCGCCGTGGACCTGGCCACCCAGAACGTCACCATCCTGACCAAGGACGAGGCTGACGAGGACGCCATCCGCCAGGCCATCCGCGATGCCGGTTACCTGCCGCTGCGCACCACCAGCAAAGTGTAAGGCTGCAACATTGTACCTGCGCCGCCGCCGAAAACGATGGCGGCATTTTTGTGTTTACGATAAAAGGAACTGCTTATGATGATCGACAAACGCCTCATCGGGATGATGGGAGACTCGAAACGGTACATCGCCAAAAACGTGGCGCTGCAATGGCTGGCTCTGGCCGCCAATGTGGCCATGATCTTTGCGGTCAGCCGTTATTTAGGAGCCTTGTACGACCAGCTGACCATCGGCGACACGATGGCCGGTGCCCCCAACCTGCCCTTGACGCTGGGCATCGTGGCGGCGGCGCTGCTGGTGCGTGCCGCCTGCACCCGCGGCGCGGCTGCGGCCAGCTACAACGCCAGCCGCACTGTAAAAAAGACGCTGCGCAGTGCGATTTACGAAAAACTGCTGCGCCTGGGCGGCAGCTACACCCAGGCTGTGCCCACCGCCGAGGTATTGCAGCTGGCAGGCGAAGGCGTCGAGCAGCTGGAGACCTACTTTGGCGCGTACCTGCCGCAGTTTTTCTACGCCATGCTGGCGCCTGTCACCCTGTTTGTGGTGCTGGCCCCGGTCAGCGTAAAGGCAGCGGTCATCCTGATGATCTGCGTGCCGCTGATCCCGGTTTCCATCGTGGCTGTGCAGAAATTTGCCAAGCGGCTGCTGGGCAAATACTGGGGCCAGTATGCCGCCCTGGGCGATAGCTTCCTTGAAAACCTGCAGGGCCTGACCACCCTGAAGATCTACCAGGCCGACGAAGTCCGCCACCAGGCCATGAACCGCGAGGCCGAGCACTTCCGCAAAGTGACGATGAAGGTGCTGACCATGCAGCTGAACTCCATCATCGTGATGGACATCATCGCCTACGGCGGTGCGGCGCTGGGCATCGGTATCGCTGCGCGGGAGCTGGCGGTCGGTCATGTCAGCCTGAGCGGCGCACTCTGCATCCTGCTGCTGTCGGCGGATTTCTTCCTGCCCATGCGCGCGCTGGGGTCCTACTTCCATGTGGCCATGAACGGCATGGCCGCCAGCGATAAGATCTTTAAGCTGCTGGATCTGCCCGAAGCCGCCGGCAAGACCGCCGAGCCGGATGCCGATTGTGCCATCCACTGCCGTGACCTGCACTTTGGCTATGCTGCCGAAAAAGAGACACTGCACGGCCTGGATCTCGACTTCTCCCGCGGTAGCTTCACCGCCCTGGTGGGCGAGAGCGGCTGCGGCAAATCTACCATCGCCGCCGTGCTGACCGGCCGCGCCGCGGGCTACACCGGCAGCGTGACCCTGGGCGGGCAGCAGCTTTCCGCCGTGAAGGAATCCGCCCTGCTCAGAAATGTAACGCTGGTCAGCCTGGGCAGCCACTTGTTCAAAGGCACGGTGGCCGAGAACCTGCGCATGGCCGCGCCCATGGCGGACGACAACGCCCTGTGGGCTGTGCTGAAGCAGGTGCGGCTGGCGGACTTCCTGCGCAGCGAAAACGGGCTGGACACCCAGCTGAACGAGGGCGGTAGCAATCTTTCCGGCGGCCAGCGGCAGCGCCTGGCCCTGGCCCGCGCCCTGCTGCATGACAGCCCGGTCTATATCTTTGATGAAGCTACGTCCAATATCGACGTGGAGAGCGAGAACGACATCATGGCCCAGATCCAGGCATTGGCAGGCAAAAAGACTGTCATCCTGATCTCCCACCGCCTGGCCAACGTTACGGCGGCGGACAACATCTACGTGCTGGACCATGGCAGCCTGGCGGAACAGGGTACCCACGAAGCCCTGCTGGCGGCGGGCGGCACCTACGCCCGCCTGTGGACCCAGCAGCAAGAACTGGAAAATTACGGAAAGGAGGAAGCATCCCATGCCTGAGAATAAGAAAAAGACCCGCGGCAATCTGGCCGTTATGGGGCGTCTGGTGGGGCTGGTCAAGCCGCTGGCCCCCGTGATGGTGGCCGCCGTGCTGCTGGGCGTGGCAGGCTTCCTCTGCGCCATTTTTATCACCGTGCTGGGCGCCTACGCGCTGCTGGACAACATCCTGCCCGGCATGCCCATCAGCCTTGGCACCGTTTGCCTGCTGCTGCCGGTGCTGGCCATCGCCCGCGGCGTGCTGCACTATGCCGAGCAGGGCTGCAATCATTTTATCGCCTTTAAGCTGCTGGCCCTCATCCGGGATAAGGTCTTCGGCGCGCTGCGCCAGTTGGCCCCGGCGAAACTGGAGGGCCGCGACCGCGGCGACCTGATCGCCGTGCTGACGGCGGACATCGAGTTGCTGGAAGTGTTCTACGCTCACACCATTTCACCCATCTGCATCGCGGTCATCGTCAGCGCCATTATGGCGGCCTTTTTGGCGGGTTACCACTGGCTGCTGGGGCTGTATGCCCTGGGGGCCTACCTGGTCATCGGCCTGCTGGTGCCGGTGGCGGCGGCCAAGTCCGCCCGCCGCAGCGGCGAGGAATTCCGCGCGTCCTTCGGCGCACTGAACGGCTTTGTGCTGGACAGTCTGCGCGGCGTGCGGGAAAGTCTGCAGTATGGCGACGGCCCCCATCGTCTGGCTCAGATTAACGCCCGCACCGATGAACTTTCGTCGCAGGAGCGCCGCTTAAAGCTGGCGGGCGGCACGGCCCAGGCTGTCACCGGCGGCATCATTTTGCTGCTGGACGCCGGCATGCTGGCGCTGGCGGCGGGTCTTGCCCAAAACGGCACCATCGGCTTTGACGGCTGCCTGATCGCCGTGGTGGCGCTGATGAGCAGCTTCGGCCCGGTCATCGCCCTGGCCAACCTGGGCACCGGACTGCAAAACACCTTTGCCGCGGGCAACCGTGTGCTGGACGTGCTGGACGAGCAGCCCACCGTGCGGGAAGTGACCGGCGGCGAGAACATCGCCTTTACCGGCGCTGCCTGCCGCCGTGTGACCTTTGGCTATGGCAGTGACGTGATTTTGAACGACGTATCGCTGGAAGTGCCGCAGAACTCCGTCATCGGCATCACCGGCCGCAGCGGCAGCGGCAAATCCACGCTGCTCAAGCTGATGATGCGCTTCTGGGATACGGATCTGGGCAAAGTCGAACTGTCCGGCGTGAACATTAAAAAGATCAACACCGCCAGCCTGCGCAGCGCCGAGAGCTTCGTCGAGCAGGACACCGTGCTGTTCCACGACAGCATTGAGGAAAATCTGCGCATAGCCAACCAGAACGCCACCCACGAGCAGGTGGTGGGGGCTTGCAAAAAAGCGTCCATCCACGATTTTATCATGACCCTGCCCCAGGGCTACGATACGCCGGTAGGGGAGCTGGGCAGTACCCTTTCGGGCGGCGAGCGCCAGCGTTTGGGCGTGGCACGGGCTTTTTTGCACGATGCGCCGTATATCCTGCTGGATGAACCCACCAGCAACCTGGACAGCCTGAACGAAGCGGTAATTCTAAAGAGCCTGGCCGAGGAGCGCAAGGACAAGACGGTGGTGCTGGTCAGTCACCGCGCCTCCACCATGCGCATTGCGGACCGCACCTACTCGGTAGAGAACGGGAGGATGAGCTGATGGCCGCCAAAACACCCGCCCAAAAGCGCGAGCAGGAAAAACAGACCGTGGGCCTGATGATCGAGCTGTACTGCCATGGCCACCACGGTACCAGGGGGCATGCCCTCTGCCCGGACTGTGAGGCTTTGCGCAGCTATGCCGATGCCCGGGTGGACCACTGCCCGCACATGGAGACCAAGACCTTCTGCAGTGCCTGCAAGACGCATTGCTACAAGCCCCAGATGCGGGAGGCCATCCGCCAGGTTATGCGCTGGAGCGGCCCGCGGATGATCTTCCACCACCCCGTCCTGGCGATACGGCATTTGATCGAGACGAAAAAACAGAAAAAGTAATATGCCCCTGCAAATAGACGGCAACACGGAAAAGGCTCCCTCACAGGGGGAGCCTTTTCTGTGTAATCGCGCAGCTTGCGCCAATTCTCCAAAAAGTTTTTGCAAATGCTATGGCAAACCCCTGCATAATATGGTATTATAATAAACTGAAGACTTGTAGTGTGTCTGTATATAACTGTTGAGGAGTCTTTCTACTATGAACGAAACTAAAAAACTGCGCGTTGCGCTGTTTTTCGGCGGCGTATCCAGTGAGCACGAGGTCAGCTGTGTTTCGGCCTCGACCTGGCTGCGCGCCCTGGCACAGGCCCCCTGTGCCGATCGATACGAGGTGTTCCCCGTGGGCATCACCAAGCAGGGCCGCTGGCTGGCCTGCAGTCCCACGCCTGAGGCCATGGCCGACGGCAGCTGGGAGAAGGGTGCGGACTGCACCCCCTGCGTCCTCAGCCCCGACCGCACCGACCACGGCATCTGGCTGCTGAAGGACGGCAAGGCCGAGCTGGTCCACATCGACATCTGCGCTCCCGTCATGCACGGCAAAAACGGCGAGGATGGCACCATCCAGGGCCTGTTTGAACTGGCCCGCATCCCTTACGTGGGCTGCGGCGTGCTGGGCAGCGCTGTTTGTATGGACAAAGCCGTTGCCAACACCATCATGGATGCCGCCGGTGTGCCCCACTGCAAGTGGGCCAGCGCCATCCGCGCCGAGCTGGAGGGCGACCACAAGACCCTGCTGGACAGCATTGAACAGCGCCTGGGCTACCCCATCTTCGTCAAACCCGCCAACGCCGGTTCCAGCGTTGGTATTACCAAGGCTACCGACCGTGCTGTGCTGGAGCAGGCCGTCGTGACCGCCCTGAAAGAGGATGACAAGGTCGTCTTTGAGGAGTTCATCGACGGCCAGGAGGTCGAGTGCGCCGCCATCGGCAACCCCGACGACCCCGCCACCGTCTCCACCACCCGCCCCGGCGAAATTCTGGCCGGTGCGGAGTTCTACACCTACGATGACAAGTACAAAAACGGTGTCTCTCAGACTGTCATCCCCGCCCATCTGAGCGAGGAAAAGTTGGACGAAGTCCGCACAGAGGCCCGCCGCGCGTACCTGGCCCTGGGCTGCGCCGGCCTGTCCCGCTGCGACTTCTTTGTGGAGCACGGCACCGGCCGTGTGCTTTGCAACGAGCTGAACACCCTGCCGGGCTTTACCTCCATCAGCATGTACCCGAAACTGATGGAGCACGAGGGCCTGAGCTACGCCCAGCTGGTGGACCGCCTGCTGCAGCTGGCCCTGCACCGTCGGAAGGGGGCATACTGATGGACACCCGCCCCATCGGAGTGTTTGACAGCGGTCTGGGCGGCTTGACCGCCGTGCGCCAGCTGCGCCGCGTGCTGCCCGGCGAGGACATCATTTATTTTGGTGATACCGGCCGCGTGCCCTACGGCTCCCGCGGGCGGGAGATCATCCGCCAGTATGCTCGGCAGGACATCCGCTTTCTGCTTTCCCACGACGTAAAGTTCATTATTGCTGCCTGCGGCACAGTGTCCTCCACCTACCCGCCCGAGGAAGCCGCCCGTCTGCCGGTGCCTTTTACCGGCGTGGTGGGGGCTACGGCCCGTGCGGCGGTGGATGCCACCCGCAACGGCAAGGTGGGCATCATCGGCACGGCGGCCACGGTGCGCAGCGGTTCCTACGCGGCGGTCATCAAGGACATGAAGCCGGAGACGGAGATCGTCGCCCGCGCCTGCCCCATGTTCGTGCCGCTGGTGGAAAACGGCTATGTGAACGACGGCAACCCCGTCACCAAGCTCATCATCGCCGAGTATCTGCAGGAGGTAAAGGATGCCGGGGTCGACACCCTGATCCTGGGCTGCACCCACTATCCGCTGTTGAAAAAGATGATCGGCGATTTCATGGGCAGCGATGTCACCCTGATCGATTCCGGAAAGGTCACGGCCCAGGCGGCCGCGGCGGCGCTGGCGGATCTGGGCCTGCTGAACGGCCGCACCGAGGGCGGCAACGCCCATTACTACGTCAGCGACACGCCGGATAACTTCGACGAACTGGAACATCGCTTCCTCGGCGAATACGCCGGCGGCCCTGTTGAACAGATCGCGATTGAAACTTACTAAGGCAACACCGCACAATTCCCGCCTAACGGCTTAAGCACCGCTCCGGCGGCTACGGCACGGCATCTGCGTTGCCAAAATGCTCGATAATACACAAAGTATTATCTGCGCTTTTGGCTTAGCATCTGCCGCACCTCGCTCGCCGTATCGGCACTTAGAATTATGCGGTATTGCCCTAAATAAGCATCTTCTGCCCAAAGGCCCCCTCTGGGAGGGTGACTCCCCACAGCGTGGGGAGATGTCGCGTAGCGACAGAGAGGGCCGGCCGCGTAAGCGGCCCCGCGAAGCGGGTGGGGGAGAGAGCCTACCCTTAAGCACAAACTTATATTTGTATAAGGAAAAACCATGCAGGAAAATTTTCTCATCACCATCAAAGGCACCATGGAGCAGCGCGGCGACAGCGACACCGTCGAACTGATGACCCGCGGCTCCCTCGTCCACAAAGAGGGTGCCTATTATATCGTTTATAAAGAAACCGAAGCCACCGGCTACGAAGGATGCACCACCACCGTCAAGGTGGCCGAAGATGCCCGTAAAGTATCAATGCTGCGCTACGGCAAGGTGCCCAGCCAGCTTATCGTTGAGAAAGGCACCCGCCATCTCTGCCATTACGAGACAGGCTACGGTGCCATCAGCCTGGGCGTCGCCGCCGATGTCATCGAGCATGAACTGACCGAGGAGGGCGGCAAGCTGAAATTCAGCTATACGCTGGATTCCGGCGCCGAGAATTTCATCAGCCGCAACCTCGTGGACATCACGGTGGAAGCCCTGCCCGAAAACGCCGAAAACTAAGGCAATACCGCATAATTCTAAGTGCCGATACGGCGAGCGAGGTGCCGCAGCCGCCGGAGCGGTGCTTAAGCCGTAAGGCGGGAATTGTGCGGTGCTGCCCTAAGTCGTACAAAAGCAAAACTCCCACAGGAGGTAACCTATGGACTATAAAAACTACAACCCCCGCCAGGCCGCGCTGACCGAAGCCCGTGCCCTGCTGACCGATGCCGCCAAGGCCGCCGTGGCCGATGGCACCCTGCCCGCCGCGGAACTGCCCGATTTCATCGTCGAGATCCCGGCGGATGTCAAAAACGGTGACGTAGCATCCAACATTGCCATGGCCGGTGCCCGTGCTTTCCATAAAGCACCCCGCCAGATCGCTGAGGCCATCACCGCCAAGCTGGACCTGAACGGCACGCTGTTCTCCGGCGTGAACATTGCAGGCCCCGGCTTCATCAACCTGTTCCTGGGTCAGGATTGGTTCACCAGCGTTGTCCGCGCCGCCTGCGCCAACCCGGAATACGGCCGCACCGACGCCGGTGCCGGCAAAAAGTATAACGTGGAGTTCGTTTCCGCCAACCCCACCGGCCCCATGCACATGGGTAACGCCCGCGGCGGTGCCCTGGGTGACGGTCTGGCCGCCTGCCTGGATTGGGCCGGCTGCGATGTCACCCGCGAGTTCTATATCAACGACGCCGGCAACCAGATCCAGAAGTTCGGCAAGAGCCTGGCCATCCGCTACCTGCAGCTGTACAAGGGCGAGGAAGCCTGCCCGCTGCCCGAGGAGTGCTACCAGGGCGCTGACATCATTCAGCGCGCCAAGGAGTTTGCTGAGGTCCATGGCGACAGCTATGTCAATGCCGACTTCGAGGAGCTGAAAGAGGCGCTCATTGCCGACGCCCTGCCCAAGAACATTGCCGGCCTGCAGCGCGACCTGGGCAAGTATCGTATCGATTATGATGTCTGGTTCCACGAGAGCGACCTGCACAAGTCCGGTGCGGTCCAGGCGGTTGTGGATAAGCTGCTGGAGATCGGTGCCTGCTACAAGGCCGAGGATGGCGCTATCATGTACCGCAGTGCCCAGTACGCCGCCAAGTACGGCGTCGTCAACAAGAAAAAGGCTGACGACGGCAGCGAGGAAGAGGCTAAGGACGAGGTCCTCGTCCGTGCCAACGGCATCCCCACCTACTTTGCCGCCGACATCGCCTACCACTACAACAAGCTGGCCACCCGCGGCTTCGCCAAGGCCATCGACGTCTGGGGCGCCGACCACCACGGCCACGTCGCCCGCATGAAG
>ERZ841120.797-NODE-797-length-17686-cov-6.963587_pt1 | contig 17686 bp, 14 predicted proteins | sample MGYA00519572_ERZ841120 | MGnify/ENA primary metagenome ERZ841120 (study PRJEB31850, sample SAMEA3708890) | human gut metagenome | biome: human gut; feature: human-associated habitat; material: faeces | place: China | collected 2014 ... | reverse complement strand
GACATATTCATGTCAAAACACCTCGCGGGACAGTGGCTACTGAATAGTTACCTTTTTTCTTTATTTATCTGACAAAGAGAGTATAGAAAATCTATGTTAAAACCGAAAGCTGTCTTCCGTAAAATAAGCGTTAAATAAACCGGGACTTTGTAAAGTGATTTTACATACGCTTCCCCTTTCGGATCCGGTACACACAAAAAAAAGACAAGGATGTGTAAAAGAATTACACATCCTTGTCTTTATCATCACCGATATCCTCGTATTTCAGATCTTCCGCATATTCCAGTCTTCCGATATAGGTAGTATGGATAAACATTGCCGGTAACAGGACACTCGTGATCACACTGGACACAGCATCTCTGATGCTGTGTCCATCCCATAAAAGCACCAGATAATTTACCATGCCGTTAAAAAAGCCCAAACCGAACAATATGAGCCCCGTAGTCATCAGGAATCGTAGTCTTCGTGGATTCTCCCGGAAGATCACTCCCAGAATACCTACTATCAACAGACATACTCCATAGCTTCCGTAGATAATACACAGTACATTGGCCCTGTGCATCTGCGCCGGTGCAGTCGGTATATATCTGAGACCCAGACTCAGATACTGCACAAAATAAATACTGATATCCATAGCTCCTTTTAACATAAGAAGAAAAGAAGCTAAAAAAAGCCAGTTTCTCGCTTTCATCTTTCCTATCCCTTATTTTCCGGTGGTACTTCCGAAACCACCATTTCTCACTCCATCTGCATCGTCGTCTTCCGTGATTCCGTACTGCATGAAGATTCCCTGTACCATTCCTTCACTCTGTCCAACTTCCAGCGTTTTTCCTTCTTTGCTGTCATTGGTCAGCTTCATGAACATATGCCCTTCATTATCCGAATAAAAATAATCACTGTCAATGATTCCCACGGTGTTATTCAACTGCAGGCGATACTTGAAGCCAAGACCGCTTCGCGGATACAGGCACAGCACCCAGTCTTCTGCCATCTCCACCCGGACACCGGTAGGAATCTTTACCATCTCTCCCGGCGCCAGTGTAAAGCTGACCGGTGCAAAAAAATCATATCCGGCACTTCCCCTAGTGGCACGTTTTGGCAGTTTAATACCTTCATATATTTCCCGGATCTTTTCTTCCGGCTGTTCCCCGAAGGTATCTACCCAGTCCTTCCGGAACTGTTCCCAGCTTACTTTATGAAATTTTGCGATTCTTTTCATTCTTTTCTCCTTATGCGTGTAATACTACCAGACCTACTTCTCTGGATTTTGGTACATCGATCACCCGCTGATTCGGGCTTCCCTTCCATGGAAGACTCACATCCCTGCGTTCCAGATCGAATTTGCCGTCTACTATTACATCCAGATAAGAAACAATCGGCAGATCCTGAATATCTTCCCACAGATATCCTGTATACAGCCAGATGTTCTTCTTTGGATATTTTTCCTTAATCTCTCTTGCAAAAGCCGTAACTTCATCCACATTCTTCTCATGCAGTGGATCACCGCCGCTGAAAGTGATTCCCTCTATATATGGTTTGTCCAGCTGTTCAAAAATCTCCTGTTTTGCAGATTCGTCAAACAGCACTCCGCCTTCCGGATCCCAGGTGATCGGATTCTGACAACCTTTGCAGTGATGGCTGCATCCGGCAACCCACAGAACCACCCTTAGTCCGTCACCATTTAACATATCGTCCTTCGTTATATCATGGTATCTCATAAATCCATTATATCCTTTCTCCAAATTTACTCTTATTCTGACAGCAGATCCCGGATTTTAGATCTTACCACATCGAAAGCCACATCGTTCATTCCACTGTTGACAACAATATCTGCCCGATTTCTCATCGGTTCCACATAAAGATAATGCATCGGCTTTACTGTGGTCAGATACTGCTCTACAATATTATCCAGATCTCTTCCCCGTTCCTTTACATCTCTGATGATGCGCCGGAGGATCCGCTCATCCGCATCTGCATCCACATAAATTTTGATGTCCAGCAGTTCCCGTACCCGTGGATCCGTCAGAAGAAGGATACCTTCCACGAGAATAATTTTCTTTGGTTCTATATGAAGCGTTTCTTTTGAGCGATTATGCTGACTATAGTCATACACAGGACATTCGATGCTTTCTCCTGCTTTTAGCTTTTTGAGGTGTTCTGTCAGAAGATCCGTCTCCAGTGAATCCGGATGATCATAATTCACTTTTTTTCTCGCTTCAAAGGGAACATCATCCTGACACCGGTAATAATTGTCATGATAAATAACTGCCACATCATCCGGAAATTCATTTTTCAGTCGATTAGTAAACGTTGATTTTCCAGAACCGGTTCCTCCGGTTATTCCTATGATCGTACATTTCATTACGTATCGTTCCACCTTTGTCTTTATTTCCCTGAACAGTTTAGCACACCATGGCTTCCCACGCAAGGGAAAGAACGGGTACACCCGCACCGAAACCGAAAGGATACAGATGACAAACCCGAGGATACAGCAGGTGTAACAGGATCTTAGGCAGATTCCTCTGCTGCCTGTAGAGTTACAATGTTTAACTGATTCAAATGTTTCATCCTTCTTTTATCTTATCAAATCGAACATAATTTCACAACAGAAATCTCTTAAATTTAACCACTCTTTCATATGTATTCAGATTACTAAAAATGTGTATCGGAAAGATACTAATCCGTTTTGCATATAAAAACAGACCTGCTTACTTATATCTCTACAAGTATACAGGTCTGTTATTTTGTCATTTTGACATATTGTGGAAATACTACATCCCTTAGACTTATTAAAAACTTCGCAAACTTTTCGTTTCAAATTTTGGTAAAGTTCATTACCAAAATCCCTACCAATTCTGTACCAAAAAACCGTTGATAAATTGCGATATTTTACGAAACTTTACGATATCTGGATTTTTACTCTTGAAAGAGCAGAAACCCTTGATTTTCCTATAGTTTCAGGGATTTCAAGAAGCAAGTTCGCAGTGGAAATTACATTCCCATCTGTTTTGCAACTTCTGCTGCAAAATCTTCTTCTTTCTTTTCGATACCTTCACCGGTCTCGTAACGAACGAAGCCTTTGATGGTAACGTTTGCACCATTTGCTTTTGCAACTTCTGCAACATATTTTTCTACTGACTGTTTTCCGTCTTCTGCTTTAACATAAACCTGATCCAGCAGACAGATTTCTTTCAGTTCTTTATTGATACGTCCGCTGATCATACCCTGAATAACTTTCTCCGGTTTCTGGGACTCTTTCGGGTCGTTCTGGATCTGAGCCATCAGGATTTCTTTTTCGTGAGCAATGTACTCTTCGCTTACTTCGGATCTGTTTGTATATTTCGGGTTCAGAGCTGCTATCTGCATAGCTACGTTCTTAGCCATCTCTTTGATTTCATCGTTTACAACGTCTGTTACAACGTCAACCAGAACACCGATTTTTCCACCCATATGTGTATAAGAAGCTACAAAACCGTTTTCTTCTTCTACTTTCTGGAAACGACGAATCTTCATGTTCTCGCCGATTACTGCAACCTGTCCAGCCAGAGCTTCGTTTACAGTTTTGGTTGTATCGAATTTCCATGTCTCAGCCAGGAATGCATCGATATCAGCTGCTTCTGTTTCCAGAGCCTGCTCAGCAACCTGTGCAACGTATGCCTGGAATTTTTCGTTTTTAGCAACGAAGTCAGTTTCAGCATTTACTTCTACAGCGACAGCTTTTTTGGAATCTTCTGCAACTTTCAGCATTACGATACCTTCTGCTGCGATTCTGCTTGCTTTTTTCTGTGCAGTTGCAAGACCTTTTTCTCTCAGGAATTCCATAGCCTTGTCCATATCACCTTCAGTAGCTGTAAGAGCTTTCTTACAGTCCATCATACCAGCGCCGCTGATTTCTCTTAATTCTTTTACCATTGCTGCTGTAATAGCCATTATGATTTCCTCCTAAAATTGAGTTTTTACAGTTACTCAGCTGCCGGAGAATACCTCTCCGACAGCTGAATGGATACAAAATCTTACTCTTCTACTGCCTCTTCAACGAATTCTTCCTCGCCTGTTGCACCCTGATTTGCTTCGATAACAGCATCTGCCATTTTGGAAACAATCAGTTTTACGGCACGGATAGCATCATCGTTACCCGGGATAACATAATCCAGTTCTTCCGGATCACAGTTGGTATCACAGATACCGATCAGCGGGATTCCAAGAGTATGAGCTTCCTGAACACAGATTCTCTCTTTTTTCGGATCTACGATAAAGATTGCATCCGGGATTCTCTTCATGTCTTTGATTCCGCCCAGGTTTTTCTGCAGTTTATCCAGCTCTTTTTTCAGTGCGATAACTTCTTTCTTCGGCAGAACATCAAATGTTCCGTCTTCCTGCATAGCTTCAATCTCTTTCAGTCTGGCGATTCTGCTCTGAATAGTTTTGAAGTTAGTCAGCATACCACCTAACCATCTTTCGTTTACATAGTACATTCCACAACGCTCTGCTTCAACTTTGATAGCATCCTGAGCCTGTTTCTTTGTACCAACGAACAGGATTGTGCCGCCTTCTGCAGCGATGTCAGATACAGCTTTATAAGCATCATCTACCATTCCAACGGATTTCTGCAGGTCGATAATGTAGATTCCGTTTCTTTCTGTGTAGATGTACTCTGCCATTTTAGGGTTCCATCTTCTTGTCTGGTGTCCAAAATGTACACCGGCTTCCAGTAACTGTTTCATTGAAATAACGCTCATGATTTCAATCTCCTTTTTTGGTTTTAATCTTCCCCGTACTTCTCATTCTTTTCGAGACCTGTTTGCAGGCACCTTCTCGGAATCGGCACGGGTGTTTTATGCATCGTTGTGATTATAGCATAAGCTTTTTTCGGTTACAAGTCTTTTTTTATTTTCTTTTATATCCAAATAACCAGTATGTCGGAATCACACATAACAAAATTTCTATCATAACACCGAAAAGCATTCCTGCCGGAATCTGCTGCCACAGACTGCTCCAGAAACTGCTTCCGAAAAGGCTCCACAGATTTGCTGCTATATGTGCAACGATGCTGATCCACAAAGTTCCGGTTTTATCATAGATGATCGCAAGCATCACACCCATACATGTTGCATAGAAAAACTGTACAACATTGCCATGATAGATACCGAATAATAACGCAGATATTACAATTGCTGCCTGTGGTTTGACCCAGTCTTTCAGTCTGTGGAATACGATTCCACGAAACATCAGTTCTTCACAGATGGGTCCGATAATTCCCACTACCAGAATCATAAGGCCTACCGGCTGTCCGGAAAATGCCTGTTCTGACACCTCACTGTAGCCGGTAAACAGATCGTTCAGATGCAATCCATTGATCAGATCATTTAAAAACTGTCCTGTGGCAATTGCCAGGATGATCACACTGAACCAGATCACCGGAGGTGCCCACACAAAAGCTTTTCCTGTTCCACTGAATCCTTCTTTCCGATGCATCTGATCTTTTCGGTAAAACAGATACAGGATTATCGCTGCTGTAAGATCACCGATCAGAGTAACATATAGCGTACTGTTGATCAGACGCTGTCCGGCACTGGCAGTCTCCTGCAGTCCGCCCGCCTGTATCAGATATACCAGATACAAAGCGATCGTCGCAAGCAGTGTGGCTCCATAATGAATCAAAAACGGATAAATCAGACGCCAGATCTGTCCAGCCGTGGAATACCGGAATTTTTCCTTTTTTTTCGCAGGTTCCGGCATTTCTTTTTCTTCTTTTTCCAGTTTCCGTGTCTCCGGTATTTCATATTTCTTCACTTTTTCTCTGTCCGGAATAATATTCCGCACAGATTCAACATTTTCTGTGGTTTCTTCATCGTTCGGACTGGCAAGGATTCCCAGATCTTCTACACTGTCTGCGATATAGACAGCACCTGCTTTTTCCAGTTCTTCCCGGCTTCCGTATCCGTAGGCAACCCCGATGCATTGCAGACCACAGCTTATGGCACCCTGTACATCGTGACTCCGATCGCCTACCATAAGAACCTTGTCCCGTTCTTCTTCCAGATGCATCCGCCGTAAAGCCTCTTCAATAACCTCCGCCTTCTCCGTTCTTCTTCCGTCAAGTTCGCTTCCCACAATCGCAGTAAAATAATCTGCAATCTGAAAATGCTCCAGAATCTGTTTTACGTAGACCTCCGGTTTAGACGATGCCACAGCAAGGATCTTATTATTGATTTTCAGAAGTTCCAGTAATTCCGGAATCTTCGGATACAGACGGTTTTCAAATATTCCCGTTGTAGTATACCGTTCCCGGTAATATACAACTGCCTTTTCTCCCTCTTCCTCGCTGAGACCTGCATATTTCATAAACTGTTCTTTTAAAGGAGGACCGATAAAACACTGCAGATTTTCCGGATGTTCTTCTTTTTTTCCCAGTTTTTCCAGTGCATACTGCACACAGTTAATAATGCCCTCTCCGGACTCTGTCAATGTTCCATCCAGGTCAAATAATATTACTTGTGACATAGTTACGTCCTGCTCTCTTTTCTTTTATGCTCGGAACTGCTCATTACCTTCGCAGTTCCGAGTCAAAACACCCCGCAGAATAGTACCTGCCGGATAATTACTTATGCTCCATAATAAGCATCGATACCGTTGGCGATACCCTGTACCATTTTTGTCTGATAAGAAGCGCTTGCCATATTCAGATCTTCTGTACGATTGGTCATGTATCCCATTTCAACGATACTCACCGGAATGGAACTCCAGTTGATACCACTCATGGTATCCGTCTGCATTACACCCTGGTTTTTAGCTCCTGTAGCTGCACAGAAACTGTCTACTATTTTTCTTGACAGTGTCTGGCTGGCACTGATCACACTTTTTCCCAGATACGGATTGCTGTTGGATGGTGCCATCGTCAGTGCTCCTGCAACGGATGTATTATCAGAGCCATTGGCATGGATGCGAACCAGAATATCTGCTCCCTGATTGGCAGCCATCTGTGCACGTTCTGCATTGCTGATATTGACATCATGTGTCTCACGGATCATATAAACCTGATATCCACGTGCCTGAAGCTCATCTCTCAGTTTCAAAGAAACCTGAAGTGTCAACTCATACTCGTTTAGTCCGGATGCATTTCCATGAGTTCCGGATGCAACTTTAGGTTTTGTCTGAGATGCACCGGGACCAATCGGCTCTTTTGCACTGTTTCCCTTTCTCTGGTGACCTGCATCAATGGCAATAATTTTGTTTTTGGAACCTCCACCTGTTATCGTGCCGGTTGTCTGACCAGGTACCCAGGCTCCGCTTCCATTAACGTAATAACTTCCGATCCAGGTGTTTGCCGCCATGGCTCCGCTACCTGTCAGATAATACCAGGTTCCTCCCAGATTCAGCCAGCCGGTTGCCATCGCTCCGCTTCCGTTCAGATAATACCAGGTTCCTCCCAGATTCAACCAGCCCGTCGCCATCGCTCCGCTTCCGTTCAGATAATACCAGGTATTTCCAAGTTTCAGCCAACCGGTTACCATCGCTCCGCTTCCGTTCAGATAATACCAGGTTCCTCCCAGATTCAGCCAACCGGTTGCCATCGCTCCGCTTCCGTTCAGATAATACCAGGTATTTCCAAGTTTCAGCCAGCCGGTTACCATCGCTCCGCTTCCGTTCATGTAGTACCAGGTTCCTCCCACATTTACCCAGCCGGTCTCCATCCATCCTGCACCGTCAAAATAATACCAGGTTCCGTTGATCTGTTCCCAGCCTGATCTGGTGTATCCTCCGTCACTGTGACGATACCACCAACGACCACCGCTGCTGATCCACTCATTTTTTGCCTGTGTTTTTCCTTCGATCCAGACACCATTTTCATCCACATAATAATTGCCGATCCAGGTTTCCTTCGCCTTTTCTCCTGCCTGGTTCAGATAATACCAGCTTCCGTTTTCTTCCTGTACCCAGCCTTCTGCATGAGCTTTTGTCGGAAGAATTCCTACCAGAAACAGCATTACAAATAGCATACCGATCATTTTCAGTTTTTTCATCTGGCATTTCCCCTTTCTTTTTTTGTCACTTTTTCTTATCCTCAGGACGCAAAGTACTGATCGATTCCATCTGCTATCCCCGTCACCATCTGCTGTTGATAATCTGCTGTCTGCATCCGGGTATCTTCCTCCGGATTGGTCATATATCCCATCTCAACAATGGTTGCAGGAATACTGCACCAGTTCAGCCCACTCATCTCATCGGTCTGATACATGCCCTGATTATTTGCCCCTGTGGAAGCACAAAACGCAGTGATGATACACTGTGACAGTTTCTGACATTCAGCAATCATTTCCTGATTCAGATATGGGTTAGCCGTACTAGGTGCCATTGTCAGAGCTCCTGCTACAGAGGTATTATCCGACCCATTGGCATGGATGCGAATTAGAATATCTGAACCCGATTCCGCTGCAAGCTGTGCCCGCTCCGCATTACTGATATCCACATCATTGTTTTCCCGGATCATATAGACTTCGTATCCCCTTGCTTCCAGCTCATCGCGAAGCTTCAGTGCCACATCCAGATTCAGCTGATATTCCGTTACTCCTGTTGTTCTTCCGGTTGTTCCGGATGCCACTTTTGCTTTTGTCTGAGACGCCCCCGGCCCAATTGGCTCCTGTTCACTGTTTCCATGTGCCTGATGGCCTGCATCAATGGCAATTTTCCTGCCATTGCCTTCCGGAGTCGGTGTCGGTGTGACAATCTCCGCCTCTACGGTTTCTGCCGGTTCTTCTGTCCCGGTCATTTTCCTGAGATTTGAATCTGTCAGAAGAAGGTACTGTATTCCCTCTTCTTCTCCTACTGTAACACTCTCATCCTGCAGTTTTTCCACAAAAGCCTGGTAATCTTTCTCGTTCTTTTTCAGATGCAGCAAAACAGCTGCCACATCTTCCTGCGTATATGCTTCTACCTGACCTTCCTGTGATGTATACCGGAGATCTGCGGTCATAATTTTTACATCATTATGTTCTACCGCCTTTTTGATCTCCGTGATCAGATTCTTTTTCTGTACTGCCGGATCTGTCGGATCATCCGTAGGCTCCGGTGTCACCGTCTGCGTCGGTGTTATCTGCGCTTCTTTTGCCTCCTGTTCCTGTTGTGCCTGTTGCATCTGTTCCATCTGCTTTCTGGCTTTTCCATATCCCAGGATGGCTGCAAGACCCAGGGCAAGCACCACGACCACAATTCCCATGATCATGATGTTCACTCTGGTTCCTGAAGGTTTTTTCATAATCGCTCCTCCTTCCGGAAATCACGCTTACATTCTTTCCGGTGCTTCAAATCCCAGCATATCGATACATGCTTCCAGAATATTTTTTACCAGCATCAGCAAAGCCAGATAGGATTCTTTCTTCGCCTGATCTTCTTCAGCCAGAATCTTTGTTTCATGATAGAAGCGGTTAAATGCATTTGCAAGTTCATAAATATAAGAACAGATTTTATGCGGTGCTTTCTCTTCATAAGCATTCGTGATCACCTGATTGAATTTGGATGCTTCCAGCATCAGCGCTTTCTCACTGTCACTTCCTGCCGCCAAAATCTTCAGGGTATCCAGATTACCGCCTTCTTCTTTATATCTGTTCAGGATAGATTTGATACGAACGGTTGTATACAAAATATACGGACCGGTATTTCCTTCAAAAGATGTAAATCTTTCAATATCAAAAATATAATCTTTGGATGCCTGGTTGGACAAGTCTCCGTATTTGATTGCAGAAAGTCCTACAATTTTTGCAGTCGCTCTTGCATCTTCTTCTTTGATGCTGCGGTTGTCCACGATTTTTTTATACATTTCTTCGTTGATATCACGAATCAGATTTTCCAGACGCATCACACCGCCTTCTCTTGTCTTGAACGGTTTCCCGTCTTTTCCGTTCATGGTACCAAAACCAAGGAATGTCAGTTTGGTATCATCTTTTACCATACCTGCTTTTTTGGCACAGCGGAATACCTGAACAAAATGCATCTCCTGACGTTTGTCTACCACATACATGATCTCATCCGGATTGTATTTTTCCATACGTTCCACGATAGTAGCAAGATCTGTGGTTGTATACAAAGCAGCACCATCTGATTTTAAGATCATACACGGAGGTACCTCTTTGGTATCCGTCTCTTCTTTTACATCTACGACAACCGCACCCTGGTCTTCATAAGCAAGTCCCTGATCTTTCAGCTTCTGTACCATCGGTGCAATGGTATCCTGTACATCAGATTCTCCGTTCCACAGATCAAAGTCTACGTTAAGGTTTGCGTAGTTTTTCTTCAGGTCAGTAACCGATACCTGCAAAATATGTTTCCATAATGCACGATATCCTCTGTTACCCATCTGCAACTGATGGGTTGCTTCCAGAGCTTCTGCTTTATACGATTCGTCTTCTTTTGATTTTCCACTGGCTGCCGGATAAATTTCTTCCAGCTCACTGATGGTAAATGGAGCTTCTGTCGGATATTCTCCTTCGTAATCTTCCTGGAAATATACCAGTTCCGGTTTTCTTTTATGCAGTTCTGTGATGATCAGACCCATCTGCAGTCCCCAGTCTCCCAGATGAACATCACCGATAACTTTATGTCCCAGATATCTTCCCATTCTCTTGATGCTCTCACCGATGATTGCAGAACGCAGATGTCCGACATGCAGTGGTTTTGCAACGTTTGGTCCGCCGTAGTCAAGAATCATGGTCTGTGGATCCTTTGCTTCTTCCACACCCATTTTCTCACTGTTTCTCATCTCTTCCAAATACTGCGCCATATATGCTCCGGATACTTTCAGATTAATGAATCCCGGATTAACAGCTTCTGCCATCTCGAGGACCTTACTGTCGGCAAGTTTTGCCACTACATCATTGGCGATCATGATCGGGGCTTTATGATATACTTTTGCACCTGCCATAGCACCATTACACTGATATTCACACAGGTCCGGCCGATTCGACAGCGTAACCTTTCCCATATTTTCATCATAACCGGCTTCTTTAAAAGCGGTCATTACTTCATTGGAAATCAATTCGATTATTGTTTTCATACTTTCCTAAAACTCCTTTGTTAGAATCGTTACATTATATCATGATTCGCACCTTCGGTGCTTGACGCTGCTTTCGCAGCTATCATGATCGCCATTCGCCGCTCCCGATGAACAAACTTCGTTTGTTCCCACTCGCTAACGCTCATTATATCTTATCACGGGCACACAGGCTGGTCAACTAAAAGAATTCACCCTGTCTGCCCCTCTATCAACTGTTTTTATGCAGACACGCTCCAGATTCCCCGCCCACATAAAGAAAGACAGAAGCGATTGTTTGTTTTTATTCCACGGATCACTTCTGTCTTTCATCTGCTATGCTTCTTCCTGTTTTTGTCTTCCTGCTTTGCTTTGTTTATAACAATATTTCAAAATATCACTTCTGCGGACAATACCAATAAAATTATCCGCATCGTCCAGTACCGGAACAAAGTTCTGCTTCATGGCCGTATCCACCAGATCCTCCATGTTACAGTTAATATCCACTGTCTGGTACTTCCATCGGAGAGGTACTCTGCTGATGCTGCAATCCTCTGCTTCCCGGATATTCAGAAACCATTTTTCCTTGATATACCGGAGCAGATCTCCCTCTGTTACAGTTCCCACATATTTTCCGTTCTTATTTAACATCGGAATAGCAGTATATTTGTGATATTCAATTTTTTCAAGTACCTGACGCAGAGTGTCATCATTTTCCACATAGGCAACTTCATTTTTTGGTGTTAAGAAAAATAAAATGTTCATTTACTATAAATCCCCCATAGAAATCTTTTTTTGAAATGACCGGACATTCTTCCCTTTCATTTCAGTTTTCCATTACCAGTATAACCCATTTTCCATCCGATATGGTGAATTTCGCGTGAATAATTTCTAATATTTTTCTTAATTTAATTCTGAACACTCGTATCCTTTTTCTACTCGTGACGAAGTGCATCGATTGGATTCAGATTTGCTGCCTTAATGGATGGAAGCAAACCGAAGATAATACCGATTGCCATAGAAAATACTACAGCCAGTACACTGACAGGTACGCTGATCGCCACCGGAGTCTGAGACATCTTCGATATCACCTGTGACAGGATCACTCCGGCGATTACTCCAAGAACCCCTCCGATACTGGTCAGCACAGCAGCTTCTGTAAGAAACTGCCACAGGATCCTGTTTTTTCTCGCTCCGATTGCTTTTTTCAGACCGATCTCACTGGTACGTTCCGTAACGGATACAAGCATAATATTCATAACACCGATACCTCCGACCAGAAGAGAGATACTTGCGATCCAAAGCAGCTGTTTGTTTGTGTTTTCACTGACTTTCTGCAGGTTCTTAACTGTTTTCAACAGATCCGCCGCCTTATAAGAGACGTTGCCACTGTCAGCACCACTGCTGCCGGCACCGTCCATCATTTCCTCTTCAGAATCAATCATACCGGAATCGGTCTGTCCGGTTACCGCCTGATTCATAATGTCCTCCACTTTTTTTCCTACAGAGCTCATCAGGTCTGTCTCACTAGCCATCACGCTGACTTCTTCCGGCTCATCATAATTATAAACAACCGGCCAGGTACTGTCCGGAATCAGCACGATTCCGTTGGTATTCTGATTATACGTATAGTAATCTTCCAGACTGTTGATCACCGGTTCGAAAGCATCTGACTTGCGGATACAACCGACTACGGTAAATGGTTCCCCACGGAGTTCTATGGTTTTTCCCACCGGATTGTCTCCCGGAAATAGAGTCTGCACTGCCACATCGTCAAGCAGCACCACTTTCCGAAACTCTTTAAAGTCGCGTTCTACAAAATCCCTTCCATTTTGTATTACATAACCTTTTGTTTTCAGAAACTCCGCATCCACACCGTACACACTTCCACTGTCCAGGCTGGTGTTCCGATAGGTGATTCCGTCCGCATACCCTCTGCGGTTATAAAAAGTCGCACTCTCAACCCCTTCAAGACTGCGAATCTGTTCTTTCTGTTCATCGGAAATCACGGAAATATTATCCGGCAGACCATTGTCCATCCAGTACTCACTTTCTCCCTGGTAAAGCCGTACATCCACATTGTTGTTTCCTGCACCGATCAGATTCTGTTTGATCTGCTCGTTGGTTCCCTGAATCGTAGATGCGATGGAAATGATGGAAGCGATACCTATAATAATCCCCAGCATGGTCAAAAAAGACCGCATCTTATGAGACCATATCCCCCGAAAGGCCAATCTGATATTTTCTAGCATTGTTGTTCCTCCCATCTGCCGTTAATAGTTATAAAGGTCATCAAGCGTACCTTCTTCTGTCTTTGCACCCTCTCTGACATCTTTTCCATAAGGAAATGTGATCTTATCATCCATACTCAGACCACCTGTGATCTGATAACTGGATCCATACTGAATACCGCCAACCTGTACTATCTGTTTGGTCAGATGTCCGGTTCCGTCGTCCTTCATAACGTAATACTGACCGTTTTCTGTCCGCACAAAAGGTTTCTCCAGATAGATTCCTTGTCCCTGTCCGTCGCCCTCATCCAGCAGCGTAAGTTCTGCCCAGCTGTTATTACTAAGTCCGCTTGCATCTGCAATGTATGCGGTAAAGGGATAGGAAGATGCATTGGCTCCGTCCTGTCCGTTATCGGATGGATACGGAGAAATTTCCCGTACTTCTGCGGTAAAGCTGACACCATTGTCATAACTGTATCCGCTCAGTGTAGCTCCCACTTTCAGTTTATTCATTTGAGATTCACTGACCGTTCCCTGCACATAAAGTCCTTCACTGCTGACCACCTGAATCAGCGGTTTTCCATCGTTGCTTTCTTTTTCGGGATCACCGACTGTTTTCACCACACCATTTAATGTACTCTTAATTGTCTGGTTATTCAGCTTTTTCTGGATATCTTTAATCTCAAGATTGGCTTCTTTGATATCCAGCTGATAATCCCTGATTTCTTTTTCTTTATCCTTGATCTGCTGCTGAATCTCTGCAGCGGTTCCTCCATAAGAAGTTCCTGCATCACCGGATCCTGTCGTATCAGAACCAGTATCGGTAGTGATCACTTTTCTGCTTCCACTTCCCATTACGCTGGTAACGGTCAGATAGCGAATGGCGGCACTGTTTTTCTTTGTGCTCATTCCATCCACGGTATTTTCCTGTCCTGCCGTTTCCTGAGGATTGCCGGCTTCCGGTGTCGGTTCCGAGTTCTCTCCGGGAGTAACTTCCGGCGATACCGATGGTTCGGTTGGCTTTTCTTCCGGATTCGATGGTTCAGGTGGCTCCGGACTTTCTCCCGGCTTTGGTGGCTCACTTGGATCGGTCGGTTCGGCTGGCTCTCCCGGTGTCTCTCCACTTTGCTTTTTACTCAGATCCACCAGATATTCCCCGTCCTCTTTTACATCCGCTGCAAAATCTCCATCTGCTCCGTTCTGTTCCCACGCCTTTATAAGATCACCATTTTCTTCTCGAACCTCAATACGAAAATATTTTCCATCTTCTTTTCTTTCCAGGAAAAAACTTCCTTTTACAATACCATCTTTTTTCACCAGATAGGTCAGTGGTTTTTTCTCTGTTCCATCTCCCTGATAGGCACTGGCTCCTTTTTCAAGAACCGCTGCTGCTTTCAGATCCTCCGGCAGTTGACCATCACTGTCATCTGTTTCTTTTTCAAGATTTACCTGAAACCGGTCAGTATCCGCTACCTGAAAATCCTCTTCCGTAATCTTCTGTCCCCAGATTTTTAACAGTTCTCCATTGCTTACATCGCCCTCCCGGACCTCAATCACAAAGAAACACTGTTCCTCTGCCATTCGGTTTAAAAAGCTTCCCAGAATCACACCATCAGCAGCACACAGGAAATGATACGGTTCTTCCACCGTTCCCTCTCCCATATACGGTTCTGCCTCCGCTGTAAGCTCCTGATAAGCCTCTGCCGGCTCTTCCGGCTCCATGGACGGATCCTCCGGTTCCTCGCCCGGATCTTCCGGTATATCCAATCCCGGATCTTCATTGCCGTTATCACTGGACGGTTTTGTATTCTTTAATTTTGTAATTTCCCTGTTTGCTTTCTCTATGTTCAGTTCGATTCCCTGTTTTTCCAGTTTTTTCATTTCCAGATCCAGATTCTCCAGGGTCATATCATACGTGAGCAGATCATCGCCGACCTTTACCGTATCCCCTTCTTTTACATATATTTTCTTTACTTTCTGTGAATCTGCCAGATAAATATTCTGTGATACATCTGAAGTAATATTTCCTGACAGACTGTTGTCGTGCCATCCGCCACCACCTGACATGTCACTGACAGATACCACCTTTACCGTACTCTGACTGCTTGTTTTTACCGCATATACAGTCACCCCTCCAAGCAGGAGTACTCCTGCAGCAATAAAAGCCACAATCCATTTTTTCTTCATGGCTGCTCCTCCTTTTTCATTATACCGTCGCGGATAATTACTTTTCTCTGTGCTTTCGCTGCAATCTCACTGTCATGAGTGATCATCAATACGCTTACTCCTTCATCGTTCAGGCTCTGAAACAGTTCCATAACCTGTTCTCCGGAAGTACTGTCCAGTGCGCCGGTCGGCTCATCCGCCAGAAGGATCTTCGGCCGGTTAACCAGTGCTCTGGCAATCGCTACTCTCTGTTTTTGCCCACCGGAAAGCTGATTCGGCTGAAAATTCACTCTGTCTTCCAGACCTACGCGGGTCAGTGCCTGCAGTGCCCGTTCCCGTCGCTCTTTTTTCGCAACTCCCGCATAGGTCAGTGGCAGTTCCACATTTTCCAGTGCGGTCTGTCTCGACAACAACTGAAAGTTCTGGAAAACAAACCCAATCTTTTTCAGTCTCAGATCTGACATTTCATTTTCCGTACATTTGCTGATATCCTGCCCGTCCAAAAAAAGCTGGCCGGAAGTCGCCTGATCCAGACATCCTACAATATTCATCAGTGTTGTCTTACCGGAACCGGAAGGTCCCATAATGGCCACATATTCTCCCTGTTCCATCTGAAAATCAATATGTTTCAGAACCGGAATCACCATTTTTCCCTGAAGGTAATCTTTGCAGATATCTTTTAACTCAAGAATCACTGTGCATCCTCCGTTCCTCCGATGACATCTTCGCTGCCATCAGCATTTGACTCATTCTGCTGCATCCCGTCTTCTGTGAGATCTTCCTGATTCGTCTCGCCGGAATCCACTCCATCCACATTCTCATCAGAAAGATCACTGCCGGAACCATCTTTTTCTGAGTAGTCTTCATTCGAAAGATCCATATCGTCTCCATCCGTCACCGGGTTGCTCTGCCCCATCTGACCGTTGCTTCCCACTGCAGTCTTCATGCCTTCTTTTAATCCGTCTTCCGGATAAGTGATCCTATCATCTTTACTCAGTCCATCTGCAATCTCATACTGGAAAAGTTCATCATCATGCTGTCCCAGCGTCACAGAACGCTTCTCCAGTTTTCCTTTTCCATCGTCAACCCAAACATATGGGCTGTCCGTATCTGCATCACAGATGAAAGATTCATCCAGCCAAATACCCGCCTTTTCCTCACTCTGTCCGTAATCGGCTTCCACATAAACATGCTGTCCAAGCATCAGCCCCTCAGAAGAATCCAGTTCTATATAGAACGGATAGGAATTGGACTGGGTGGATCCGTCACCGCTGCTGAAATAATAGCCATTATTGGAACCGTTGCCCGGATTTTCCTTATCTACCGCACCCATCGTTCCTTTCCAGGTGACAGAATCATCTACTCTGGAATGTACGATTACAGCCTGCCCCGGCGTTACAGATGCGATATTCTGTTCGTTTACCTTACATTTAATTCGAAAATCTCCCATTGCAATTATGGACATGAATGCCTGGCTGTCTCCTGAATAAGAATTACTGTCCTGATTTCTGTTATTGATGGACTTGACTACACCATCAATCTCACTGGTAACCTGACAGTTCTCGATGGAGTCCTGTAATTTCTGAATCTCCACCTGTTTGCTTTTCTTTTCATATTCGCTCTGTTTCAGTTCCATCTGGGCACTCTGAATCTGCATTGTATAGTCAAGCTGTGCATCATTTCCTGCACTCCTTTTTTCCTTTTCCAGCGCAGCAATCTCATTTTGTTTATTTCCGATATTGTTATCGATCCGTTCCAGCTCCAGCTTTGCTTTTTCCAGGTCTTCCTGTGATTTTTCTGTATCATAAGAGAATAGCGGATCTCCCTTGGATACTTCCTGCCCGACTTCCACATAAATATCTTTTACTGTTTTATCCTGACTCTGCTGAATGTCCACCTGTTTCTGTGTTTCTACCACACCGGCAAAGCGATTCACTGCCCCGTTACCACTTCCCGGATTCATCAGATTATCTACGCTGTTTACATATACTACATTTTCCGTACTTCCATCCGATGATTTTCTGCCGAACAATGTCCACGCACCGATTCCGATTACCACAACGGCTGCAACAGCTGCTCCGGTAAGAATAATTTTCTTTTTCTTCATGTCTGCCTCCTGTATCTGATAGGTTCTCATGGTTTCAGTATATCATAGTGCATTCTGCTCTTCCTTACTTTTTCTTTACATTTCTATGGACATTTCCGATAGTTACTGTTCACTCCGTGCCCAGCAACACGCTGCGCGATGCACAGAATTTATGCT
>ERZ841120.795-NODE-795-length-17749-cov-75.403753_pt1 | contig 17749 bp, 17 predicted proteins | sample MGYA00519572_ERZ841120 | MGnify/ENA primary metagenome ERZ841120 (study PRJEB31850, sample SAMEA3708890) | human gut metagenome | biome: human gut; feature: human-associated habitat; material: faeces | place: China | collected 2014 ... | reverse complement strand
ATTCTTTCCAATTCATCATCCTTTCGCATTTTGTCGTTCAACTTCTCCTGCATTCTGTCTAGAAAGTAAGTATGGCTATGGTTTTTGCGTCTTCTGATGTCGGTATAGAAACGATAGCAGTCCTTGGCTTTGATGCCACGAAGCTCCTGTACCTCCTGGATGACAGGTACCAGAAAGGAATGGAAGAAGGTATGGAAAAAGGCAGAGCTGAAGGCATGGAAGAAGGCATGTCCCAGCGAAGCCTTGAAATTGCCAGGAAGATGTGCTGGCAAAGGGTATGGCAAGAACTGCAAGGAGTTCACCCCAATGCAAGTCTCCTACATCCTCTACTTCCTCGGTGAGCCCTAAACCTGTTCCGCCTAATCTGAAAATGAGGCAACAAAAGGAGAACAAGGATATTAACAGCATTCTTGCAAAGACTTCAAAAAAACATTTTCGCGAAAAAAAACGGTTATTCTTGTAGGTTTCACAAAATAATCGTATATTTGCAGAAAAATAAATGAATGGCGTATGAGACAGATAGAAGAAAGCATTTTTTTATTTGTATCTAAAGCTATTGTAAAGGAACAAAAATATGAACAAACCGATAAACATTTTAGATAAAGATTATTTGAAATGGGTCAAGGAACTCTGTAAGCGTTATCGCCAGAGCCAGATAAAGGCTGCGGTAAAGGTGAATACAGAAATGCTCAAGTTCTATTGGAGTTTGGGCAGAGATATTGTTGCCTTAAAAGCTGAGACACGTTGGGGCAGTAAGTTCTTCAAAAATCTTAGTAGAGATTTGAAAGAAGCAAATCCTTTGGCAACTTGCTTTTCACCGAAGAATCTTCTTTATATGAAGAATTTCTATTGCATGTATCTACCATACACAGAAATTGGTCAGCAATTGCTGACCAATTGGAAAGGGATGCCAATTTGCCTCAACTTGGAATAAAAAATAACACCACGAAAATTGGTCAGCAAGTTGCTGACCAAGTGGAAAAAGATATTTTCTCAACTCCTTGGGGGCATCACATGCTGTTGATTGACAAATTCCTAACAGAGCCACAGAAGGCTTTGTTCTATATACACCAAACTGTAGTAAACGGCTGGAGCAGGAATGTCCTTCACAATTACATAGACTCGTCTCTGTATGAGCGACAAGGGAAAGCTTTGAGCAATTTTACCCGCACATTACCTGAGGTCGGCAGCGATTTGGCACAAGAAATCACAAGAGACCCATACAACTTTGCTTTCACTGGAATCACCAAACCATATGATGAGCGCATTCTTAAAGATGCTTTGCTCAACAATATCACCAAATTCCTAACAGAACTTGGTACAGGTTTTGCCTACGTAGGCAAGGAATATCGCTTGCAGATTGGAGAGAAAGAGAACTTTATCGACTTGCTCTTTTATAATTTGAACTTGTCATGCTACATAGTTCTGGAAGTCAAGATAGGTTCATTCACCTTTGCTGATGTCGGGCAACTTGGTGGTTATGTAGTAGCTTGTAACCACCTTCTTCGCAAAGAGGGGCGTGACAATCCTACTATAGGTTTACTTATTTGCAAGGAGAAAGACCGTATCCAGGCACAATATGCCCTGGAATCAAGCAGCCAACCCATAGCTATTTCTGAGTACGATCTAGAAAAATTCTATCCTGAAAAATTAGAAGGAACTATGCCGACGATAGAGGAATGGGAAGCTAAGTTTGGGGGTAGCATTGAACACGAATAATATTGAATTATTCAAGTTTCGCAAGTTTTGCCCTACACGCCCTGAAGGCCCAAAAGCTCCCAGAAGCAGCACGCCCCTTACAGGGCGTGTGGGGCTAAACTTGCAAAGCTTGAGTTCTTATAAATTACGAGAACCATGCTGCTCCATAAAGAAACGTTTTTGTTGTTCAATTTCATTGCGCAGTTCTTCTTCTGTTGGCATATAAGTCATATACTTGGCTGCAAACAACTGATTGTTGTCGTGAAGTACAGAATAACGTGCTATCGTATTGTCGGTATCTGTGCAAAGCAGCACTCCAATAGTAGGAGCGTCATCAGCACCTTTGATAAGGTCGTCATACATTCGTACATACATATCAAGTTGACCTATATCTTGGTGTGTGAGTTTATGTGTCTTTAGCTCAAAGATGACAAAACGCTTCATGCGATAGTTGTAGAATACCAAATCAATATAAAAATCGTCCGTATCAGTAACTATGTGCTGTTGACGCTCAACAAAGGCAAAGCCTCGTCCAAGTTCCATGATGAACTTTTCAAGGTTGTCAATTAAAGCTTTTTCAAAATCGCTTTCGTTATAATCAGCATCACGATGAAACCCCATGAACTCTGCCATCATTGGATTTTTGATATATTCCAATGGGTCGGTTGAGTTTTCCATATCTACCGGCAGTGCCGATTTCTCACGTTGCGCAGCCAATCTACGCTCATAGTATTGTGTGGATATGTTACGATCAAGCGCACGAAAACTCCACATGTCTTTATCTGCGGTTTTCAAATACCAAAGTCTGGCATTGGGGTCTGAAACAGAAAGTATGCGGCGTATATGCGACCAACTAAGATTGTGAACACATGTGTTCACAATCTGTATGTCAGGGAAAAGGAGATAGAAACGCTTGTAGTAGTCCAAATTGCGTTTATTATAGCTCGCACCATAATCGAGTAGGAGGAAAACGAAGTAGTTATTCTCCTACTTTCGTTTTCCGACCTCTCACACCACCGTACATGCGGTTTCTATTTTGGGTACCTTTCGGGGTATGAACCCGTCAATGTAGCATAGCCGAGCATACCAAAAACGCCCTCCCAACAGCCATCTATGGCAGGGGGAGGGGTGAGACTTCTTTTAATCAGCCCAAATGCTGCCACTTGGATCGCGATAGTTGCTAACAGCATCTTCGTTATAATCCTCTTCCTTTGCTTTCTCTATTACAGAGCCAGCGAGGATAGATGGAGTCTCCATTTGGTAGACATTCATCTCTGGCTTTACATATTCTTTATTTTTCATAATTCTCAGTTTTTTATTTGATGATAACTTTCATTGTCTTGCTGCCACGCTTCACGATGTTGATACCCTTCTGAGGAGCGTTGAGGCGATTGCCCTGCAGGTCGTAGTATGTGGCATTGTCGTCAGCAATAGTGTTGAGGCTGTCGATGGCTGTAGTACCGCCACCGATGGCGATGCTGAACATCTTGGCACCAGCGGCAGTAGCAGTAGAGTTGTCTACCATGTAAGCACGGAACGGCTTGCTGCCAACAGTCTTATTATTGGTATTCTCCAACAGTTTGGCAGGGTTCATCAGCTTGTCGCCCTTCACGATGTAGCAGTTGTTGTCGGCATCCTTGTCGAACACCTTCTTTGTATAGATGCCCTGGAGTTGATAGCTACCGTTTTCTGTCTCTGAGGTATTTACTTCTTTTGCAATCTCCTTGTTGTCAACAGAGAAGTTGAGCTCGGTGGCTCCTTCGTTCATTTTGATGATGACAGGAGTACCTGCTGCGATGCTTGTCGTAATCTCTTCGAGTTCCACAGTATTAGTTCCCTCGTTAGCCGAAAGCAGCTTAAAGGCACGGAAGTCCTTATTTTCGAGCGATACTTCGAAAGGCAGACAGAGAGTAGCCCATGTTGTGCCAGTCTTCATCTCGCGGCTATAAGAGGCGGCTTTAGCTGTGAACGGTTCGTAAACCACGAAGTCCTTGTTGTCGTCAAGAGTAAGATTATCCGCAGTAAGTATGTCTCCTACAGCTCCTATCTTCTCCTCACCATTCTTGCCTACCAGCTTTGTGAAGTAGCCATTCACGTAGTTGGCGTAATCGCTGCTTGTCAAATTTTCGTCATACTTTGGAAGAGCACCCTTGAGCAATTTACAACCATAGAACATTTTATAACCATTATTGAACTCGGCTATTATAAACTTATCGCTGGCGTAGATTGTTGTGAGATCGGAGCAGCCATTGAACATATAGTCCATATTCGTCACTTTCTCTGTGTTGAAATTAGTGAGGTTGAGCGAAGAGAGTTTCTGACAGAAACTGAACATGTTATACATCTCCCTCACTTTCTCTGTGTTGAAATTAGAGAGGTCGAGCGAAGAGAGCTGACAGTCAGAGAACATCCATGACATATCCGTCACATTCGCTGTGTTGAATTTAGAGAGGTCGAGCGAAGAGAGGTTCTGACAGTGAGTGAACATAGCGTACATATTCGTCACTTTCGCTGTGTTGAATTTAGAGAGATCGAGCGAAGAGAGGTTCTGACAGTTGTCGAACATGTATGACATATTCGTCACATTCTCTGTGTTGAATTTAGAGAGATTGAGCGAAGAGAGGTTCTGACAGTTGTCGAACATGCTTGTCATATTCGTCACATTCGCTGTATTCAAATTTTCAATGTTTGAAATTGTTTCCAATGCTGTGCAGTTCTTAAAGAAATCTTTCAACGATGTAGGAGCGTATGTCTTGAAACTCTCATCGAAAACGATATTCTTGATAGTAACATTTCCTAAAGTTGTGCAAATTTCTTTCACATTATTATATTGGTCTACAATGACACTGTTGTTTACTATATCTGATATATTGGCATCAGTAACTTTCTTGAAAGTCAATGTAGTGTTCGTATCATCGTACTGGGCTACATAGTCAGAAATAGTGGTTGCTGTTTTCAGATTGTATATGAATGCGCGGTCAGCACCTTTCTTATACATACGGTCTTTCTCGTAAGACAAATTCAAAGAATGCTTGCCAGCAGATAATAATGCTTTAATCTCTATTTCCTTAATTCCGCTAATCGTCCCATACGTTTTACTATCTAAAGTAATAGTGGCTTTATCATCTTCTTCTGAAGAAACGAGATACTTAAACGTCAATAATATAAGCTTTTCTACTGTGAACGTGACTACAGTCCTTGATGTAGTAGATTCCTGATCATAATTATCCGACATCAATCCTTTGCTTCCTTTTGGAATATCGAAGCCAAGATTTTTCATTCCATCTGCTTCCAAGTTCAGCATCTGCCAAGGATATCTGGCATCATTGTCAGTAATGGTAACATTGGTTATACCATCCAGGTTATCGAACAAAGCACAGCGATGGTTTACTACACCACATACAGTACAGGTGCCTTCGCTATTGTATTTATGACCTTTTGCGGGAATATCAAGACTGGCAGCATCCGTAATCTCAGTAGTAGCATTAGCGTCGCTGAAGAGTTTTTTGCACACACTGCACTGCCAGTATTCTATTTTACCAGTTGCTGTACATGTAGCATCTATCTGCACATGATGGGTGGGTGTGTGCTTCTTTAGCTCATCATTATTATCTACTTTTACTATGGAATGACAAATAGAGCATTCGTGTGTGGTATAGCCATGCTCTACGCAAGTAGCCTCAATGGTTTCGATAGCTTTGCCAAGGGCAGACGAACCATCGGCATTCTTGTGCGAACAGGTTGTTTTGAGCTTGAGTTCAAACTCGCCTACCTGCAATGTTTTTCCGCTATGAATAGCCGTGATTTCCCATTTAAAATATTTATAATAAGTAGAACCTTCGCATTTGAAGTCGTACGAAGCATAGTTCTTATCCTCGAGCTTCTCGTCGTTGCTTATCTCCTGAATGAGCTTCCAATTACCATCTTTGCCTTCGTTGTTACCATAGAGCTTCCATGACAACGGATTGCGACCTTTCATACTTGCATTGTCATCACCCGTTGTGATGGTGTAGCCCACAGGCACTCCTGCCTTGCTGGCTTCGAAGATGACATAGGCACTGCTACTGCCATTAATAAAGCCACAGCACCACATGGAGAAATTACCTCGTGTCTTTTGGCCATCAAAGAGATTAGTGTAAGTCATACCAACGATGCCTTCAGGGTTACCTGCTAAGGCTTTAAACTTTACAGACGTGTCGTAATCTATCTGCGCCACCACACGTGTAGGCACAAACAACAACGTGAGCAACATCAACATAAGCAGAGAGAGTCTGCGACTCTTTACTGCATTAGTTGAAACAAGGTCAGTTATGTAAGACCATTGTTTAGAAATTATAGATTTTTTATTATTCATATCAGTAATTTTTTTTATTATTATTCTACTTTCTTACATATATCCTCTCATAGCCATTATATATACTGTCATTCCCAGGATGATGACGAAAGTCAGTACGAGAAACAGATAGATATAGTATCTCTCCCTCTTGATGAAATCACAGAAGCTGTAGCGAGCCTTGTAGTTTTCATCAAGATATATCCTGTAGTCTTGAACCATGGCATAGCCCATGACTATGGCGAGCAACAGAAGACACAATGCCACTATAAAAATAGCCTGTTTCTCTTTCATGAAAGTCTCTATTATATTTTCCATGGCGCAAAGATAGTGTTTTTCTTCGGAAAAAGGTGTCTACTTCCCCTGTCTATGTGTCTACTTCCTATGTTTTAGGTGTCTACTTCGTAGGAAGTAGACACCCTTTTTAACGATTTATTCCCTTTAGTGATGCGTTTTCCTGGTATTTATCGAAAAATGGTTAGTCCTGCTTTTTATCATCTGCGGCTACATTAGGAGCCATTTTCTCCCGCCATTCGGTAGGAGTACAACCTTCCTTTGTCTTGAAAATGCGGTATAGATAGGTTCGGGCTGAGAAGCCACATTCGGCAGAAACGATGTCATTACTATAGTCTGGGCATTCCAATATCATCTTCTTTGCCGCATTGAAACGTATATCACCGAGCCATATTCTGAATGTGGTTTTCAGATACTGGTCGAAGTATACTGATAACTCATCCTTGGGGATGGAAAGGGTTCGGGAGAGGGTAAGCATGTTTACATTACAGTCCTTATAGCCCGAATTGGCGCACCAGTCATCAAGACTCTTCTGGATGAAATCTCTGTGCTCATCGGAAAGCGGATGTAAAGATTCTGTACTACTGTCAGCGGAGTCATGCTGCTTGGCAGAAGATGCCCCCCCATACCTGTATCCAGTCCTAGCCAAGTCATTGTATTCCTCTTCCTTGTCCAGGAGTTCTTCGGTAGGGATATAGTTGCTACCGAGAGAGATAAACGTAAGATTGAAGAACAGCAGGGCAAGCAATACAAACGGACCTATGATAAACAGTAAGGTGGTGGAAAAGATAACTACCGGCATGGTGAGAGATGAAAGGAACAGAATGAAGACACTGGCACGTGAATATCTCACGTAGGGCAACATATCGGTAGCTGCCATTGTCTCCAACATCTTCTTGCGCCTGATCATCTCGCGCACGATCATGGATATGCTGTAGGCTACACTCATGCAGAACAGGGCAAGCATCATATAAAGTCCTTCCTTGATATAAAGGCTGTGATGGAGACTGATGCCCACCAGGAAGACCAGGAGGGTGGCTGCGTTAATGCCGCCACAGACAAGGTTCATCTTCCTGCGGTTGGCACGTGTGGTCTCTATGTTATAGATGGCCATGGCGATGAGCGAGAAGCAGGGGGTATAGATGAGGATGTTGACGACCGCCCCGAGAATGTCGTCGGCAGCACGGAATCCGAAAGCCATCTGTATCACATACTGTATCGCCAGTCCTATCATGGCGAAAACGACCATCCAGCGGGAACGCTCATACCGCTTGTTCACCCATCTTACATACAGATGAGAGAGTGCCACGAAGATGGCATTGATGAGCATGAATATGAAACATGCAAACTGAAGTAGAAATAATGAATCCATACGTTTCTTATCTTATGTTTACTTTCTTTGCTATACATTATTATAATGAATACGCTTGCAAAAGTAAGAAAATAATTTTAGAAAAAGGGAAAATGTTCTTAAAAAGTTTACAAAACATACAAATAATTGAGTATTTCGCTATATTATCAACTGAACTTTCATAAGTTAGCCCCACACGCCTTGAAAGGGCAAAACTTGCGAAACCTTAATTACATCATACATAGACAAGTAAGCGAAAGATGGGGTGATTTGAGACCACCTCATCCCTCTTTGGCTTTCAATTCTTATCATCGTCAAACGGTAAAGAAGAATCGAATCTATCAAAATCTGAGCTGAATAGTTTGTCTTGTATCACACGGTACTTTTCAAACTCTGACTCAGCAAAGCTCTTGGCAAATTCAGCAGAAACCTTTCCAGAATCATGTAATACGGCATCACCTCCAGCTTCAAGAATAATATCAATACGCTTTGCCCAATCTTCCATAGTCATTGGTATATGTCGATTTGCCATACGTTCAGCTAAATCAAGTACTGAATTGACAAGTTTCCCCATATCTTCAAGTTCCACTTGTTTGAGATAGTTTTTGGCAATACTGACATCAGGCTTGACGATTTTACCATCAGGTGCATTCTCCCAAGTGGTCAGTCCCATATGCTCTTTCTCTGCATTGGCTCTTTCCACTATAAGTTCTGCTGCGGTATGCCCATGCACTGCATAATGCATCTTATTCTGAACTTTTTTATAAAACAAACGTGTGGTAGGTGCATCTTTGTTGTAATCAACAGCTGTAGCATATATATCCGTGAGCTTTTGGTAAAATCTTCGTTCACTCAATCTAATCTCACGTATTTCAGCTAACAAATGCTCAAAATAGTCCTCCCCAATGAACGAGCCGTTCTCCATACGCTTCTTGTCAATGATGTAGCCACGCAAAGAGAACTGCCTGATGACATAGGTGCACCATTGGCGGAACTGAGTGGCACGAATGGAGTTGACACGATAGCCCACGGAAATGATTGCATCGAGGTTGTAGAATTTTGTCATGTAATTCTTACCATCTGCGGCAGTTGCCGAGTTTTTCTCGGTAACTGAATCTTCAACAAGTTCTCCACTCTTGAAGATGTTTTTAAGATGCAATCCGATATTATCTGTTGAACAGTCAAAAAGCTGTGCCATAGCCTTTTGAGTAGCCCATACCGTTTCGTCTTTATATAACACTTGTACGCCTTGCTCCTTACCTTCTGCCACGAAAGTCAGGAATTCCGCCGTACTGTTTCGTATTTCAAATTTCTTTGCCATAATTTATCACCTCTCAATGTAATGCGTTATCTCGTTGAAAGCGGATGTATGCAGATTTATTCTTTGAATGTCCATATTATAATGTTTCTTTGTTTTCTTTCTCCTCACTAAATGCCTTAATCTCATCAGCAAGGACTTTCTGTAATTTTTCTTTCGGTACTATCAACTGATAATCCGCCACTCCGATAGGCTTTCCCTATAGCGTGGCTTCATCATTAAATCCCTTGCTCAGCAGTAGCAGATTGTGCGACCACGGCAAAAGTGCTACGGAGCGTAGCACTTTTTCATCATGTCCCGCGTAACGTTCATAAAATTTCTTCATGTTCCAAAGTTGACGTGGTGAAACACCCATCTTCGGGTATCGTTCTTTCAGGTCTGCTGACAATCTTCTTACAACGCTGTCACCATACCCACTTTCAATCTTGCGCTCATGAAGCATTTGACCAATCTCCCAATAGGCGGTAGATACGTAGCCATTGACATGTCGGGCTATTTCTGTCCGTGCATGCTCCATTACTGCGACAGCGTGTCGCAGTATCTCAGCATAATCGCTACTTCCTATTGAGAGTTTGTTGTCTTTATTGTCTGTTGTCATTTTATCAGTCTATTATTTGCCATATGCAGATGCATATTTAATTACAAAGGTAATTATAATACATCACTATTCCGCATAAACACTGTGATTTTTAAGTTTATTTAGCAGCTTGATAAAAAACTGTTATTATATTGCACATCACCCCTTAAAAGTGCGATAAGGAGACTGCCATCCATAGCTTTTGAAGACTTACTTGTTTTTGCAAGATTCAAGCAAATGATGATTGATTATAATGGGCTTATAAACTCCAGAAAAAAAGAATCTATGAAAAAGTATGATAAAACATGAGCAAGTATGAGCAACTGTGAGTTGACCCCTCACCGATTTCGTATCTTTGCATTGTGGTTCAGAGATAACATCTCATACCACCAAGAGGCAATGCGCAGCGCCCCCTACAACACAAACACAATTTATTAACCTTAAAAATGAAGACACTATGATTCTGTACACATTGAAGAAGTATGTCAACGAGAAGTTGAGCGCCGCTTACGGCAAGTTTTTCGCCTACCCTGTAGTCACCCAGACCTATGGTCTTGATGAACTCGCAGAGCACATGGAAAGTCACAACACCCCGTTCTCAAAGGGAGCCATCAAGGGTATGCTCACCGACATGGTGAGCTGCGTAAGAGAACTGGTTCTGCAGGGTATCGCCGTGAAGATTCCCGACCTCGCCATTTTCAGCATCGGCATCAAGAACAAGGAAGGTGCTGCCTCCGAGAAGGAGTTCAGCATCACCAAGAACATTGCCGGACTGAAGCTTCGTGCCCGTGGCACCGGTGAGTTCAAGGCAAACAGTCTGAACCTCGATGCATCCCTGAAGAAGGCCACAGCCGTAACAGGAGATGTTACTCCACCAGACGGCGGCAAGGATAACGCAGGCGATACTACCCAGGGTGGCGGCACAAACCAGGGTGGCGACTCAACACAGACTGGCGGATCAGGCAACACCGGGAGCAGCGGCTCCGATGGTAGCGACGGCCTGGAGTAACCCCATCGCCAGTAGATGAAGAAAGAAGGTTTTAGACAGGATGCAGTCCGGGATTCGGCTATAGCACCCCCGGCTATTCATCAATATAGCAAGCATCATTGAAACACGCGCTATCAAGCCCATCTGCTCATCATGTCAGCCTTCCTTCTCAAAAGTATCGCCCGGATATAGGAAATCCGAGCCCCCAATCCATTTATTAACCTTAAAAATCAAATGAAAATGAAAAGAGAAACACTCAAGAAAATTCTGAATTTCGTCATTACCGTTCTCACCGCAGTAGCCTCTGCCTTTTGTGTGCAGAGCTGCCAGTAGTATCAACCCTTTAAAGATTCAGCACTATGAAAAACACAAGAAAAATCTCACTTATTGTCATTCACTGTTCTGCCACCCGCGTCACCCAGGACTTCACCTTCGAAAAGCTCGAAGCCTGTCATTTAGCCCGCGGTTTCCGCGGCATCGGTTATCACTACTACATCACGAAAGACGGCGTCATCTACCCCGGCCGTCCCGAATCAGAAATCGGCGCCCACGCCCGCCATTTCAATGCACACAGTATCGGCATCTGTTACGAAGGCGGTCTCGACGCCGACGGCAATCCGGCAGATACCCGTACGAAGGCTCAGAAGCAGTCGCTCCAGAATCTCCTGACGAGTCTGTGCGTAGACTATCCCGAAGCCGAGATCCTAGGTCATCGTGATCTCCCGAACGTCCACAAGTCCTGTCCCTGCTTCAGTGTCCAGGCTTGGCTGAATGAAATCAATTTCCACATTTAGCCCTCTATTCAGCTGATATTGTTCATACTTTTTTTTTCTACTCTCTCCCCCAATCTTAAGTGATTAAGGTTGGGGGATTTTTTTGTCTCCTTTATTTCAGAAAGCGTCAGAAAGGGCAAAAGCTTTGTTTATTGACCGGTATTTTAAAGCTTTTGCACTTACAGGGCGCATTGTTGACTGCCATTATACCCAGGGCGATGCCCTGGGCTAGGAGCTTCTGCCCTTTCAGGGCGTGCTGATTGCGTGCTTCCCGATTAAGGGCATGCTGATTGCGTGCTGCTCTTTAAAGGGCGCCTTGCTTGCGTTCTATCCTTTCTGAATAAGAACGGTGGCATAGGCGGAGATGCCCTCCATTCTGCCTGTGAATCCGAGTTTCTCGGTAGTTGTTGCCTTGATGGATATCTGGTCTTCGTCTACCCCCATTACCTCTGCCAGACAGGCTTTCATGGCTGGCACATGCGGGTTGAGTTTAGGGCGTTCGGCACAGACTGTGGCATCGATATTGCCCAGTGTATAGCCCTTGGTAGCTATCAGTTCCATCGTTTTGCGGAGCAGAATTTTAGAATCCACATTCAGTGTCTCTGCTGCCGTATCCGGGAAATGATATCCGATATCACGCATGTTGGCGGCGCCCAGCAGGGCATCGCAAATGGCATGTATCAGCACATCGGCATCGCTGTGGCCCAGCAATCCCAGTTCATAATCTATCTTGATTCCTCCCAGCCACAAGTCGCGGTCAGCCACCAGCTTGTGGACATCATATCCAAATCCTACACGTATATTCATAACTTTAAATTTATATTAGTGTTGAATGTTGAATGTTGAATGTTGAATGTTGAATTAGGCTAGCGCCCTTGAGTCCGTTAGGCAAAAATTCAACATTCAACATTCAACATTCAACACTATTCATTCAACACTATTCATTCAACATTCAACATTCAACATTACCTTTTAAACAGGTCCTTCAGTCCATCCATATCAAACGACAAGGTGAAGCGGAGGGTCTGGTCGAGCGGGTTGCTCTTGGCGGTAGCCACCACATAGGCAGCATCGAGCGAGAAGACATTCATCTTGAAACCGGCACCCACGGTGAAGTACTTGCGGTTACCCTTGCTCTGACTCTCGTGATGATAACCGGCACGGAGCGCAAACTTATCATTATATACATACTCGGCACCCAGACCGTAGTTGATTTCCTCCAGCTCTTCCTTGAAACCGCCAGGGGCATCGCTGAAACTCTTGAAGATACCGCTGATGCCCGAAATATCATCATACTCACGATGCACACGGTCTTCATATTCTGAATTGTCCTCACCCTCTTCCTGCTTCGGAACGGTAGGCACCAGATACTTGTTGGCATCGGCTGCCAGGGTGATGCGGTTGTACTCGTCGATAGGAATCATCAGCGAGGCGCCCAGACGCATGTTGGCTGGCAGGAACTCGCCATACTCCTTGCCACTGAAGGTAATCTTACTACCGATGTTAGAAATATTCAAACCCAAACCCAACTGGCATTCGCGCTGGCCGATGACCACATAGTTCTGGTAATAGGCGGCAATATCGGCTGCGAAAGCGGAAGCTGGCGAATTATCTTCGGTATAATCGAAGCGCATATCGGAATAGATCCAGCGGATGGCGGCAGCAAGAGAGAACTTCTCGCTGAGCATCAGAGAATAAGCCACATCGACCGACATTTCGTAAGGATTGATGGTCATACCCTTGCCACTCTCGGCACCTTCCTGACTGGTAAACACTTCACCCATATTGAAATAGCGGAGCGATGCTGATACGGCGCTGTAATCGCCAATGCGGTAATAGCCAGAGAGATAGGCAAGATTCATATCATTGACCAGCGAGCGCAGCCAAGGAGTGAAACTGAGCGACACTCCGGCACGCGAAATGGTGAAAGGATATTTTGCCGGGTTCCAGTACTGGGAGTTGACATCAGGGTCGGTAGCCGCACCGACATCTCCCAAACCGCCACCACGGGCATCAGGAGCTATGGTTTGTGAAATGACTGCATAGTTCACAGGATTGAAGAGGTCTTTCTTATCCTGCGCCTTCACTTCTGATGCCATCAGAGCGAGACATCCCAAGATGAATATCTTATAGATTCTTTTCATTGCCATTGTAAATATATTTTTATTTAATAATGATGAGTTTCTTGACTTTAGAGGTGTAGCTGCTGCCATCGCTTGCCACCTTGACGCGATAGAGATATACGCCGGTGCCCAGAGGGGTGCCGCTATCGGAGGTGAGGTCCCAGCTTACGGTATAGCTGCCCGAGGTAGGTACACCGCTTTCGGAATGGCGCCAGTGCTGTCTGCCCGATGAATCGAACACTTCTACCACTACGTCCATATCACTCTCTGTGCGGTCGTGACTGATGATGAAGGTGGTGGAGGTCTTAGCCGGATTGGCGGTTACGCCCACATCGAAGAGCGCCGGACTCAGTGCCTTCACCACATTAAAGCGGAGCTTCACCGTAGAACTGTTGTTCTGGATATCCCAGGCTCGGAAGGTGAGTTCGTGCTTGCCCGGTTCCAGTTGCGGTATGCTGTAATAGGTAGAACCGCTGGTATAGGTTCCGAAATCGTAGGTGAAATTGCTGTTCAGCACGTAGGTCTTCGACATGTCGCCATCTATCACCAGCTGCAGGTCGTGGCCGATACCGCTTCCGGCAGCATTGATTCCGTCCTTATCGGTTATCTTTGCCACAAAGAACGGGGTGGTGTTGACATTGCCGCCATCTACGAAGGAAGGCGAATTGAGATAGCAATAGATGGAAGGACCGATGGAATCGTTCTTCTGCTCCTCGCTCTCGCCTACCGTAAACTGCTCGCTGGAGCCGTGGGCAGAGAGGGTCTTGGCGGTATTCACCGCATAGAGGTTGACCAGACCGCTCTGGTTGGAATAATTGATATCCAGCGGAACGGCAAAGGAGAAGGCAAACTTGCCGCCTCTTACGCTATCGGTGCCCTGATACAGGGTCTTGGTTCTGTCTTTGTATTCGAAAGCCGTCTCAGCGCCATCCTTGTCGGTATTGTTCAGTCGACAGGTAACCGTCTCCTTGGAATCTCTTACGGTAGCGGTGATGACGCCCCGGAAGTCGTCTGCTCCCTCGATATGACCTGCCATGCGGGCGATAGAGCCTGCCTTCAGCATCGGCAGGGTTGCGGCTCCGGCAACAGGGATGCCGTTGATGGAATCTACTACTATCTGACGCATAGGCAGATTGAGTGCAAGAGCCGGGTCGCCCAGAAGGGAATAGTGAAGATAGTTTACCGTGACATCAGAGCCGGAATTAGGTACGTTGCCGCTCACCAGGTCGTTCTGCGCCAGTCGGTGCGCCTCGCCTATCGTGACAGGCTTGCCGTCTACCAGACTGAGCACTCTGTGGATGAAGGCACGGTTGATATGTCTGTTATACTGGGCGTAAACGGTACGGGTGGTGCCATAGAAGGCTACTGCGCCGCCTTTTTCGTTGAGCAGCGCATATTCGCCGATGTTGGCTTCGAGTCCGTCGAACGGCATGATATCGCAGGAGGCGGTTACCCAGAGCGGCAGGTTGGTATTGCGGAAATCGGCAAAATCGTTGAGTTTCAGAACCGATTCGTGCGACATCTGTGTAGGATCGCCATGTCCGGCATAATCCATGATGAGGGCTCCCGCAGCCTGCTGCTGCTTGATGATTCTCGTTACTTCGGGATAAGTATTGCCCGAAGAGGAAGTTTCGCGGGTATAGGCATCCCACATCACCTTCTTGACGAGATAGGCGGGATAGGTGGTGAGCACATCATTTGCCACCTCATCGGCATCCTGCATGTGGAGGTTGCCGTTTCCGTCATCGCCCATAAACATCAGGGTGTTCTGCCAGGCGCCTACATTGGCATTCTGAGCATAACTGATGGTCTTGTCTACCAGCACCTTGGCTTCTTCTGCATAAGTTACCGGGAAGCGGCCTACGGCTACATCCTGCAGCTCACGGTTAGGATACAGTCCGGCTCCCTCGCCGAGCATACCGAACCAGCTGTCGCTGACGAAGCAGGATACGGCGCTGAAGGAGTTTTCACTCTCAAAGCACAGCAGGTAATCGTCTGGATTCAGGGTTCTGCAACCGGAGGTAAGCATGCGGTTATCCCATACGCAGTCGCCGAAGAGCAGGAGATATTTCGGCATATCTGCCTCGCTCTGCGCCTTATCAGAAAGCATGCGCAGGTAGCGGCGGTAGGCGTTGGCATCGGGGGTACCGCTAGAAAATTCGTTATAGAGTTCATCGGCAGGCACGATGGTAACGCGCAGTCCGTCGTGCTGTTCATGAAATTCTTTCAGCCGCTGTGCCTGTTTCAGCAGTTTCTGTGAGGCGGGTATGATGATGACCATATCGGCTGCTCCATCGGCATGATGATCTTGGTTGGTGATGCCGTAGACATACTGGGCAGCCGGAATCTTTCCACCGGCGGCAAGGTTGGCAGCGGTAAAGGCACAGCTTCGAGGCTTTTCCCACGTTACGGAGATATAATCGAGGCGGATGGAAACTCCCGACAAGACCTTGATGGAGATGGTATCCTTATCATGGAAATCGGAATCGGGATAGGTGACAACCCGCTCTGTAGCCTTGAGGTAAGCAGTTTCCTCCGTAGGATTGTCATTCTTGAGAGAAAGGGTGATTTCGCCCAAAGCCTTGCCATTCTTCAGTATCTGAGCCTTGCTGTTTGTGGCGGTAGTCAGGGCTACGGAGAGTTTGCCTATCGCAGAACCGGTGGTATTCGTAATCACCACTTTCTTTTCATCGCCCACCTTCAGTTCTTCGGCATCGAAGAGGTTTCTGCCGCCATGATAATAGCTGTAACCATCTGACTCATAGAGGGAATGATAATCGTAAGGCTGCGGATAATGGGAAGAGACAAAGGTGGCTGAATCCTGCACCAGTGGTTCTCCATCGGTCTGGGTAATAAAATAGTAGCCGTAATCGGAATAAGGATTACGGATGCGCTGGAGGGCGGTTTCTGACTTCCAGAATACCGGACCCTGGGCATAGAAATAATGCTTGCCGCCAACGATGCACTGGGGAACTTCCTGCAAATCGTCGGTAGCCTGCAGTTCGCTCGCCAGAAGGGCTTCGTTCTGCAGATTGCCGCCATAGCCGTAAATCTTCACCTTGCTGATATCGGAGAAGCCTGCCTGGCGCACTACCTGTTCGGTAAGCTGATGGAAACCGGTTTCGCTGACTCTGATCTTCGCCCATCTGCCTGAGGCTAGGACGGAATGGGAAGCATAAAGGGAAGAGGCTGAGCGCAAAGCATCAGAAGAAGCAAAGGCTGATACTTTGCCCTTAGCCAACAGAGAACCTCGACTGGAACGCTCGGAGCGCTTCAGAGGACGGGCGTCTACCTGGAGCATGAAGCTGACCAGCAGCTGATAGCGGTTATTGCGGAATACGACAGGACTGAAATCTATCTGGAGTACGCCCTGCTTACGGCATTCGGTAACCCGCTGCTGTGGAAATACCTGCTCAGGAGGAACTGCACCCGACAGGCGGTTGTAATTGGCGATGTCGGAGGCAGTCATATCGATATACTCGCCATATTTCAGGCTGACGGTATATACGGAGTCACGATATGCACCGGTCAAAGGAATGGAATACACGAAACGGGGCAACACGGAATCTACTCTGACTTCGGAAGAGGTCAGATTGAAGAATCGCTGTGCCTGAGCAGGAGCCACCAGCATGAGCAGACATGCCAGCAGCATGTATTTCCAAACCTTCGTTATGTTCATATCGATATATTGCTTGCAATATTGTTTATTTACAGTGAAAATCGAGCACTTTCCTGTCTTCGAGATAGCCTACGAGATGGTCGTCGATGTTGACAGGACCGCAGCCTGTAGGACATCCGGTATAGAGCAGGTCGCCCGTCTTGAGCGTGAAGTACTGGCTGATATAGGAGATGATTTCATCTACCTTGTAGAGCATATCGCTCGTGCAGCCTTCCTGTACGGTCTTGTCATTGAGGTCGAGGCGGAAGTGCAGTGCCTGGATATCACGGAACTTCTGGATGTCGACCCATTCGCCGATAACGGCAGAACCGTCGAATCCCTTGGCGAGTTCCCAAGGCTGACCAGCCTCGCGCAGTTTCTTCTGCATCTCGCGTGCCGTAAAGTCGATACCTACGGTTACTGCATCGTAATAGCGGTGGGCGAAACGCTGGGGAATGGTCTTTCCCAACTTGGATATTCTGACCACTACTTCGGTTTCATACTCTATTCTTCCCAGATGATCAGGAATGAAGAAAGGCTTGCCGTTATTGAGCAAAGCAGAATCTGCCTTGGTAAAGATGACAGGACGCTCTGGTTTAGATAACGTACCATGCAGCGATTTATTGTGTTCGGTAT
>ERZ841120.780-NODE-780-length-18113-cov-22.215085_pt1 | contig 18113 bp, 24 predicted proteins | sample MGYA00519572_ERZ841120 | MGnify/ENA primary metagenome ERZ841120 (study PRJEB31850, sample SAMEA3708890) | human gut metagenome | biome: human gut; feature: human-associated habitat; material: faeces | place: China | collected 2014 ... | reverse complement strand
CCTGACCACCTGACCACCTGACCACCTGACCACCTGACCACCTGACCACCTGACCACCTGACCACCTGACCACCTGACCACCTGACCACCTGACCGCCTGACCACCTGACCGCCTGACTATTGACTGCGGGGTTGTCATGTAACAAAATTATATAAAATTGCAGCAAATATCTAGTCCTATTTATCGTATTCTAACAAGTCCCATTTATAGTACTTTAACGATTTAGTACAATTTATCATGAAACAAAAATACATGTAATAATAGCATTTTGCACGTTGCAACGATTAAAAAACTTGCAATAAATAGTACTTGTATCACATATATAGGCATGATATACTTGTATCATAGCAAAGGGGAAAAGCCACGCAGGAAAGCCCCCGGCCGTCATGCAAGATAGATTGCATGTAAAAAGAGGCATTTATCAGCGTTGCGCCCGCGCTATAAAAAGGTATGGGCAACAATTATAAATGAGAGGTATTTATTATGACTAATTGGAAAATCGAAAAAACTATTGACGGCGAAAACGAGATTATTACAATTACCCGCCCTATTAACGACAAGCCCAAGAGCACTGCATGCGTTAGCCGCACCGTTAAGGCTGGCACCGTTGCCCGCGTAAAATACGCCCGTTTCAATGATGATTTTTCTGTTGAATCTGGTGAAATTGTAAAGCAGTTTGACGGTGTTCTTGACGCTGAAAAGGTTGAAAAAGCCTTGCACAATTCCGAACCTTGCACTAAGTGGCAAGTGCTGGACGTGCAGCCCAAGGACGAAAACACGCTAGGCATCCCGCGCGAGGTATTTAATGCCGTAGCAGTGGCTATTGATCGACCACTTTCCCAGCAGTAAAACATTAACGTTCCGGCGGGTTAATCGTGAAAGCCCGCTTCCACGCTGAAAAGCGAAAATAAATTAAAAGAGGGTATAAAAATGAAAATGCAACTTGTTACAATCAGGCCCCAAAAATCTGGCATTGATGCTGGCTTTAGAATCAAGCGCGAATTACTTGATGATTGTGGGCTTGTGGATATGGCTTTTTGTAGTGTTGCCGTTTGTGAAAATGGATTTGCCGCGTCCGGTTTTTCTAGCATCCATAAACCATCTATTATACATGATGTGAATAATAGTGAATCCATTGACGACTTTGTAAAGGCGGTGTTTTCGAAATGATGTACAATACACGTCAGGAGCTAGCAGACGCCGTTATAAAAGAGTACAACCGCGCTGTTAAAGGTCAGGCAGAACAACTTTATTATTGCAAAGCGTGGTTTTTTATGCCTGACAATTCCGATTTTTTGATTCTGCAAAGCTATTCAACCATTGTAGCAGCTTTTCAGCGTACAACCGGCATTTTGTGGGTATTTGGCTTTTATAGCAATACAACTGTTCAGCATATTGCAAAATTCCAAAATTGGATTAGATATAAATATCTAACCGGCTGGAACTACCCAAAAAAAGTTAATTTGTACAATGATTCTAGAACCGGCAAGCGCGCCGCTCAAAAGAATATTGATGATGATTTTGCAAGCGTTATTGCCACGGCATTAAATCAGCACTGACCCCAAATAAAAATATGCGCCGCTGTTAATGGCAGCGCATTTTTTATACAAATTTTTAATTAGAAGTCTTTACCATTAAGTATAAATAACTAGCAATAGTTAATCCTAACTGCTAACCTGTGAAACTCTTAACACACTTTAGCAATTTAGAGTTCTAAAGCGATTGACAAATCCTTAACACACTTTAGTGATTTAGAGTTCTAAAGCGTCCATCCGTTAAGGAAATGGCTAGTACATGTATTAACCTTAGCACAGCTCTTGTCGTGCTGACCACCGGGGGTGTTGCAAGAAGCCTGAAAATAAATCGGGGGTTTAATTTATTAAATCTATAAACCCCCTCTCCCCTCTTTATCATTCTTAAGAAAGTAGGCGAAAACTTATGATTACGATAAAAGACCTTGCTCCATTAGATGATACGCAACTAGAATCATGGAGAAATACCTTGAAGAATCTTGATAAAGAAACGATGAAGGATTTATATGTTTTCTGTCAAGATTTCTTTGTTTGGCCATGTCGCAATCATTATTTAGGAGAAACTTGTGATAGTTGCGCAAACCGTGATTTTTGTCTAAGGTGTAAACTTACAATTGCAGAAGTAAAGCATGAGCTATTAAAAAGGAGCTTTTTGAAATGACAATCCATGATATTCTATGTAGTTGTGGTTCTGTTCACGCTGAAACAACTATATTTATTATAGAATCAGGTGTAACTAAAAAGATATGTCAGTTTAAGAATTTAGAATCAAGGTATGAGAAGCTTCAATTCAAATTCTTCACCATTACTAGTTTACATACTAACACATTTTTATCTTATTCACTAGCTTTTAAGTTTTATGTATAGGAGCTGATACAATGCGTTATTACGTTCCCATTCATCCTATTCCCATAGGCTCAATCATTAAATATAATGTAAGAGAATATGGTTATTTCTATGGAGATGGACAAGAGAAAAGAGCAATTACAATTGCTAAAATTGGTAAGGTTATTGACATTATAGAGCATGATGGTAGAGTAGTTTATTACTCAGTAGCACCAAGTTCTAATTGCACATTTAATCAATACTTTGTAGGTGATTGCCTAGATTCCGTTTGGCCAGAAAACGTGGAGGGTGTTTATTATGACAATTAAAGACCTAGATACAGAAACCCTTACTCTACTTAATAAACTATGCAATAACTGGTACATTAAAGCCTGTCCCTCATGGCTAACGCACTTCATGGATAGGGATTGCCAAGATTGTCAGCTTAGAGAGTTGTGTTATCTGCTTGACCGTTATGATAATGATGTTAGAGAAGAGTTTACAAATAGAGGTGAGTTTTAATTATGATTCTTCATCTTGATAAATATGATGACCTATATTTAGACAAATTAAGAAATTTTATTAGTCACTGTATAACTGGAACTCCTTGTCCAAATATTAGATATTGTGATTCTGCATGTGGTTTGAATCAATTCTGTGAATTATTGCAGGTTGCATATATTGATGTATGTCAGGAGGAATCTAAGCGCAATGGCACAGAACCATAAAACATTTAAGCGCCAAGCTGAAGCAACTAGATTACTGGAAAAGATAGGCGCAACAAGGCGTAAATCTAGAAAAGCTGGCATCACTGTAACAGGTGAGCTTAAAGAAAGTCTTAGAGGTAGACAATCTCCTGAAATTGCAAATGCTCTGAAATTTACTGCTAACACCGCTCTTAATGAAGCCGAAAAAATGTATAGCGACCTTATTGATATAGCCGATACCCTTGATGACAAAATATCACAAAAGCTTATGAAAGAGTATTTATCTAAATACTCAGAGCATATTAAATCATTAGATAAATCGGTAAAAGATAGTTACAGGTCATTGAGAGTAGCTAATCGTCTTGAGGATGTATTTAATTATAGCGATGCTGCATATAAGATTCTTAGAAATCCAGATTCCTATTTTGATAAAAAGAAATGGGGAGCAATTTCTGGTATACTTAACAATCTTATGGGCACATATAGCAGGGATATTCCGCCAAAAGATTTGAAAAAACTATGTGAACTGGGTGAAGAGTTAGGACTTAACTCTCTATCAGATATGGACAGAGCTTATTCAGAGTATGACAATCTTCTAAGAAATTCTGACCAGATGGGCGAAGTTCTGGTTAATGCAAGCAATAAACTTAAATCTATTACGAAGGATAATGAAGAGTTTATAGAGAATAATAAAGAAGTTTATAAAAAATTTGTAGAACTTGCATCTAAGTATGATTTGTGGTAATATTCACGAATGAAAGAAGGTGGTGCTATATGTGAGAAAGCGTAACGAGCATAAGTATTCAACTATCATATATTGCTATGATATTGAAACATCATCCTTAATGTATGGTGAGGATGAACTTCAAGAGCATCTGCAAAGCACTTATCTTCACGGCCTAGCTTCATTTGCTTATCGTCCTATACCTCATGCACCATTTAGTGACTTTGAGAATGAAATGGATTATAATTTCTTTAGAACTTATGATTCAATTTCTTCTGAATTTGAGAGAATCAATGAGGATGCTAAGAATAATGATGAATACGTAAAAATCTTTGTGCATAACTTGAGCTATGAATTTGAAGCAATGATGCGTAACATAAATTTCTGTATTAAAAACTTTAATCCTAAACGTTTCATTGCAGTTGCTCCGCACCAACCATTAGTAGCAGCTTTTGACCATCTCGAATTTTATGACAGCTTCAAGATTCTTTCATGTAAAAGCCTTGAGCTTATCGGTACAGAGCTTGGAGTTCCTAAACTTAAAGAAGTCAAAGGTGGTTACGACCAGAAATATTATTGGTGGTCAGATTTACCTGATTCTGAATACATTTATAATGAACGTGACTGTAAGCTTGTTTTGTATGCACTATGTCGATACATGGCAAACTTCACCAAAGTTGATAATGTATCAGATATTGGTGTTTCTAACACATCAATGATTAAGCGTGAAACAAGGCTTAACAGAAATATTGCTACCGATAAAGAAGTTCACACTGCGCAATTCACAGCGGCAATAGAACTTAAGAACAACGAACCATTTATGAAGTTCTTTCAGGAGTGTCTTGCAGGTGGTTATACCCATGCTAATCCTTACGCAGTAGGTAAAATATTTAAGGATGTTTGGTGCTTTGATGCAAGTTCTATGCACCCGTCAGCAATGTATGGTAGGCGATTTCCTTACAAATGGAGAAAGGAGGTTAATCCTAATGAATGTTACCAAAATTTCCAGTCTGCAAACTATGAGTTCTTATCTGGCTGCGAAAGTGGCGCTAACTCAGGGTTCTTCGATTATCCCGACCAGCGGATTAAGCTATATGGATGTAAAGATGTTAAATTCTATTCAGTCCTCCAAGCAGCATACCGCGAATCAATTTTGTTTGAAAGGCCAATAAAATATAACTTTATGGCTAACGTTACCTTTTATAATATTAACGCTAAGGATTTTGGTAACTGTATTTACAGCTATATCAGTACATCTAAATGCACTAATGTTAAAAATGGTAACTTTGATAATGGTAAAGTAGTCAAAGCAGATGAACTTACATTTCATGGCTGTGATATTGACTTCATGTTAATTCAAATGCTTTATGATTATAGTAGTTCAGAATGTGATGAACTTTATTATGCAACAGCCCATAAGTTTATTAACAAGCCTTTACGCAATACAGTTAAATATTATGCACGCCAGAAAACAGGATTCAAGAAGCTTGAACATAAAGTTGCCGACCATGTAGAAACGCTAAACGATTTTACATTTGAGGGATTACAGCTTTATGATGATTCTGTGGCACAAGAAATTATGAATACCCATAACAAAGATTTAGTCCATTTCGCCTTAATGGCAAGCAAAGGTGGATTGAATGGTCAGTATGGATGTTCAGCCATGAAGCCATTACGACAGGAAGTTGGCGTGCAGGGGGACGGTGATAAATTTGAATGGATTCCAACTGGGGTTAAGTTTCTTAAGTCCAGAAATTCCCTAAATATTTTCACAGATGGTTTATATACAGTTGCTTACAGTAGATTGCACCTTATTTGTTTCATGCTTTATCTAGTATTAAGCCAAGGCATTGAACCTCTTTACCATGATACGGACAGCGGCTATTTTGTTGGTTATAACGAAGATGTTCAAAAGGCCATTGATAGATTTAATGAAAATATTCTCAATAACAGTGAGAATAAAGATTGTTATAATTTTGGTATTATGGACTTCGATGGTCACTATGAAGATTTTGTAACATGGGGAAGTAAATGCTATTGTGCAACATACTTAGATGCAGATAAACACTTAAAAGTTAAGGCTACTGTAGCAGGTGCTAGCAAGAAACAGCTTTCTGAATTGTTTACACAAATAGTAAACGATGAAGATTTTGAGTACCTAGTACAAGAATATTTTCGTCCTAATATCAGTTATGATGAATCCATAAACAAGAAGCTTATCCGTAAAACTCCAGGAACGCATATTATAGGAGATTTTACGGATGATAATGGAGAAACAGACCACCTAGACGAATATTCTGTAACTGTGCTAGAACCTTGTGGGTACACATTACGCTCAACAAATAGTCCTGTTAATAGAATGTATTATTCATTCTGTTATTCATTGCGTGAAGAATCTTATATAGATTATTTGCCTGAAGTTGTTAGCATAGACCATGACGAAAATGATAAAGAACTTTATGGAACTTATCATAAGGTACAATCTGACAAAGAATATGCTATGTTAATTGATGGCAATCCTGCAAGTATATTCCAGTGGGAATGGAGTGATAGGAGATGATTTAATTGAAAGAAAAAGATTCTTACAGAATTAGTAGAAGGGCTATATGTCCTTATTATATTTCTCATACAACAAATTACATTCGTTGTGAGGGTATGAGAGTGTCACGCCAAGAGTACAACCTTAAAACCGATTGTTGCGGGCAGTATAAAAACTGTCCTCAATATAAATTTCTTACTTATTATTACAACAAAAAGGAGAACTAACTATGTACACTAACAAGAAATCTGCTAACGCCAAGTCTACTAAGAAATCTGCAAGTTCTATTATTACTGACATTCGTGTCTATCCGTTTGAAGGCAATAAGAAATCTAATCTGGTTGCTATGGTATCTGTAACGTTTGGCGGTGTGATCGTTGTCACTGGCCTTAAAATTATGGATGGTAAGAATGGTCTGTTTGTTTCCATGCCGTCTATTAAAACTAGCAAAGGTGAGTATAAGGATTCTGTGTTCCCGCTTACCAAAGAATTTCGTAAGGTATTAAGCGATTCTATCCTTAACGCTTTTGAAGCACTTGGCGAAGATGAAGAGGAAGATGAAGAGGAAGATGAAAGTGAGGTTTACTGACAAGCTCCCCAATGAATTGCCATTTTAATTAAATAGAAAAAGGCCCCTAGGTGGATAACCACTTAGGGGCTGTTTTTTCTGTTAAGAAATATTAGGACGAAGAACCTTAATAGCAGTCATGCCATTGTTGTTATCCCAGCGAGGATAATCCATAGGAGTTCCATCTTCATTTCTAATACGGTCAAGAATTACAGGAGAGTTGCCATCCATAAATCCAGAAACCTGAACTGTGACAGCATAAGATGCAGGGCGTTTGAAATAAAGGATAATAGCATTTCCGTCATTAGTATAATAAAGTTTATCCAAGTTGTCAACTACATCCCAAGTGACATTTCTGCCTGCACCAGCAGTAGCTCCATAAATGGCCTTATTAAGCTGACGATTATCAATAGCACTGATAGCAAATAAGCTGCCAGATTCAGGATTATTGCTAAGATAAACAGTAAAGTTAATGTTGTTTCTATCCATTACACGGATAGAACCTTGAGAAGTAGTTGAATTATTAGGAACAGGAATAAAAGCAAATGCTTTATACTGTTCTGGGTCACCACTTACAGACTGACCAGCAACGGTATACTGCGTCTGATTAGTAATAGCAAGGTCAATGCAGCGATGTTCACCAGCCGTGCAGATATATTGACCACGATTTACGGCATCATTGCCAAAGATATATTCGCGCTTAGTATAAATGTAAACATCATCAAGCTTACATACAGCATTAGTAACAGGATAAGTACCAATCGACTGAATGGTAGTACTAACTTTAGCAGAACGGTTAATGATACCACCATTAACAATGAACTGTGGATTAGGGCTAGTACCAATCAAAACAATAGCTGCATAACCAGTTTCAGTAGTAGCAGTTCCATCATTACAGGTATAAATCAAATTGTTAATATAAGCTGCTGCTTTACCTGGGCCATCAAAGACAAAAGCATACTTGCAAGTATCTGCATAGAAGTTAGTAACATGAATATCATTGTTGGTAACCTTGCAAGCGATTGAGTTATTCCACCAAGTATTGGCATCAGTACCACCTGTACCACCAGAGGGAATACCATGATAGCTAGTCCAGTTACATCCATATACATCAGTACGGCAGTCAAAACCAACCTGACATACCATATTAACAAGGTTATTACATTCGCAGTCAGGGGCTTTATTACCCCAGAAAAATGCGACAGAACCAGTCCATCTTTCTACCGGAGTATTATCACTGAATCCCCATACCATTACATTATCCATATAGCAGTAACGGTTCAGAGTGCTATTACTGGGCTGCAAGTAAACACCATAGGACTTAACCTTATTGATACTTACATTGTAAATGCTGTTATCAGTGTATTTATTGGTAGTAAATACAATGCCACCAATCATACCATTACAAGTAATGTCCAGATTAGCAATAACAATATTACCAGTTACGTCATCACCAGATACGGTAATAACACCCTGACTACCAAATGCAGTTGGATTAGCAGTATACTGTAAGATAGTATCGCTAGTACCACGCGCAGGGTCACGAGAAGAACCGGCACCATACAGGCTATGTTTCAGCTGCAAAGGTGCGCTAATCTTATAAGTACCAGCAGGAATAAACAGAGGTTCATTCTTAGTATGAGTGTTAATGGTAGCGGTAATATCATCAGTTCCGTCTTTTTTCAACGTCTGATATTTTTCAATGCTAACAGGGGATGGCTCAACAAAACTAGGAATCTTACCAGTGCGACTTGTTAAAAATTTTGTGTCAGGGTCGCTAACGGTTCCCATAGAAACATAAGCATAATTATCATCAATGTTTGTTTCACGGGCTGATGCCAACGTTAGGTTACCATAAATATATGTGGGGACTGTAGTGTTACCGACCGAAGTAACACCCGAATGAGCAGTAAACGCTTTTCCGCCTTTAGAAAAAATTTCTACTTTATTTGCAGTTACAGTCACATTACCATCAACAGTTTGATTCATATTACCGCTGACAGTCTGGTCAAGATTTCCATCAGTATCTATGTCAATCTTCTTAGACGTTTCAGTGCGTCCCTCAGTGTCTTTAATATCATAACTGTTATCGTCAATTTTAAATTTGTCTACATAAGCCACGATGAAACCCCCTATTAAGTAACGTCATGAGTTCCAGTTTTAATACTAATAGTTTCGGTAGCTGCTACATAACCAACTTCGACACGAGAAAGTTTTTCAAGCTCTAATACTTTATTCAGAGCATTAGCAGCGTTAGTACTAGCAGTACTTGCAGTAGTACGAGCACTAGCATCTTTTACCTCAATGGTTTCACCACCAATGTCAAACTTCGAAACAAATTGCTCAGCCATAGTTGCACCTCTTATTTACCAACAATTTTGATAGTTTCCACAGGAGCATCATAGATATGAATATCTCCACCAGTAACGATAGTACCATTATTAGGATTAAAGAAACCAAAAGAAATGGAAGTATCATCTTCATTATATTTGGCAACTTTTAACGACAGGATATAGTGTAAACGTTCAGCAATAGTGGTCTTAGCACAGTTAGTGCCCTCAATGTACCGGGTACCTGCATCCATAGGCTTAAGAATTACATACAAATCATTATTAAGCCAAACAAGGTCGTTAATATTGCGATTAGCACTTGCAGTAGTTTTCAGTTTTTCATCAACAGGAGTGATAGCAAGCTTAACACTTCCCCACAATTCAGAAAAATTGCCAATCTTAGTCCAATAATCTTCATTGTCAATATCAATGCCAATAGGTACAGGCTGTGTACTCAAATATCCATCACCATTGACAGTAACAACAACTGTGTTACGAGGATACTGTTTAGTAATATCCCATTGAATGGGGTCTGCATAACTAATGGAACTAGTTTCAATGTACTGCTGCATTACCTCGATAACCTTAGATACCATTTCATAGTAACTAATGCTATCATCATAGGCAACAGGAATTACAGAACGGAAAAGTTTGTCCAAAGGATTGTACTTCAAACCTAATCACCTCTTTACCATAAACGCATAAACAGAACTTCCATATCTCTATATAAACAATTATAGATATTTGTATTTTCTTTCATATAATCGTTCATAATAGATACAAGAGAGCGACCACGATAGCCTTTTTCTACATGGTCAAGTACACGATGTTCATTGCCATCACGATTTTCTTTTGTGTTGTTTTTATCATCCTGAGTGGTATTGCTATTACTGCTGGAATTAGCATTAGAGTTAAAATCATTAGCAGAACTTGCCTTACTATGGTCAGCATCCGACATATACTTACCAGCAAGAAAATTATCAAGACTACCCTGTGGAGTATCAGTATGAGTATTGGTATTCTCTCCATTGCTGTTAGAATTGGAAGTATAATTGGAATTATTGGTGCCGTCAATATTGACCTTACTGTTCTTGGTTCTATCCTCGGTATTCACATCATGATGTTCAGTATTTTCATCACTGGTGATGGAGAAATCATCAGTTAAGAACATTTCATACTGCTTATCAAGTGCTTCAAAGAGGGGATTGTAATAAGGCATATGACTGTTCATCCAGTCATCCAGACGCAACTGCCAAAGGCCAAAGGTTTCAGAGCCAATTTCATTTGTATAGAAATGTTTAAGAATATTGGTTTCAAGCTCTTTTCGTTTATTTTCATTCCAGATAGGATAATCAAAATTAAAGATTTTAGGCCGAGCACGCTCAATGATTTCTGAATAAGAAACATTGGTGTAAGGTTCAACAATACCTGCTTTTGATTCACAGATAAAGCGTACTTGAGTTGTGTACTTACTCATTATCCTCACCACCATCCTCAATATTGGTATCACTTAAATTCTCTTCATCCTCGCGTCCTTCCATAATCTTAGTTAGTTCAAGCTGAGAACGCATAGATACGGAGATGTTAGTATTAAAGAGCCTATTATAATCCTTGCAGAATTTTTGACGAGAATACAATGGAGAAAGACGGTCTGCTTCTACCTGACCTAGGGTCATCTGAACTTCGGTAGTAAACTGGCGCTCTGCTTTCATATTGTAGTTACTCTCAATACCTAAATAGGTAAGAGCTTCCGCAAGAGTTTCTTTTTTCTGCTGCTCTAACTGCAAGCCAATGTACTGAACGCCTAAATCAAGAACACCAATCATGTTCTTAATATCATCAGTAGAGGGATTGCCTTTAAGATACAGCCATGGGTCATATTTATCCTGCTGATATACTAGATTCTGTACAGAAAGTTTAGTATTCTCATTTGCATAAGCAATTCGAGGAGTTTTCTGTGCAGCAAGGTTTAAGTCAATCGTTCTGTCAATATTGGTAAGACGTTGTGCAAACTGTTTAATGATAATAGCATCAGGGGAACGGCGCATATTACACCAAAGATAAGCGCAGTTTTGTTTATTAAGACCAGTTTTCTGATAATTAGAATTGTAGCCATATGCACGCACATATCTAGGGTCACCAATAATGTCAAAGTTATCACTAGGCATAGCAGGAAGAATCAAGTTGCCCATAACAGGGTCATGATAACCAGCCATTAAAGGTTGCCAGAACAAGAACTGTTCAATAAATCGTTCATCCAAAAAAGGAGAATCTTCAAGCCCTTCCCATTTGAATCTTGCAAGTGCTACATCATAAAGACGATTAAACCAGTTAGCATAAGTTGCAACGGTTAAATCATACGAATCAATCCAAGGTGGCTGTGGTTTTTGTGAACGTTTACTCATTTACTCACCTACTTCTGGAATACGTTTATAGATAGAATTGTCTGCTTCATAATTACCAACAAGTCTGGGATTATGCCAGAATGTAACACCACGATTAAAGATACTGTTAATCATTGTAGAAACTTCCGCAGGTACATCACCTAAACAACAACAGTTTTGCGTTTTAACATAATTCCAGTTTCTACGAGAATCAATGTTAGGAACCTGAACTTGGTGAATGGGATAGCCAAACATAGACCAGTAATCATCAATAACTTTTGCAAATTCTTTAGTAACATGATGATAACTCGCCATAGCATATGGAGCACTTGCATCCCTTGTCGGTAAAATACCAGAATCAGTAAAACGGAAATAAGGACTTACAGAACCATGGCTCTGTGGTGGTAATCTGTCCATATCATCACGTTTTGCAAGTGTGTCAGCAATGTTAAGCATTTGATTGGCTAAGCCTTCAATAGCTCCATAAGTATTCTCAGGGAAAAGAGCAGGATGTTTACCAGTCATGGCCTGAACATCTTTTGCCGGAGCAGTTAGCAGGTTAATGCCAGCAAACATTGTACCAGCTACCAAACCTGCATTTTCAACGGCCATAGAACTAGAGTTCTGTGCTACATATACCTTATAAATATCAGTGTTATAAGCACAAGTAGGCCAGTTGCTAATTGCAAACACATCTTCCTGATTATAACCAGTAGAGCCCTTATAATCCTCTGCTGCAAACATTGCTGTAGTCTGTCCGGCATTTGACATTATATTGTATCCGATATGCAGACTTTTCTTTCTATCTCCAAGTTCAAAACGAAAAACATGATTATCGCCTTGTGTGGAATAATAGCGGAGATAAAAATAAGGATATGTGAAAAGTTTATTATTCTTAGGGACATAACCAGCTACATTATTAGGAACTACAAAAGTCTTATCATACTTACCACTATCAAAGGTAAGGGGAACCATATAAATTCCCAAAATGCCATCAGGCGCTTGCCCTGCTTCTACAGCCTTAGCAATAAAAGCGTTAGCGGATTCTGCTGTAGTAAAAAAGTTTTCTTTACAGCCTGAATAGATACCAAATCGTAAAGAGCCAGATGCAGGGGGAGAATCTTTTTCAGGCTTATCAAAAGTGGTAACAATACAGATACGCTTATCAAAATCAATATATTGCTGAATATCGTCAACGAATGGGCCTGTATCTAGTTCATCATTGATAATGTTATCACCAATTTCATCAGTATTCGTATGAGAACGCTCAATAAAACAAGGCTGTAATGTTACCTGATTAAACCAAGTTTGCATTACATCAACCGTGAAATAAATTCTGCTGGTTTCGTTAGCAACATATTCTACCCTGTCAATAAAGGCATAATACCATTTGTTAGAAAAGTCAGCATTCTGAAATACGATATAATTACATGGTTCAATCGTTTCAGCATTAACACCAACAGACAGGTAATGCTCTAAACGCTGATAGGTGTAATTGGTAAGATGAAGAACAGATTTGGAAGTAAAATAAGCAAAACGGGAAGAATCAGACTGAAACCTAAGCACATGATTATAGGTTTTATCTGTAGGGATACCCTTACAGATATAAAGTTGCATATTTGGCAATGTTGTTGCTCCTTTCAAAATCTGTAGGGTGGTTTACACATCATCCAGAGTGGAAGTTTGCGCTTAGCTGTAGGAGTAGGGCCAGGGCCAGGTGGTGTTGGTGGATTTGTAGCATCCCATTCAACATCCCATGTACCTACTTCATTAGGAATACCAAGAATAGCAGAGGGGTCAGTTCTGTAAGCTGTGCCATAACCACCTATCCAATATTCCCAATGCGTATGAATACCACTAGCATTACCTGTTTGTCCTTGCTCTCCAATATATTGACCACGAGTAATTGTTTCACCAACACTATGAATCTGACTAACAAAATGAGCTGCAAGCCAATAGCTATTATCGCTCATTTTAACTACAATGTAGTTGCCCCAAGAATCGTTACCAGTCGTGCCACCTTGCCAAGTATGGGCTGTTTCAACCGTACCTGCCATTGGTGCATAAGATTGATGATTTGTGTGTACCGTGTCAATACCACCATGAACTGAACCGTCAGGATAATGTGGATAACCTGCTGAAACTCTGATTGTGCTTTGGTCAGTGATACATTGTTTGTAAACTGCCATATAAGCAACGCGTGATGTCGTATGCGCCCCACGTTCTTAGGAGGATAAGCCTATTGGCTCAAGAAAATGTCAAGTTCAAACTTTAGTAGTAAACTGCACAGCGTTAGCGAACGGAGATGCAGAATAGATACGCCAGATATGGTGGAAGTAGTTCCAATCCAGAGTAGAGCCAAGGTCAGTTTCGCGCATGGTGTTCAGCTTAGTGTAAATCTGGAAGAAATCACGGTCAACCATAAGTGCCTGAATAGCGGCCATATCCTCATCGTCAGGGGTAACGTGAGTATAGGTCTTATCGCCACCAGTTGCAATGGTAACAGCACCAGAACCAGAGGGGTCATTACCAGTAAGCAGGTGTTCCAGCCGTTCCACTTCATACTCATTAAGAGCAAAGCTGTCAACTTCAAGACGATGCCCCATGAAATCTGCCTTATCCATGTTAAATGCACTTGCCAGAACATCAACATCAATAGAAGCAGAAATATCAACAGGAACAATGGTGTACAGACGTTCAGCCGGAGTATTCATAGGAATACCAGCAGCGTTATATTCCTTAGAAATGAACTTCATCTTGCCATAAATCTGGCGGAACTTCTTAACCAGGGTCTTACCGGAAGCTTCATCAGTAACAGCAGCAACAGTTACTTTCTTGAGCTTATTGTTCTTTACCAGCTGATACAGCAGATACTTCTTCATGATGAAAGCATCCAGTTCAGCAGGCTTATAAATCTGGTCGATGATGTTCTGAACAAAGGCAGACAGGTTAGCTTCACTCATGAAAGCAGTTTCCAGAGCTTCACGGTTGACAGTTACCTTATACTTAATACGAGAATTCACAGCATGGTAAGCAGTGTAAACTTCGGCAGGGTCGCTACCAAATTCAGCTTTCATAACTTCATCATTAGTAGCGCGGTCAGCAGAGAAGTAGGGGGTTGCTTTCTGCATCATTACATAAATTTCCTGAACAGTAGCGCCAGTGCCAAGAACACCCTTATCAAAAACCTGCCAAGGATCTTCAAAAGAAATGTAACGCATAACGGTCAGGCCAATACGGTCAACCAGAGCATTACAGAAATAGTTTAAACGGGGTTCGTAAGAATTGATAAACGTCCATGCGGATTTAATAGATTCAGTAGTGTTTTCAATCTGAGGAGCGCCACCAAAAGTAGCATCACTACCAAATACAGCCTGAATAATACCAACAGCAGCACTTGCCATAATAAATTACCTTCTTTCTTTAATAGTTACACTCAATGTCAAGTGTACCATCAATAATAAGTTTGCCTTTAGAGGCAGCGGTTAGAGTTACAACACCAGCAGCCCGTCCATTAACAGGATAACATAAAGCACCAACATTTGTATAAAATAATAGCCGGTCATAAATTGCTGGAGGAATTTCAATCAATCTTTGTCCAACTTCCGCACCATTTTCATATTTGAAATGAACAAACAATACATTTCCAATAACAGTAAAATTTTCGTCATTGTAGCTGAAAGGTCTACTCATAATCTATCACCTACTTTCTACCAAACATTTTCTTGACAAAAGCCTGTGCAGCTTCATCAACGGTAATTGTATTACCATTAGGTTTCTGATAACCGTCATTAGGCTTATTGTCATCATTCAGAAATGCTTTAACATAATCTTTGCGAAGATTATCATAAGCTTCATGCCAATTAGATGAACCATCTGGGCACCCACTAGTAAATTGTTCTGCTTCATTGCGACATTCATCAAATTCGTCAAGAACGCCAGCAATAAGAGTTCCCTGTTCATCAGGTTTAGCATCGACAAAGCCACCAAGCATTGCAGAAATTTCGTCACGCGTTTTCATTATTTATTACTCCGTTCATAAGTAAGTTTAAGATTCTCACAGAGGTCAATAATTGCTTGCATATCAACGCCAGTTGCATGAATCTTAATAAAATCGCCTTTGGTAGATTCTCTGGGAACCGAAGTGTAACTACCAAGATGTTTCATTACTGTCTGTGTAGCACAAATAAAATTGTTATCCAACCAGTTCAGGGGATTAACACGACAATCATGATAAATTACTTCAAAATGAAGGTGTGCGCCATAGCAATTACCAGTTGCGCCAGAATACCCAATAAGCTGACCCTCGTAAACGTGTTGACCGTTTTTGACGAGATACTCTTTAAGGTGCGCATAGCGTGTTTCCAACTTAGAACCATTATAATTGTTATGCCTAATTCTAACCATGTTGCCATAAGACTGCATCCCAGATTTAGTTCTGCCATCCCAGCTCTGTACCTGATTTACAACACCATCCTCAGCTGCATAAACAGGTGTACAAGGAGCAGCACGCAGGTCAATAGCATGATGTGCAGAGCCGTCATTATAAGTCCAGCCAGCTGTGATGATATGCTTCTCTAAAGGCCAACAGAAAAGAACATCACCGTTTGATTTCCTCATTTTCTTCATCTCCTTTAAGTTTTTCCAGATAGGGCTTAAACAGAGCAGAAAGTTCAGGATTTACAGCACACATATTCTCCATAATGCTGATAAGCTCCATGATACAGATGTAAGTTACAACAGCACCTACAAGGGGAATTTGAATACCAAGGTCAACATATTGCATAGCGTATTCAATACCATAAGAACCTACCACGGCAAGAATCTCCATGCATTTATGATAACCGCCTTCACGCATGATAGTAGAATTATAAGAACCGTCGTGCTTTGCTTTAATCAGCCCTGTAAGAATGTCAAATGCGATAAAGCCAAGAACAATGACAAAGGGCATAAACTCAACTCCTAACGTTATACACCTACAATCTTCAAAATGTCCATCAGGTATCGCCTAATTATTTCATCTTCACAGTACAAACCCCCTAACCGATATTGTTTAATTATATATAATAACCAGTTAGGACGCGGAGTGCGTGCAATCAAAATGGTGTTATAATCATGGTCATCATTTGTCAACGCATAAATCACGCCGCTACCTGGACTGTATTTTCTGGAAAGATAACATTTACCAGTGGAGAAGTCTACCCATAAACCTAAATAATCATCATGAATCTTAAAACCGAATTGATATTTAGCTTCAGGAGTTTTCTTAGCAATGCCAACTACACTATCAAGATAAAATTCATTATGAACAGCATATTTACCAAACTTGCTGCCTTTCATCAAACGGCCAAAGTCGGTTTTCTCTTTTGCTTCAATATATTCTTCATTGTTAGCAATTTGAATTAAGACTAAGCCCTCTCTAGTTGTAGCGATTTGCTTTTTGTTAATTGGCTTTTTAATATCGAATTCTGTGAAATAGGGATTTGCCCACGTAACAGCGTTACCAAAGAAGAACACAACCACTCTACGCATACGAGCAATAGTTTCGTATAATTCACAGAAAAATGTTACTTCATCTTTAAGATAACCATGATGACTTTCATCCATGGAGATAAATTCATCAAAACAGATTTTGTTGACAAGTGGGAGTTCTTCGGATTTAGCAGAGGAAATATATCTGGTTTGGCCAGCAAGTTTACCGTCTATATAGTAAGCTCCCTCTGGGGTTCCCTTTAACTCATGGTCGGGAAATTCATGAGCAACAGCTGCCCAGAAATTTTCTTTAGCTTTCTTATTCATTTCAGTTTTATAGCGGCGAATATAAATAAATTGATTCCCGTTCTTGATAAAATCTTCAGCAGCCCATTTCTTAAAGCCATAAGTTTTACCACAACCACGAGAACCGACTACAAAATTAAAGAGCGCATTATAAGATAATGTGTTCTTTAAGTCCCACCACATCGACATTGTAATACACTCCTTTCATATTTAATATTAAGCCGAGAACTCGACCCTTTGTCCTTTTGGATGGCGGAGTAGGAGAAATGACAAACCTATGTAACCATCAAGCTAACAGGCGTGTTAGCGCGGCTTTTGGTGGTAGAAATGGGCACAACCCCATTAACGGCCAATGACCAGTTTTCCGTTACTATTAAAGAGTTCTACCATGTTAAGGGTGGCGAAAGGAAATGAGCTAGCAGTCACGCAAACCTATCCGTAACGCTTCACGCGCCTGACCACGGCTTAGGAGCATCATTCGTGCCTTTCGCTCCCTATGATTATATTATACTTTACAATCCGTATAAAGTCAATAATACAGATTGTACTTTTTGTAAAATTAGGAATGATTATTACATAGTGTATAATGCTAGATGGGGAACGGCAATAGTACAATAAAACGGACTGCAAAAATGGGCGAGGTGAGTGGCGGTTTGAAGGTACGATAAACAGGACTTCTAAGGTTAACAAAGTAAAAGTATGACTTTTGTCTTTGACACTACTTT
>ERZ841120.769-NODE-769-length-18322-cov-21.660754_pt1 | contig 18322 bp, 9 predicted proteins | sample MGYA00519572_ERZ841120 | MGnify/ENA primary metagenome ERZ841120 (study PRJEB31850, sample SAMEA3708890) | human gut metagenome | biome: human gut; feature: human-associated habitat; material: faeces | place: China | collected 2014 ... | reverse complement strand
GGCTTTGGATAGCCAAGGTCAAGCTCTTTTCAGAAATACCAAAGTAAGAAGCACCTGGATCATAGCCACCATGCCCAGCATCGAGATAGACAACCTTATTTAAAACATCGTAATTTCCTCTTGATGCCGAACCGATTTTCTTAGGGGCTACCACATCAGCTGAAGTTGCCCCAAAGCCGATATTCTTCCCTGAAGCATCAACAATATAGCCATGAACGATGTACTTGCCTGAATTCCACTTGTGTTGGCTTGCTGAAATAGTTACTTTATAAGAACCATCATCCTGTTTTGTCGCATTATGCCAAACAAGATCATCCTGACCATTTTGTTCAGACCAGACTGGGATAAGGACACCTGAAATACCACTTGGATTCGTCAGATTGGTGATAAGAACATCAAAGGTTCCACGATTTTTATCATTGTTAGCAATAGTCAAAGTTCCCTGAGTCTTAGTGATATCAAGTGTCACTTGTTTACCACCTAGGCCAATGTATTTACCATCATTGTCAACCAGATAGACATGAGAATTATACAGACCACTATCACCCTTATGGTTGCTTGAACGAACGGTTACCTTATAGTCTCCATTAGCTTGCATAGTTGCCTTGTACCAAATGATATCATCTTGACCGTTCTTTTCAGACCAGGTTGGAACTAAGACTTCTTTAAAACCTCGTGGTGCAATCAAATTTGAAATGACAACATCATAACTACCAGTAGCATTGTTGAGACCAGTGATAGCAAGGTCGGCTTTAGGTTCTGACAAAGTAACATTTGTTTGTGTGCCTCCCACACCGATTTGTGAACCATCGTTTTGGATATAGTAAAGATGAACATTATAAATACCTGTAGAGTATTTATGGTCAGCCACTTGGACAGTAACCTTGTAATTGCCATCTGTTTGACGTGTGGCTTCATACCAGCGAATATCATCTTGGCCATCAACCTCAGACCAGATTGGGACCTGAACTGTACGCACACCCTTAGGACTATAGACATCACTGATGACTACATCAAAACTTCCAGCCCCTTTATTATTTAGAATAGAAATACTACCACTTGGCTTAGTTTCATTGACATCAACCACAGTCTCAGTCAAATACTGACGGTTACCAGAATTATCTACAAGATAAACATCTGCTCGGTATTTACCAGTTGAATGTTTGTGATCTGAAGCCTTAATCGTCACACGATAGCTACCGTCTGCTTTCTTACTTGCCTTATGCCAAACTAAATCGTCCTGTCCATTAACCAGACTCCATGATGGTACCAAAATTTCTTTAATACCATTAGGAGCAACAATATTACGAACAACCGCATCAAAAGAACCTGTTGTAGCATTGATATTTTCAATAGCTAAGCTTGCACTTGGACGAGCTTGGCTAACTTCCACCACTTTTTCAGTCAAGTAGAAACGCTTGTTGAAATTATCTACGATATAAGCATCTGCACGGTATTTACCAGTTGAATTTTTGTGGTCACTTGCCTTAATGGTAACTCGGTAAGAACCATCCGCTTGTTTCGTCGCCTTGTGCCAAATCAAATCATCTTGACCACCAACGAGACTCCATGACGGTACTAAAATTTCTTTCACACCTGTAGGAGCAATGATATTTTTTACCACAGCGTCAAAAGTGCCTGTAGCTGCATTATTATTTTCAATCGTTAGACTTGCACTTGGACGAGAGTAATTAACAGATACTACTTTCTCAGAAATATAATGTCTCTTATTTGTTCGATCAACAACATAGGCATCCGCACGGTAATTGCCAGCTTCCCCTTTGTGATCAACCGCCTTAATTGTTACACGATACGAGCCATCCATTTGCTTAGCTGCCTTATGCCAAATCAAGTCATCTTGACCATTGGCTAGACTCCAAGATGGAACAAGAACCTCTTTAACACCCAAGGGTGCCACAATATCTCGAACCACAGCATCAAAGGTACCAGTTACCTTGTTGTTGTTCTCAATTGAGAAGCTAGCCTTAGGTTTTAGAACATCAGTATCATAAGATGAACCTGAGGCATGAGTCAACTTAGCAGGTTCAGCCACGATATTGCTTGAAACCTCAGAAGCAGTCGGTACCGTCGCATTTTCTGAACTCGCTACTGTGTTAGCCTGAACTACAGATTCAGAGGCAACGACTCTTGATTCAGATGCTGCAATCGTTGTTGAGCTTGCTTGACTAACTTGTAGAGCACTTGAGTTTACTACTTCACTTGTGGCTGTAGATGTTGCCGCCACAGTTGAACTTGGACTTGCTGATGGTGACTCTTGTTCAAGAACTGCTCCACCACCAAAAATTTCTGCTGCAGTCGCAGGTTGATACTGGTTCCCTTCAGTAACCGTAGGCATTTGAGTGGCTACCTCATCAGCACTGGCCACCTGAGTGGTCACCGCCATGAGGACAGCTGCACTGGCATAGTAGATAAAATCTTTTGTTCGCATTTAACTTTCCTTTGACACTTTTTAATACGTCACCCATTTTACCATAGAAAATGTCTTACGAATAGAGCAAAAGTGATAATTCTCTAAAAAAACTATAAAAATGATAAAAAAATAAGTAATTTCCATACTTAAAGTATCAATCTTATCCAAATAAAGAACCTAAAAACCCATAAACAAGAGATTTCAAATGTATATATAATATTCTGAAAATAGATAAATACAAAATATGACTATCAAAAATGAACACCAAAAAAGCCCTTAGAAGTTTCCTTCCAAAGACCTTTCATTAATAGATTAAGCAAAGATTGAGAAGAATGGTGCACCAAGCTTAGTATCCATTGCATCTCGACTCTGAACACCATGAATGTAATCCAATGAATACCAACCATTGTTATTGGCGTTAAATGGATCACGAACATAAGTTTTACCATTATCATAGCCATGAAGTACGATTTCATGCGTGTAAGGATAATTGATAAATTGGCTTGCACCTACTGCTGCCAGAACGTGTTGGCCTGACATCAAAGCTGAAGCAATGTTAGCAATGCTTGAAAGCACGTTGCTCTTGAGACCCCAATTTTTACTTGCTAATACAATACCATCCGCGTCTGTACCAGCAACTGATGTTTTATTGAATGAATTTGTATTGTAGTACAAATAATCCGCAACTGTCGTTGGTGCAATTACAGTTCCCAAGATATCTGTAAAGGTCATAGCAAGTGATGTTGGAACACAGCCTGACTGGTCCATATTGCTGACACCATACCACTTAGAAGCCCAACGAGGATCACGTTGAGAATAATAAGTCGTCTGAGGCTCAACACGACGATTACGTGGAGCAAGAGCTGTCTCACCAAGGTTGAATCCGTCTACAGTATTGTCTACATAGTCTACATAAACATGAGTCGTATAGTTACCAATGAGATTCTTATGATTAACAGTCGATACATTGATTTCAGTATGTGTTCCAGTAGGTGCCGTATTGTACCAAGAAAGGTTTCCTTGGTTGCTTTCTGACCATACAGCTACACGGATATTCTTAATCTGACGTCCTTGTGGCGCTTGATCAACTACAACTGTAAAACTACCTGCTTCTGAGTTAACATTAGTGATATAGGTTTGCGTTTTAGTCTTAGCATTACGGAATTCAAGAGTTGTCGTTGTCCCTCCTACACCAACTTGTGACCCATCATTTAAAATGTAGTACAAATGAATATTGTACAAGCCTGTTGAATTTTTGTGGTTAGTAGCTTGAACATTTACCGCATAAGTGCCATTAGCTTGACGTGTTGCTTCATACCAACGAATATCATCTTGTCCGTCTTTTTCAGACCAAATAGGCACTTGAACAGTACGAACACCTTTAGGACTATAAACATCACTGATAATGACATCAAAAGTACCAGTATCTTTATTGTTATTAACTACTGAAATGGTACCTACTGGTTTATTATGTTTCACATCCACAATTGTTTCAGTGACATAATGACGTTGGTTGGCATTATCTACGATATAAACGTCAGCACGGTAATTGCCTAGAGAATTCTTATGCTCACTAGCCTTAATAGTAACACGGTAGCTACCATCAGATTGGCGACTAGCTTTGTGCCAAACAAGATCATCTTGTCCGTTAACTAGACTCCATGATGGAACTAAGACTTCCTTAACCCCATTTGGTGCTACGATATTGCGAATAACAGCGTCAAAAGTACCTAAATCAGCATTATTATTCTCAATAACTAGACTTGCACTAGGGCGAGTTTGAGTAACTTCTACCACTTTTTCAGTGAGATAGAAACGTTTGTTAGAGTCATCTACAATGTAGGCATCAGCACGGTATTTACCAGTTGAATTCTTATGATCCTTTGCCTTGATAGTCACTCGGTAAGAACCATCGGCTTGACGACTTGCCTTATGCCAGATAAGGTCATCTTGACCACCAGCTAAACTCCATGAAGGAACAAGAACCTCTTTCAAACCTGTAGGAGCAACGATATTACGAACAACGGCATCAAAAGTACCTGCTGCAGTATTATTGTTTTCAATTGTAAGGACACCACTTGGTCGAGCATAATCAACAGACACTACTTTTTCGGCAATATAATGACGATTGTTAGCGTTGTCCACGATGTAGGCATCAGCACGGTAATTTCCTTTATTGCCCTTATGCTCACTTGCCTTAATGGTTACACGATAGCTGCCATCAGTTTGCTTAGTCGCCTTATGCCAAATAAGGTCGTCTTGACCATTTTCAAGACTCCATGATGGGACTAAAACCTCTTTAACACCTAGTGGTGCTGAGATATTAGTGATAACGGCATCAAAAGTTCCTGCCTTAGCATTATTGTTTTCAATAGCAAAACTTGCTTTAGGTTTCAACTGCTCCGGTGTCTTACCAATGAAGACTTGCGTAGTTGTTCCACCAACACCCGTCATTTGACCATCTTTTTGAACATAATAAAGGTGAACATTATAAAGGCCTGTTGAGTTTTTATGAGCTGAAGCTTTAACGTTTACTGTGTAAGTTCCATTATTTTGACGGTTAGCCGTATACCAGATAATGTCATCTTGGCCATTAATTTCTGACCAAATTGGAACAGAGACTGTTTGAACACCATTTGGTGCTTTGACATTAGAGATGACAACATCAAAGCTACCAAGAGTTGGATTGTTATTAACAATAGAAATAGTCCCACTCAAATCGCCTTGAGTTGGATCTGCTTCGACACTGGCATTAGCAGTAAATCGTCCTGTGTAGTCCACGCTTTGGTCAAAGACATGTTTACCTGGCAAGAGATTAGCTGTAGCTGAAAATTGCCATGCACCAGTTTTGGCATTATAGCGCATGTTTTTAGCGCTCGTTGCTGTAAGACTTGACGATGGGTACTGGGCAACCCAGAAATTCTCAATACCAAATTGAGAGGTTGAGACAGGTCCACGGTAGCCTAGATTGTTCTCATCCAACCAGCTGGCACTTGTGTAGAACATCAAGTTGTTGTATCCATGCTTACGCATTTCGTTAACCCAAGCTTGGGTGTTACGGTTGATATTTGGAAGCATATTAGAATCTTCGAAGTCATTAACCATAACAGTACTCTTTGGAAGGTTCAGTTTTTGTGCAGCTTGGATATAGAAACGAGCCTCTGCACGTGCTTCTTCCTCAGTTGTGTATCGAGAAAAATGATAGGTTGATACTTGAAGACCAGCAATTTGAGCATTGCGAACTTGTGATGGTGCTTTAGGGTTGTTGTACCAAGTGTCCTCAGTCAACTTGACAACGACACCACCCACACCTTGACGTGCAAGAGCACGATAGTCATCTACACTGATATCACCATTATGGCTGCTGACATCGATAAAAGTCTTTGGTTGGACCTTAAGCGTTGGCGAAGGAACATCCGTTGAATTCGTCAATTTAGCAGGTGTTGCTACAGCGCTGTTTGACGTTTCAGAATTTGTCGCACTTGTAGAAGCTGTTGCACTTTCTGAACTTACAACTGAAGACGTTACTGAAGTTGATGCCGTTGCAGCCTCGGAACTCTGTGAAGCAGGAGACGTAGATACCGCTGGAGCACTAGCTTTTGCCACTTCACTCGTAGCTGCGGGTGCTGAAACAGTTGATTTAGGAGTTACAGGTAAGGCTGCTTCTCCACCAAAAATTTCAGCCGCTATCACAGATTGATACTGATTTCCCTCAGTAACAGAAGGAGTATTGGTCGTCGCCACTTCATCAGCTTGAGCAACCTGAGTTGTGACAGCCAAAAGAACAGCCGCACTGGCATAGTAGATAAAATCTTTCGTTCGCATTTAACTTTCCTTTTGCATTTTTAATATGTCAACCATTTTACCATAGAAAAACTCTAATGGAAAGCTTATTGTTAAAAATTTCTAAATAAAATAAAAATATTATAAAACCTTAAGTACTTATGAACTTACTATTCGTACAACATGAAAACCTTTTAACTATATATTTGAATTACTCTTTGAAAAGCAGGGAAAGAATTATGCTATATCACTAAAGATGAAAATATGTGACAAAAGAAAAATTCCCGAACTTCTATCCGAGAATTTTATCAGCTTTATTTACGTTTTGGTGGGTTATGGATAGCTTCTCCAAGTACGTCAGCAAAGGCTTCATACATGTTTTCAGAGAAGGTTGGGTGACCGTGGATAGATTGCAAGAGTTCATCTACAGTCAATTCATTTTCCATAATTGTTGACGCTTCGTTAATCAATTCAGCTGCGGCTGGACCGATAATGTGAACACCAAGGATTTCATGGTACTTCGCATCTGCAACGACTTTAACAAAACCTTGAGCTTCATTTGAAGCGATGGCACGTCCGTTACCAGCAAAGCTTGATTTACCAATGAGAACATCACCGTATTTAGCGCGTGCATCTTCTTCAGTAAGACCACACATAGCGACTTCTGGGTGAGTGTAGACAGCTGCTGGCGTGTAGTCAAGGTGAGCCTTACGGACATTGCCACGCATAGCATTTTCAGCTGCAACTTCACCCATACGGTAAGCAGCGTGAGCAAGCATCTTAGTTCCGTTAACATCACCCGGTGCGTAGATTCCTGGGATTGATGTTTCTTGATAAGCATTAACTTTGATACGACCACGGTCAAGTTCAAGGTTAAGATTTTCAAGACCATCCAATTGAGGGACACGACCGATTGAAAGAAGGGCACGATCCGCTACAATTTCTTCACCATTATTAAGTTTAAGGGTCAATTGGTTGTTAGCTTCTACAATCTCAGAAACCCCAACAGATGTCATGATCTTCATACCCTTCTTAGCAAGGATTTTTTGAAGTTCAAGAGATACTTCCTTATCCATAGCAGGAATAATGCGGTCAGCCATCTCAACAACAGTCACTTCTACACCGTATGAGGCATAAACAAGACCAAGTTCGATACCAACGACACCACCACCCATAACTGCAAGTGATTTAGGCAATTCACGCAAGTCAAGGATATCATCTGATGTCATCACAAGTTGTGACTCAATTCCAGGGATATTGATACGAGACACTTTTGATCCAGTCGCAAGGATAATATTACGTCCCTTGATTGTTTCTGAACCAATAGTAACTGTCTTATCTGGATTAACTTGACCAAGACCATTGAAAATAGTGACCTTGTTAGCCTTCAAAAGCCCTTGAACACCACCAGTAAGTGTCTTAACGACAGAGTTCTTAAAGTCAACTGTCTTATCCATATCGATAGTGTAGTTTGTTGACGCTAGGTTGATACCACGACCTGCAGCAATCTTAAGTCCATCAAGGATTTCTGCATTTTTAAGGTAGGTCTTAGTTGGGATACATCCTTTATTCAAACATGTTCCACCAAATTCAGATTTTTCAACGATAGCAACCTTACCACCAAGTTGCGCACCACGAATGGCAGAATAGTAACCAGCAGGACCACCACCGACAACGATAATATCGTACTCATTGTCAACAAGCGGTGCTTTTTCTGCAGTAGCTGCTGGAGCAGCTTGGGCAGGAGCTTTAGGAACTTCAAGACCAGCTGATTCCAACTGAACAGTTGCTTCTGCAACAGGTGCGCTAGCAGCGTTATCAGCCACAACTTCACCTTCTGCTCCAATATAACCAATAACCTCAGTAACTGGTACAGTTTCACCAGCCTGACGCGTAATCTTCAAAAGAACACCAGAATCTTCTGCTTCAAGTTCCATGTTCGTCTTATCTGACATGATTTCAAGGAGAATATCTCCCTCATTAACCACATCACCCTCTTGTTTTTTCCACTCGATGATTTCGCCTTCCTGCATGTCCACACCAAGCTTAGGCATAATAATCTCAAAAGCCATTTATAAGATACCAAGAGCGACCAGAAAGCGACTGAAAATTAGTCGTCTGACACGTCAGCCTGCTGACGTAGACAGACGGTCTATTTTCCAAGCTTTACGCTCGGGTTCAGTTATTCCCTCTGGTTCGCCCTCTCCTTTCTATTAAAACTTCAGTTTTTAGATATTTTTTTCTTAAATCAACAATTCCATAGGATTTTCAATCAAATGTTTCAAATCAACCATGAATTTGGCACCATTCATACCATCTACAATACGGTGGTCAATTGTCAAGCATAGACCCATGATTGGACGTACGACAACTTCCCCATCAACAACAACTGGAGTTTGAATCGTTGCTGAAACACCAAGGATAGCTGAGTTTGGTTGGTTGATGATTGGGTTAAATGATTTGGTTCCAAACATTCCCAAGTTAGTAATAGAGAAGGTTGAACCTGACATTTCAGCAGCCTTCAATTTACCAGCCTGAGCTTTCTTGATGACATCCTTAGAGGCCACAACAAACTCAGACAAACTCATCTTATCTGCACCGTGAACGACAGGTACAATCAAGCCATCATCGAGACCAACGGCAATACCGAGATTAACAAATTTGTGTAATTCGATATTTTGCGCATCGTCAATCAAGGATGCATTGAGGTAACGGTGTTCCTCTTTCATAAGGGTACGCACAACTGCCAAACCAATCAAATCAGTGAAGGTTACCTTCATGCCAGTCTTATTCATGATTGGATCAAGGACTTGCTTACGAAGAGCCATTAGGTTAGTCATGTCCACGTCATAGTTAAGGGTGAAGGTTGGTGCAGTCAAGTATGAGTGCGTCATTCCCTTAGAAATCGCCTTACGCATAGCAGACATTGGGATAACTTCCACGCCTTCTGACAAGACTTTTTCAGGTTTAGCTTCAACCACAGGTGCAGCCGCCGCTTCCTTAACTTGCGCTGGAGCACTGATTGCAAGGATGTCTTCCTTAGTAATCTTACCACCAAAGCCTGTTCCAGATACGCTAGCTAAGTCAATACCAAGGTCCGCTGCAATCTTACGTGCCAGTGGAGTCACCTTAGGTTGAGCACCTTTAAAGTTCTCAACGTCATCAGCATGAACACGACCTTTTGCTCCAGTTCCTGGAACTTGAGTGAGGTCAATACCCAACTCACGCGCCACCTTACGGGCCTTAGGCGTTGCACGTACTTTTCCACCTTCGTGTACGACAGGAGCCTGGGTTGCCACTACAGGTGCTTCTACAGTAGCAACTTCTTCAACTTTTGGAGCAGGTTCAGCAGCTGGTGCGCTAGCTACGTTATCAGCCACCACTTCACCTTCTGCTCCAATATAACCAATAACCTCAGTAACTGGTACAGTTTCACCAGCCTGACGCGTAATCTTCAAAAGAACACCAGAATCTTCTGCTTCAAGTTCCATGTTCGTCTTATCTGACATGATTTCAAGAAGGATATCTCCCTCATTAACCACATCACCCTCTTGTTTCTTCCACTCGATGATTTCGCCTTCCTGCATATCAACACCAAGCTTAGGCATAATAATCTCAAAAGCCATATTTTATGATACTAAGAACGCTAAAATGCGACAGAATTTTAGGAGTTTTACGTTAGTGTGCTTGCACACCAGTAAAACTATCTAAATTCCGAAGCATTTCGTTCGAGTTCAAATCGACTCAAACGTTTTAACGCCCTCTCCTTTCTACTTTAAATTATAATTTCCGATACTCCCACAGTTAAAACAAGAAACACATTTTACTAGCGAGAAATATCACTTAACCGTCGCTAGAAAGTTAGTTTCCTTTATTGGCCATCTTGATAATAGCAGCCTTAATCTTTTCAACATCTGGAAGAACCGCTTGTTCCAAGACACGCGCATAAGGTACAGGCACATCTTCACTTGCCAAACGTACAATTGGGTGGTCAAGGTAATCAAAAGCTTCACTTTCTGTAACCATAGCAGCAATCTCACCGATGAATCCACCTGTCTTATAAGCATCATTGACCAACATAAGTTTACCAGTCTTCTTAACTGACTCGAAAATCAATTCCTTATCAAGTGGGATAAGCGTGCGTGGGTCAACAACCTCAACATTAATACCTTGTTCAGCCACTTCTTCAGCAGCCTTAAGAGCACGTTCCAACATACGACCATATGTGACAATAGTAAGGTCAGTTCCTTCACGCTTGATTTCACCTTTTCCAAGTGGAATGTAGAAATCAGGGTCTTGTGTCACTTCCTCTTTTTTACCGTAAAGTGCTTTTGGTTCCATGAAGATAACAATGTTATTATCTTGAATAGCAGATTTCAAAAGACCTTTAGCGTCGTTAGCATTACCTGGAGCAACCACTTTAATCCCTGGAATGTGAGTCAACCATGACTCAAGAGATTGTGAGTGCTGTGCCGCAGAACCAATCCCTGAACCAGAAGCTACACGGAAGGTTACAGGAGTCTTCAAACCACCACCAAACATGTAGTTGTTTTTTGCACCATTATTAACGATAGCGTCAAGGGCAATCGTGATGAAGTCCATGAAAGTCAAGTCAACGATTGGACGAAGACCTGTAATGGCAGACCCAACAGCTGCACCAGCGATAGCTGCTTCTGAAATTGGTGTATCTTTAACACGTTTCTCACCAAACTCTGCCAACATACCAACTGATGTACCGAAGTCACCACCATAGATACCGACATCTTCACCCATAAGGAAGATATTTTCGTCTTTACGCATTTCCTCGCTCATAGCAAGGTTTACTGCCTCACGCAAGGCCATCAATTTTGTTTCACTCATACTTGTATTCCTCAACCTTTCTCTTTAGTCTACCCATACATCTTCAAAGGCAACTGAAAGTTCTGGATCTGGGCTATTTTGGGCGAACTCATAAGCTGCATCAACCTCTGCCTTAACTTGGCTTTGGATAGCATCTAACTCTTCAGCGCTTGCGATATTTTCAGCAACGAGATAGTCACGGTATTTAATAATAGGGTCGTTATTGTTCTTCCACTCGTCAACTTCTTCCTTAGTACGGTAAACACCCGCATCGGCAGTTGAGTGACCGAACCAACGGTAAGATTCTACCTCAACGATAGCAGGACCATTGCCACCACGGACATGCTCAACAGCCTTGCCCATTGTTTCATATACAGCCAAAACATCGTTACCATCTTCACAGTAGAAACCAGGAATGCCATAAGCTTCCGCACGTGTATAAAGGTGAGGTGTATTTGTAGCCTTATGGATATCCATTGAGATACCATAACGGTTATTGATGATAAAGAAGATAACAGGTAATTTCCAAGTAGCTGCCATATTGACTGACTCATGGAATGAACCTTCGTTGGTTGCGCCATCTCCAGAGAATGCCACAACAATGTTTCCTGTTTTTTTGTATTGCTGAGTGAGGGCTGCACCTACGGCAAGAGCGTAACCACCACCAACGATACCATTAGTACCATAGTTACCTTTTTTAAAGTCTGCCAAGTGCATAGAACCACCACGGCCCTTAGAAACACCGGTTGCTTTACCAGCAAGTTCTGCCATCATTTTATTCAAATCCATGTCTTGGGCGATAGATTGTCCGTGACCACGGTGATTTGAAAAGAAGATATCGTCATAGCTCAAGTGTTGAACAGCACCAACGTTGGCTGCTTCCTCACCAACTGAAAAGTGAGTCATCCCTTGAACAAAACCACGACGAACCAATTTATTAATACGTGAATCAAATTCACGAATACGTTCCATTTTAGTGAACATCTCAAGATGTGTCTCTTTAGAAAGTTTTACCATATCGATCTCCTCTATCGAAATTTTTCTATACATCTAGGATAGGTTAAAAAAACTTAATGAGCAAGAAATATGCTTGAAAGATGAAAAGCCTTACAACCTTATCACTTATAGGCAATCCGTATGCTTTTTTTAAGCGCATTATGATATAATTGTATAGATTTTACCCGAATAGGAGAATATTGGACATTGAGTGACGTCATCGTTCACGGGCTTACGGCATGTATAGCTTTTATTTTACAAATTGTTATCTTCAAAGTGACCACACAGAGACCCCTTAGATACTGGATTCTTATTTTAGCAGGTTTAGCAATTTTTGCCTCTAGTTATTTTGGTATTTCCTTTCCAAAATCCGGTTTTATTGGACTTGTACTTCTTCTAGCTAACAAATCTTACAAAAATCTGAGACATACCATTTTGGAGACTTTCTTTATACCTTTCACCTTTGCCTTAATGGTGAGACTGGTCATTTTCCTGATTATTCCAATCTTTTTCCCTTCTGTCCTAGATTATTATTATGCTGGTCCATTTATACTTTTTCTTGCGTTTTTACTATGGTTTGCCCAAAGTGCCCTTCTTCAAGTGGACTACTCTCGAATGATGCAAATTGATAAAGCGAGACCTTGGTACAAATCAACCTCTGTTGCTCTTTGTGCTCTAGCTATTATTTACTTTGCTTCTGAACTCATTTCAACAAACATTCACTTTACCATTTCCTTTCTTATTATTACAGCTCTGATTCTATCTGGACAGGTTAATCTCTATAGAAAGGACCTCAGTGCACAAACACAAGAAGCTCAAGAGGAACATTCTCAGCTTCTTCAAAAATCAAGTCAGAACATCAATACTTGGTACCAGAAAAAGACTAGCCAAGAACTCTTCATCAAAGACGAAGCTGAAAATCTCTACGATATCATCCGTTTCCAACAAAACGAGGAGGCTCAGGAGTTAATTGACTACTTGCTGACTCCGAATCCGTTAGATAAAAAGATTGATCATTTTTATCGAGATAAACTTGAAAATATTAAACTTCCTGATTTGCGAGTCCTCTTTGAAGCTAAATTCCTAAAGGCAAAAGAATTGGATGTTTGGGTTAGTATGGAGGTTCCTGAACCCATTACCGTTTATCCTATTTATCCTTTAGATTGGATATATGTCCTATCAACTATCTTGGATCATGTCATTGACCAAGCACAAGATAGCGAACAGAAATACCTTAGCTATGCTTATTTTAAAGATGAGGATAGTCAACACTTTGTCGTTGAAAGTTCAAGCACTAAAGAAGATTCTGCCATTACATCTGATTTCTCTGATCCCGAACTAAAACGCGTCAACAGCATCCTATCCACATATTCAAACGTTAACATTGTTTCAAATACACGTGCTGGTATTTACCGCTTACAAATCGAGATTGACATGACAAAAGGAGGTTACAATGATTACTAATATTATCAATCCTCTCTTACAGGCTGTTAGTTTCATTTCTATTTGGTACCTCTACCAGACTATGTCTAAGGTTAAGCCACTGCGAGGACACCTCTTACTTCTATTTTTGTCCTATGTAGCTGCAGCATCCTATTTTAGTCTCGTAAAAATCGTTATAGATCCTCTTTTCTTCCTTGTTGCTGATTTGGCCCTTGTCAAAGAGCGTTCTTTCTATCATCGATTGCTTTACGCTTTTTATCCAACTATCCTTTTTGATATGGCTACACGACTACTTTCAATTGTCATTCTCCCTCACGTCTTACATATCAAAGGTGATATTACCCTCGACACTAACTTACATATCTTGACCTACATCTTAGCTCCATTAATCATTTACCTAATGCTTAAAATCTTCGCTGTAGACCTAAGTCAGATGAGTAGTCTTGACGAGGCTTGGGCTAGACGTAACTGGTTGCGAAGCACTGCCTTCCTTGCTGTCTATTATGTCTTCTTTACTGTTATCCATGGTCTTAACAGCACTCTTCCAACAGCCAATGACCCTAAAAATTTATTTGAAATAATTTTCAAGGTCAATGCTAATAGTTCTGTTATCTTTGTTCTATATATTGCTCTACTACTATGGGATTTTTACAATTGGAACCAGGCTATCCACCAACAATCTATTGATAGGCTGAACAAAGAACGTCATAAATTGTTGGGTACTATGACTAACTACAGCAAATCCTTTATCCAGATTATCACGCAAAAGCAAAAATCCTTTGACCTATTCAAAAAAAATCTCAAGGACGTTTCTCTTGCCTTGGAAAATGAAGATACCGCCAAAGCTACTAGCCTACTTGAAATTTATAAAACGGACAATGCTAGCATTGGTAATCCAGAGACTCAAGAACACTTGGATAAGCTTAGCAATCCAATAATAGCAAGTTTTCTTTCAAATCGTATTTTGGAAATGAGAGCGTCACATGTCGATATTTCCATTAATATAAGTCCCCAGTTTGGTGAGATTCCTTTACCTGACTTAGATTTATATCAACTGCTCCAAGCTTCGGATAAAGCGATATTTAAACTACTTCGTCCTGACATCAAGGTCAACAGTAGTTACCTCCAACTAGATCACTCGCAACTCCTTGTCGTTGAATTACCAGTTTTGGCTGATAAGGTTAGCAAAGATAAAGAACTGAATGATTTGGTTAAGACTTTGCCAAATGTTGACTATCGTATCGGTTTACATGCAGGTTATCTGACTCAAATAATTGAAATCTTTGAACCTGGATATTAAGATGATATTGAAAAAGAGCCACCGGCTCTTTTTTTGTTTGTGAATATAAAAAGAAAGCGATTGTTTTGGAACCATTCGAAACAACACAGCTCTAAAACAATAAGGAGTAGTCTATGACAAGGTGTGACAGCATTTCTACCTTTTATAAAATCTATTTTTAGGTTCCACTGTGGAAAAGGGTTTCCCATTTATTCGTGCACGCCTCCCCATTGGAAAAATTCTTAAATGTTTTTAGGTAACTCAAGTGACGACTTCGCAAAATACTAAAAAATTATTCAGAAATAATTATTAGACCTTCTCTTTCCTTGTGACTCCACCATCCACAGTCAATGGAGTAATTATAAGTGTATGCACCTCTATGATTTATAGAATAATCCGATTTTAAATAGTCACCTATTGAATCAACCTTAGAGATTTTTGCCATAAAAATATGATGATTATAATCTGTCGTAATAAAAATACCATCTTCATCACACCACTTACCACCATCATTTGAATGCCTAGCAATTGCCATTATATAAGCATCAATACCACCAGAATTAATCCTATCAGCCCAATTCTTTTTTAGATGTTGCCGTATTGAATCATACAGCCATCTTCAGTCAACAAATCTGGTGTGGATTCATAATCTTCAGTAAATACAAACGGATTAATGCCATAATCATATGTCATTCGATAGCATTAAACTTTTGTTTGTTTCTCCATCAAACTACTACTTTCTATATCTACAATCTTTAAAACTCCCGAAATAGATTAATTGTTTTTTTAACAATTGTACAATTAGAGATAATAACAAATGCTCCTATTCTCAAATCGAGCAATAACAATCCTTGATTACATCTGATCTACGTGCAAACAATTAACTATAGGATAAATGTAAATTGATTATTTTCCATAAAAAAACAAAAAATTCACTCTTAATTCAATTAAATTGTACCATACTGTTAGCTAAAGTCAGGCGTTTCCTAATTAATAGAATCATACTCACATGTACGGGAAAAACAACAAGTAAATCGTCATCTAGCGAAGAAGTCTAGGATAACCTCCGCGTGTGCGGGAAAAGCCTGAAGAAGTACATGAGATAGGACGTAAAACTAGGATCACTCCCGCGTGTGCGGGAAAAAACTTACAGATGGAATTTCTGGTTTAACAGGTTCAGGATCACCCCTGCATGTGCAGGAAAAACATTTTGAAGATGCTGTCAAAATTTGCATCCGTAGGATCACTCCCGCGTGTGCAGGAAAAACAGTGTTCCTTGTGCAAATGATGAAACACCATCAGGATCACCCCCGCGTGTGCGGGAAAAACTCAGATAGAACTGGTACGGCAATTTTGGGGATGGGATCACTCCCGCGTGTGCGGGAAAAACCATAAGTTGTTGAGAACCTGATATGTTATCCCAGGATCACCCCCGCGTGTGCGGGAAAAACGGGTTTGTTTCGGCAACGAACCGAGGAGACCAGGGATCACCCCCGCGTGTGCGGGAAAAACAATGACATTCCTATCAAGATTAATGAAATCTTGGGATCACCCCCGCGTGTGCGGGAAAAACAAGGATATATTTCTGCGATTCCAAAGCGGTCTGGGATCACCCCCGCGTGTGCGGGAAAAACACGACTGGTCTAAAGCCTTCTGGCATCTTTTCGGGATCACCCCCGCGTGTGCGGGAAAAACAAATCCTTCATCGAGTGGAAAACTAGAAACAGAGGATCACCCCCGCGTGTGCGGGAAAAACTTTTACTAGCCACTGCATGGCCTCTTGTTCACGGGATCACCCCCGCGTGTGCGGGAAAAACCTATGTTCAGCGATAACACGGCGATTGGTTTCGGGATCACCCCCGCGTGTGCGGGAAAAACATCATCACTGAACTAATCGGTCGTCCAATCTCAGGATCACCCCCGCGTGTGCGGGAAAAACTTTATTCTTCAACCGTTGGATATTCGTCTTCGGGGATCACCCCCGCGTGTGCGGGAAAAACATAATGATTTCACTATATCTAGGCTGTCAAGGGGGATCACCCCCGCGTGTGCGGGAAAAACATTGGTGCAGGTATTGCCATTATCGTTGCTTCAGGATCACCCCCGCGTGTGCGGGAAAAACAATCTATTGCGTACTCGCTAGCCACATCAATCAGGATCACCCCCGCGTGTGCGGGAAAAACCTGGCCATTATGTTTGAAGGAAATAAAAGAGCGGGATCACCCCCGCGTGTGCGGGAAAAACGGTTTTCTGCAAATTGAATGATGTCATTATCTGGGATCACCCCCGCGTGTGCGGGAAAAACTGGTGTGGCATATTTGTAGCTATCAGATTGTTGGGATCACCCCCGCGTGTGCGGGAAAAACGTGCCTCGGCCAGTTGTTGCATCTGGTATGTCGGGATCACCCCCGCGTGTGCGGGAAAAACAACCGTTTAAACAGTCCCTCTGGCAGTCCTGCGGGATCACCCCCGCGTGTGCGGGAAAAACACATGCGGAAAGTGTGCGCGTTGAATAATAACGGGATCACCCCCGCGTGTGCGGGAAAAACCGTCCAATTTGGATAGTTTTCGAGAAAATACCGGGATCACCCCCGCGTGTGCGGGAAAAACGTTGCCACGCTCTACCACGTTTGGCGATATCCGGGATCACCCCCGCGTGTGCGGGAAAAACGCCTTTTCGTGTTTGCGATAATTTCAGCTTGTGGGATCACCCCCGCGTGTGCGGGAAAAACTCGATTTCGACGTTTACAACAATAGCGATATTGGGATCACCCCCGCGTGTGCGGGAAAAACTTTCTCATTACTGATTTCTTTCGTTGTCGTTTGGGATCACCCCCGCGTGTGCGGGAAAAACCTACACTAAGTAGATTCAATATGCCTGATGATAGGATCACCCCCGCGTGTGCGGGAAAAACGAATCAGCAATAGTCTTAAGTGAATTAATCATAGGATCACCCCCGCGTGTGCGGGAAAAACTAAAGCTAGACATGGCGAAAGAAATCGCAATGAGGATCACCCCCGCGTGTGCGGGAAAAACTGGTATTTATCATCAGTCAACCAAAGTGTCACAGGATCACCCCCGCGTGTGCGGGAAAAACTGAAGATGGACCACAAGGAACTGGTGTTTCTCGGGATCACCCCCGCGTGTGCGGGAAAAACGGTAAATACTTGAACTTGATCGCGAAAGAATCAGGATCACCCCCGCGTGTGCGGGAAAAACATCTGATATGGCTGGGCAGTTATTGTCCAGCTAGGATCACCCCCGCGTGTGCGGGAAAAACTGCATGCTAAAGTACCAACTGCCGTCAATAACAGGATCACCCCCGCGTGTGCGGGAAAAACTTAGAGTCATTCGTCTAGCTTCTAGGAGTGTTGGGATCACCCCCGCGTGTGCGGGAAAAACGAAAGTCGTAGTTCGGTGTTCTGTTTCGTTCTAGGATCACCCCCGCGTGTGCGGGAAAAACGGTCTTAAATACTCCCACTTCATATCACGCCCGGGATCACCCCCGCGTGTGCGGGAAAAACACTAAAAGGTCCCAATGAAATTAAGA
>ERZ841120.765-NODE-765-length-18397-cov-3.620325_pt1 | contig 18397 bp, 19 predicted proteins | sample MGYA00519572_ERZ841120 | MGnify/ENA primary metagenome ERZ841120 (study PRJEB31850, sample SAMEA3708890) | human gut metagenome | biome: human gut; feature: human-associated habitat; material: faeces | place: China | collected 2014 ... | reverse complement strand
CGGACGCTGAGACCGTGCAGACCTACCGCACCATCAACGAGGAGCTCTGGCGGCAGCTGGAAAAGGGGCAGATCAAGCGGGAAAAGCTCATGGCGGAGCGGTTCACCCGCTTCCTCAAAGCCATTGATGCCGCCGGTGACGGAGCCGAGATGAACCGCTTCTATCTGGAGCAGCTCTCCACCCACCCGGATCTGATGGGGCCGGAAGTGCTGGATGTGCTGCGGGAGCTTTCCGAGGTGGCAACGCTGGCCGTTGTGACCAACGGCTTCCAGAAGGTGCAGATCCGCCGTCTGGCCGAGAGCGGTGTGCTGAACTTTATGGAGGACGTGTTCGTCTCCGAGAAGATGGACAGCGAAAAGCCCAACCGCAGAATTTTTGATGCGGCCCTGCGCGCCCTTGGCGTGGAGAACCGCGAGCATGTGCTGGTGGTGGGCGACGGCCTGAGCAGCGACATTCAGGGCGGCGTGAATGCGGGCCTTGACACCTGCTGGTATAACCCCAGCCACGCCGAGAACCCCGGCAAGGTGGTGCCCACCTACGAGATCGCAGACCTGAAAGAGCTGTACCCGCTGGTGATGGAGCAGGAAGAGCTGGCCAATGTGGGCCTGAAGAACCGCCGCCACCAGTGCTGAGCCCCTGCGGGACCGCAGCAGAACAGAATGGATTGAAACAATGCTGATACATTTGGAAAAACTTGGAAAGAGCTTTGGCGAAAAAGTCGTGCTGCACGATGTGACGGCCAGTGTCGAGCGGGAGGACCGCATCGGCATCGTGGGCCAGAACGGCGCGGGCAAGACCACCCTGCTCAAGATTTTGACCGGCGAGTACCAGGACTACGAAGGTGAGTTCAGCGTGACCCACGGCGTGACGCTGGGCTATCTGGAACAGAACGCAAAGCTGGATGCCACGCTGGATCTCTACGGCGAGATGCGCTCCACCTTTGCCCCTGTGCTGGATGCCATGGCCCAGATGCAGGTGCTGGAACGCAAAATGGCCGCGCAGCCGGACGACACGGAGCTGCTGGCCCGGATCAAAAAAGGGGTTACCGGGGAAGAAGCCGTTGCTGCCGGCCAGAAAGTGGTCCGCTGCGGCATGAAGCTGTCCATGATGGTAATCGCCGGTCTGGGAGGCAAAGACGGCAGCGAACGCCATGCTGTGGAAACCGGCAAAGCCGTCACCGCCATCCAGCCCAACATGCTCAGCGTGCTGACCCTGCGGCTGTACAAGGGAACGGAGATGCTCCGGCAGTTCGAAGCCGGGGAATTCGAACTGCTGTCTCCGGCGGGACTGGCCCGGGAAGTCCATACCATGCTGGAACATGTGGAGATCCGGCCCGGGAACCACACCCTGTTCCGGAGCAACCACATTTCCAACTACGTGCCCCTGGCCGGAACCCTGCCCCAGGACCGGGACCGGCTGCTCCGGGAGCTGGAAGTTTCCATGGAGAAACTTTCAAAATTGACGGATTGGGAAGTTTATACTAATATGGAGTATTGAGAGTGTATCATTTCTGATATTCTGAAGGGATTTTTCCGGTTACAAGAAAAGAGGCACCACTATGAAACTGCATAAGCTCGTTACAGCGCTGGTCCTGGCTGTACTGGCTCTGCCCCTTTCGGCAGGTGCGGCTGCCCATCGGGCGGCTCCTCTGAAGGTAGGGGACAAAGGCTGGAAAGTCAAAACGGTGCAGATCAAACTGAACGCCATCGGTATGAAGACCCCCCAGACGGGGAAATACACCCGGGAACTGGAAACCCAGGTCCGGAACTTCCAGAAGGAACACAAACTGCCGGCCACCGGGAAAGTGGACGACACTACCTATTTCCGGATCCAGGAGGCCGCCTTTGAAAAAGAGGGGATCCACGGGGTGAAGGGAGAGGATGTGGTCCGGACCGCCTCCCGGTACAAGGGGGTTCCCTACAGCTTCGGAGGGACCACTCCACGGGCTTTTGACTGCTCCGGCTATGTCCAGTACGTGTTCCGGCAGCACAAGGCCCAGCTGCCCCGGACGGCGGACCTGCAGTTCGAGAAGGGCCTCTTTGTGACCCAGCGGCAGCTGAAGCCCGGGGACCTGGTGTTCTTCTCCACCTACGAGCCCGGGGCATCCCATGTGGGAATCTATGCCGGGAACGGGTTGTTCTGGAATGCCACCTCCTCCCGGGGGGTACGGCTGTGCAGCCTGTCCGACGACTACTGGAAATCTAGATATTACGGTGCAAAACGGGTCCTGGTCCCGGTGCACAAATCATATCGCTAAAGCGAATCAGGGGGTAAATCGATGATTAGGGAACGACGCAATAAGGAAAAACTGACCAGCTACTACAACAAATTCGTGGAGGAGGGCATTATAGACCCCAACGTCCATCCGTGGGTAGCGGAGTCCTGGCGCCGGTGCGAAGCACGGAAACTGAACCATGAGACCATGCCGTCCAACGGGGTGCGCCTGTCGCCCCAGGAGCTGGAAAAGGCCCTGGAAGTCCATGAGGATGTGGTGAAGTATGTGGACGGGCTCTTTGAACAGAACAAACAGTATTTCAATTCTCACAACCTGAGCATGCTGCTGGTGGATGAGGACGGGTATGTACTGAAGAACTATGCCCTGCCCTTCTTCCAGCGGAGCATCGAGGATATCCAGGGCATGCGGGTCCTGGAGGAGGATGTGGGTACTTCCAGCATCTGTGTGGCCCGGAGCCACAATGTGCCCTTCCTGATGTTCGGCCCGGAAATGTGGATCCGGGAAAGCCATTCCGGGGATGCCTGCTCGGCTCCCATCGATGTGGCCGGCCAGGGCCGGTACATCCTGTCCCTGTTCTCCCTGGACCAGAACGATCTGCCCTATGACATCCTGCTGAGCCTGCTCATGACCATGAAATATTCCGTGGAGAACTTCCTGACCATGCTGGCCTACTGGAAGGTCTGCGGCCTGATCTCCGAAGAGATCCCCGCCTCCGTCTACTGGGTGAACCCGGACGGAACCCTGCGGTATGCCAACAGCAACGGCCGGAAGCGGATGGAAGGGAAGGACCGGCTGGATGAAGTGTTCCTGAACTATGAGCACATCCCCATCCAAAAAGGGCTGTCCGGGAAGAGCACCATCCGGAAGGAAATCACCTGGATCACCCAGGACCGGACCTATGAAGATGTGACCAGCGTACTGCCGGTGAAGACCGGGGGGAAGGTGGACAGTGTGGTGATCATCACCATGGCCATCGAAGACCTGAAGACCACCATCGCCCATGCCACCGGGTACAGCTCCCGGTACAGTCTGTACAGCATGGTGGGGAATTCCAGCGAGTTCCTGGCACTCCAGCACAAGGCCGCCCGGGTGGCCCGGGGGGACAACAACCTGCTGCTCCAGGGGGAACCGGGCACCGGCAAACAGCGCCTGGCCCACGGGATCCATCAGGCCAGCCCCAGAGCGGCGGCACCGCTCATTACCGTACGGGGCCATGACGGGTCCGAAGCGGAACTGGAAGCGGAATTCTTCGGCAGCGACGACGGAGCCGGCCATGTAACCGCCGGGGCCCTGGAACTGGCCAACGGAGGCACCCTGTTCCTGGACGAAATCGAAAAATTCCCCACCAAACTGGAAGATGCCCTGGCGGACGCCCTGAAGAACGGGGTCCTGAACTGGGAAACCGGCACCCGCCGGAAATACAATGTGCGGGTGATCGCCGCCTGCGATTCCAACCTGAAACGGCTGACCGACAAGGGACTGTTTTCCCGGAACCTGTATGAACAGGTGATCGGGACGGTGATCCGGGTACCGCCTCTGCGGGAGCGGGTGGAAGACGTGGAAGTGATCGCCAACCACATCCTGACGGAAATGGCCGCCCGGCACAACATGCCTGGCAAGACCCTGTCCAAGGAAGCTCTCCAGCTGCTGAACAGCTGCCAGTGGCCCGGGAACATCAAACAGCTCCAGGGGGTCATCGAACAGGCCTTCTTCCACACCTCCGGAAGCGTCATCGAAGCCTCCCACATCAAACTGCCGGGAGAACACCGGATCGAAAAATCCTGGAAGCACGACAAGGATGCCTTTGTGGCCGCCTGGAAAGCTGCCGGGGGCAATATCAGCAAACTGGCCCTGATGCTGGATGTAAGCCGGGTGACCCTGTACCGGTACCTGAAGAAATTCAACCTGGGACCGGAAGAGAAGAAGAATCGGGGAAAGAAAGAGGAATAAAAAAGGTGGTGTTGCACAGTATGTGCAGCACCACCCTCTTGTTCAGACAATAAGGAGAAAAACAGATGCGTTTACGTAAGAAACCCTGGATCCCTCAGGCTCTGGAAGATTTCCGGGGAAAGGAACTGCTGGAAGACCAGCTGGAACAATACAAGGGGAACTGGTCCCAGGCGGTGCTGGGGGGACGGCCGGTGCAGCTGGAAATCGGCTGCGGCAAAGGCCAGTTCCTCACGGCCATGAGCGGACTCCATCCGGAAATCGGCTATCTGGGCATCGAGACCCAGCGGGAAGTATGCTATTATGCGGTGAAGAAGCTCCGGGAGGGGGAAATCCCCAACGCCCGGATCGTCCATGCAGACGCCGCCCATCTCCTGGACTGGTTCGCTCCCGGGGAAGTGGACCAGATCTACCTGAATTTCAGCGATCCCTGGCCCAAAGCCCGGCACGCCAAACGGCGGCTCACCTACCGGACCTTCCTGGCCCAGTACAGGGAAATCCTGAAGCCGGGGGGTCATCTCCGGTTTAAGACTGACAATGATGATTTGTTTGCCTTTTCTGTAGAGGAGTTCAAAGAATTCGGACTGGAAATCGTGGCACTTACCACGGACCTCCATCATACGGATATCCTCAACGAAGCCCAGACGGAATATGAGCAGAAGTTCAGCGCCCGGGGCAAGAACATCAACTTCTGCGAAGTGGCCTTTTAAGGGCTCTGAGGCGGACCATGGGAAAGCGGTTTTTGATTTGGAGCAACCCCCGGGATGCCCTGGTGCATCTCACCTATTTCCTGATGCTCCTGGGGGGTGTGAATATTTTCAGCGCCAGTTTCGTGGCGGCCGGGGACATGTTCGGCAACGGCTACCACTATCTGATCCGGTATTTCATCTACGGGGCCGTAGGGCTTGTGCTGATGCACTGGATCGGACGGAAATGGGACTACCACAGGGTCTTCCGGTATGACCAGATTTTCTGCGTCAGCTGCACGGCCCTTCTCATCGCCGTGGATATTTTCGGCAAGGGCATCAAAGGTGCCCAGCGCTGGCTGATCATCGGGCCTTTTTCTTTCCAGCCGTCGGAATTCGTGAAACTGGCGGTGATCCTCCTGGGGGCCGACTGTCTGGGCCGGCTGATGGAACAGGGCATACCGCCCCGCCTCCACAAAAAGGAAACCTGCAAGGCCTTCCTGGAGGCGGCCTTCATGTCCTTCCTGGTGCTGATCCAGCCGGATATGGGGACGGCGGCCATCATCCTGACATTGATGATCGTGCTGTATCTCCTGGCCGGTCTGCCCTGGAAGGATTTCAGCATCCTGCTGGGCGGCCTTCTGGGGGGAGCCGTGGCGGCAGTGATCCAGGCCCCCTACCGGCTGAACCGGGTGCGGATCTGGCTGACCCCGGAACTGGATCCTCAGGGGAACGGGTATCAGGCAGTCCAGGCCAAAATGGCCATTGGCAGCGGGGGCCTGTTCTTCGGGGAATCCGCAGGAATGGGGACCAGCAAGTTCTTCTACCTGCCGGAAGCCCATACGGACTTTGCCTTTGCCGTTTTCTGTCAGGAATGGGGCTTTGTGGGAGCCCTGTTCCTGATCCTGGTGTTCCTGCTCATGGGGCTGGCTCTTTACCGGATCGGCCAGAACACCCAGGACCGGCGGGGATTCCTGCTGGTCAGCGGCGTGAATTTCCTGGTGGTGGGCCAGGCCATTGCCAACATGGCCATGGTCTGCGGCATCCTGCCGGTCATCGGGGTGCCCCTGTCCTTCATCAGTTACGGGGGTACTTCCCTGATCATCACCCTGGTGGGGATCGGTCTGGTCCTGTCCGTGTACCGGATGGAAACGGAAGAAAGAAAGCAGCCGGCGCCTGCTGCCGGTAAGCCGGTCTCCCGGCCGGTCCGGAAGGAAACAGGGAGGTGGTCCCGGTGAAGCGGCCATCCTTTTTCAGCCGAAAAAAGAAAAATACCCCGCAGGATCCCAGGGAACCGGTGCTGAAGCTGGATCCCACCCATCAGGCTGTCCTTCACGAAGGGAAGCTCCGGGCGGTGATCCTGGGGAAAGTCCTGGGGGTGGCGGTGCTCCTGATCATCCTGCGGCTGTTCTGGCTCCAGGTGATCCAGGGCAGCACCCTGGCCCAGGAGGCCAACGACCAGATCACCGGGGAGCATACGGAAATCGCGCCCCGGGGCAGCATCGTGGACCGAAACGGGGAGGAACTGGCGGTCAGCGTGGTGAGCAAGTCTCTTTATGTGGATCCCCAGGAACTGGTGGACAATCCGGAACGGTGGCCGGCCGGGAAAATGCCCAGCCGGGATCCCAAACGGGTGGCCGCTGATGCCCTGGCTCCGGTGCTGGATCTGGAAGCGGACCAGCTGTATAAGGAATTCTGCGAGCCGGACCGGCGGTTCATCTGGGTGAAGCGGACCCTGGATCCCCATGAGGCGGACCAGGTGGAAGCCATCCTGAAGGATCAGAAACTCAGCGGCTTCCACTTCAAGGAAGAAAGCAAACGGTTCTATACGAAAAACGACCTGGCCGCCCAGGTGCTGGGCTTTGTAGGCACCGACGACCAGGGCCTGGAAGGCGTGGAAGCCTCCATGGATGAAGAATTGAAGGGCCGGAAACAGAAAAAACGGAGCTTCTTCGACGCCAAGGGGAAACCGGTGGGCCGCAGCGCCCTGAACCAGGTCCAGGTCCGGCGGATGAACACGGTCCAGCTGACCATCGACGCCCGGATGCAGTTCATCCTGGAAAAGAGTCTGGATGAGGCCATCAAAAAGACCCATGCAGCCAGTGCCGCCGCCATCCTCATGGACCCCAACACCGGGGAGATCCTGGGCATGGCCAGCCGGCCCACCTTCGATCCCAACCATTTCGGGGATGCTCCCAAAGGAGCCTACATGAACCGGGGAGTAGGGATCGTCTACGAACCAGGATCCGTGTTCAAACCCATTATGGGGTCGGCGGGGCTCATGGAAGGGGTCATCACCCCCAATACCCCCTTCAACGACCAGGGGTCCATTGACGTGGGAGGCCGGCGGATCCGGAACTGGGACGGAAAGGGCATGGGCCACGTGACATTCACCGACGTGATCAAGTTTTCCCTGAACACCGGCATGGCCGACCTGGGCCTGAAGCTGGGCGGGGAACGGGAAACCCAGTATGCCAAGGCCTTTGGCTTCGGCAGTGTCACCGGCAGCGATGTGCCCGGGGAAGAAGCGGGGATCCTGTACAATCCCAAGGATATGGTGCCTTCCGACGTGGCCACCATGGCCATCGGCCAGGGCATCGCGGTGACGCCTCTCCAGATGCTCCGGGCCATCTGCGCCATTGCCAACGGAGGGAACCTGGTGAAGCCCTATATCGTAAAGAAAGTCACCAGTCCTGACGGCCAGGTGCTGAAGGAAGGAAAGACGGAAGTGGTCCGGACGGTGATTACCCCGGAAGTGGCGGAAGAAATGCGGACCATGATGGAAAAAGTGGTTTCCGAAGGGGGCGGCAAGACCGCCCAGATCAAAGGGTACAAGATCGCCGGGAAAACCGGTACTGCTGAAAAACTGTCCCCCAAAGGAGGATACATCCCCGGGGTGTACATTGCCTCCTTTGTGGGCTTTGTGCCCAGCGATGCTCCCCGGTATGCCATGATCATCATGCTGGATTCCCCCAAAGGGGCTTTCTACGGGTCCCAGGTGTCCGCCCCTATTTTCCGGGATACCCTCCAGCAGATCCTGGTGGCGGAAGGGGTCCAGCCCAGCAACTGGGACGGACTTCCCACGGTGGAATCCCTTCTGGCCAAAACCGCCAAGGAGGCGGCGCCTCTGGTGACCCTGGAAGCGGACGGGAACGGAGCGGTGAAGCTGTCCAACCTGGCCGGTCATTCCATCCGGGAAGTGGCCGGAGCCCTGGGCGGCGCCGGCCTGTCCCTGATCCCGGTGGGCAGCGGCACCAGCTGGAAGCAGAACCCGGCACCGGGGACCGTCCTCCACAGCGGGGATACGGTGACCGTGTATTTTCGGTAAGGAAAGGATGGGAGTATGGAACAGATCATCATGGCCGGGAAACCGGTCGCAGAAGAAATCCGCCGGAAGCTCCGGGACCGGTTCGCCGGAAAGGACCTGACCCTGGCCACCTTCCTGGTGGGAAACAATGAAGCGGCCCATGTGTACAAACGGAGCCTGCTGAAAACCGCTGCCAGCCTGGGCATCCATACCCGGGATGTGGAACTGCCGGAAAATGCCACCCAGGAAGAGGCGGACCTGGCACTCCGGAACCTGAGCCTGGATCCCCAGGTGGACGGGATCCTGCCCCTGGTGCCCTTTCCCCGGCACATCAGCCGGATGCAGCTGATCAGCCAGCTGGACCCGGAAAAGGACATGGACTGCATCCATCCCATCAACGGGGGCAAGCTGTACCTGGGAATCACCCCCTGGGGCCCCTGTACTCCCCGGGCCTGCATGGCTCTCCTGGATTACTACAGGATCCCTCTGGAAGGCCAGAATGTGGCCATGGTGGGGTATGGAGAAGTGGTGGGCCGGCCCCTTACCCTGATGCTTATGGGCCGGTATGCCACTGTCACCGTCTGCCGTTCCCGCACAAAAAATCTGCCTGCCATTGTGCGGCAGGCAGATGTGGTCATCAGCGCAGTGGGAAAACCCAACCTGATCACTGAAGACATGCTCAGGGAAGGAGCTGTGGTTGTGGATGTGGGCATCAATTCCCAGAACGGGAAACTGGTGGGGGATGTGCCGGAAGCCGCCAAACAGGCCAGAGCTTCCGCCTATACCCCGGTTCCCGGCGGAGTGGGAGTGGTCAGCAACCTGATGGTCATGGAGACCCTCACCCGCCGGCTGTGATCATTTCTGATCCTTGGCCGCCAGTTTGCCCAGGAATTTGGCCTTGTTCACCAGGAACCGTTCATGGGTGCCCTGGCCGATGGTGCCGTAGTTGTCGGACACGGTGATCTTGAAGGTCAGTTTCCGGCCGTCCACGCCCACCAGCACCGCTTTGGCGGTTACGGTCTTGCCTACGGCGGTGGCGGCGTCATGGGACAGGTTCACCCCGATCCCCACGCTGGTGGTATCCTCATCCAGGCAGGGATTCACAATATTGCAGGCGGCCTTTTCCATCAGGGCCAGCATGGCCGGGGTGGCATAGACATCCAGGGAGCCGCTGCCCATGGCGGCGGCGGTGTTGGTGTGGAGGACGGTGTCCGTGGCTTCGCCTACGGCGCCGATACGGAATTCTTTCATGATATCCACTTCTCTCTTTTAGAATTTTGACAATTCAATCTTACTCGTTTTTCCCGGGAAAGGCAAGGAGTCAGTGCCGGTTCCTCAGGATGGAACCGGAAGGGAAGCGAGGGGAAGATACAAGACAGCCGGGAGGGCGTTATGAAAAAGATCATGCTCCTTGGGTGCCTGCTGCTGAGCCTTTTGTTCAGCGGCTGCGCCAAAGGCCACATTACCATGGAAATCACCCGTCTGGGGGCGGCGGACCTGACCTGCAAACTGGTAACGGCACCGGTGCTGAAACCCACCGTGGATGCCTTTGAGGAGGATTTCCGAAAGGACGGATACGGAGTCCGGCCTGCCAAGGAAGGGCAGTATGAAGGGTTTGTGGCCACCAAACACTACAACCAGGTAAAGGACATCAAGGATTCCAAGGTGCTGAAGACCTTCGATATCCGGACCTGGGAACAGGCAGCCCAGGATGCTGCCGGGCCCCAGAACGGGGAAAAGGCCAAACCGGCCCAGGTGTCCCGGGAAAAGAAGGAGCCGGTGGTCCGGCTCCAGGGAGGGCTGCTGTTCGATACCATCAGCGTCCACACCGGGATCAACATGGCCCCCAAAGAGGAACTGAAGAACCGGGATGCCCAGGCCGTGCTCCAGACCCTTCTGAAACAGTTCGACCTCCGGTTCACCCTGGTGCTGCCTACGGCGGTGGATGATACCAACGCCACCCAGGTCAGCGACGACAAACGGACCCTGACCTGGAAGCTGCCCCTGGGAGAAGAGACCCCCATGGATGCCACCGTCACCTACCTGAACCCGGTGAAAGCCGCCGGCTGGCTCATGGTGCTGCTGGTGGTGGGCGGCGTGGGGAACGCCTATTACCGGAAGCGGAAAAGGATGAAGGGGACTGGAGCGTGAGCCCCAGTTTGTCAGCGGGTCTGTTGCCCATGCAACAGACCCCTTTTTAACTATTACGAAAACAATTAATTTATGTTACAATAAAATTGAAAAAAGACCAACTCATCCGAAATGGAGGGAAGACGTATGGCTGAATTTCTGAAATTGACCAAACTGACCATCTATGTAGGGGAGGACTTCTTCTACAAGGACAAACCTTTTTACAAGGCCATCTTCGACATTGCCGGAAAATACAAAATCGCCGGCTGCACGGTGATGCGGGGGACCCAGGGCTATGGGAGCCGGGTGCGGGGGAAGGAACGGAGACTGTTCATCAGTGTTTCCGAAGCCATCAACCTGCCGGTGATCATTACCATGATTGACAAAAAGGAACAGATCGAACTGCTGTATCCGTTCCTGGAGGAAAACCTGCGCCATGGGGTGGCTACAGTGGAAGAAATCAATATGCTGGCCACCAACTTCGTGAAGGAAGAGTACCAGAAAAAAATTGCCAACCGGGACAACCCGGCCATGCAGAAGTAAGGGCTGCGGAGCAGCCCAGTCACTAGTCACTAGTCACTAGCCGAAGGAAAGGACCTGTCCTTCGGCCAGGTCCTTTTGATTGTGTAAAACGTAAAAAATATAAAAGCAGCGGTTTGCATAATCAAAAGAACTCGGCTGTATGGACGGGTTCTTTTGATTGGCTGCAGACTAATGACTGAGGGTGCTGTTTGGCAGCACCCTCATACAATTTGGAGGTATGCAAATGGAAAAAGTCATTATCGAAAGTTTCACCCTGGACCATACCAAGGTCAAGGCTCCTTATGTGCGGCTGATTTCCCAGGAGACCGGGGAACATTGTCTCCAACTATGACATCCGGCTGTGCCAGCCCAACCAGCAGGAAATCCCCACCGGGGGAATGCACACCCTGGAACATCTTCTGGCTCTTTACCTGCGGCCCCGGATCAAGGGCTATCTGGACTGCTCTCCCTTCGGCTGCCGCACCGGGTTCCATCTCCTGTGCTGGGGGGTCCATGATCCCAAAGACGTGGCCAAAGCCCTGAAGGAAGCCCTGGAACTGGTGGTGAAGACCACCTGGGACCAGGTGCCCGGAACGAAAGAAAAGGAATGCGGGAACTACAAGGATCATTCCCTGTTCTGTGCCCAGGAATGGGCCAAGGAGATCCTGGCCAAAGGGATCAGCAGCGATCCGTACGAACGGAAAATCGTGGAGTAAAAAAGTGGCTGTGAAAAAATGAAGAATCATTTTTTCACAGCCACTTTTTTCATGCCCCCGGCAGCCGGATCACGAAGGTGGTGCCTTCGTTCAGGCGGCTGGTGAGGGTGATGGTCCCTTTGTGCTGTTCCACAATGTGCTTTACGATGGACAACCCCAGGCCGCTGCCGCCGTTTTGCTTGCTCCGGCTGCCGTCCACCCGGTAGAACCGTTCGAACACCCGTTCCTGGACGTCTTCCGGGATGCCGATGCCGGTGTCCTTCACAGTAAGGATCACCTGGTCTTCCTCTTTTTTCATGGTTACGTACACATGGCCTCCCGGCCGGTTGTACTTCACTCCGTTGTCGATGAGATTCATGGCCATTTCCCGGAGCATGCTGCTGCTGCCCCGGACCTTGTCTTCCGTAAGCTGGCAGTGGATGGTCACCTGCTTGTCCTTGCAGAAGGGATCCATGAATTCCACCACCGACTGGATCAGCCCTCCCAGAGGAACGGCTTCCTGCATGGCCTCCGCCGGCATTTCCTCGATCCGGGACAGGAAGATGATGCTGTTGATCATTTCCAGCAGCCGGGCGGCTTCTTTCCGGATCAGCTGGCCAAAATGGGCAATGTCCTCTTTCTTCTGGTACATGCCGGCGGCCATCAGTTCCGCAAATCCGCTGATGGAGGTAAGGGGGGTCTTCAGTTCATGGGTTACGTTGGCGGTAAAGTCCCTCCGCAGCTGTTCCCGTTCCCGGGCTTCCGTAATGTCCTGGATGATCAGCATACGGGTGGCCCGGCCCTGGGGAGGCTTCAGCAGCTGGAGATCCAGCTGGTACTGGCGGCTCCGGTATTTTACCGTCTGGCTCCAGGGCTGGCTGCCCCGGAGCCGGCCCAGGGGGATCCGGGCTTCCGGAGGCAGGAAGGGCATAAGGAATTTCCCCAGGAGCCGGGGCCGGCCGGCAGTGGGTTTCTCTTCCTGCTGGAGCAGCTGGAATCCCCAGGCATTGATCCACTGGATCCGCATCTGGTCGTCCAGGAGGATCACGCCCTCCTTCAGGCTGTCGGTGATCCGCTTCATGGTGTTCCGTTCCTGTTCCAGGTTCCGCAGACTCTGGTCCAGCTGTTTTCCCTGCCGGTCAATGGTGGCCAGGAAAGGGAGCAGCTCCGGATAGGAGGTGTGGAACAGCTGCCGTTCTTCTTCCGTGGTGTCCCCCTGGCCAATCTGGGACAGATACCGGGTGGCCTGGTCCAGGGGATCCAGGAGCCCCTGGGTGAGCCGGCGGACGGTGAACTGGCAGATCAGGATCAGGAGAAGCAGGGAAATGATCCACCAGGGCAGGAGCTCTTCCAGAGGCCGGAGCAGTTCCGTCTGGGTCCGGGCCACCCGGAGCACGGAGCCGTCAGACAGCCGCTGGGCTGCATAGAGGGTCACTTCCTGGAGGGTGGAGGAATGCCGGGCGTCGCTGCCCTGGCCTTCGCCCAGGGCCTGGGCGATTTCCGGCCGTTCCCGGTGGTTGGGCATCCGGCTGGCTTCTTCGCAGGAATCGTAGAGCACGGTGCCGTGGCTGTCCACCCAGGTGAACCGCAGGTCCGGGGATGCCTGGCTGGAGCGCCGGAGAAACACATAGGAATCGCTGTGGTGGTTCAGGTCCGTACTCATCACCTGGGCCACCTGCTGAAGATCAGCCAGGGTCTGGCGCTTGGCGGTCTGCCAGGAGGCGAAGGCACATACCAGGGCGGTGATCAGGATACAGGCCAGTCCCACCAGGAACAGATGGAGATAGATCTGTTTTTTCATAGGCGGCGTGCTCCTTTACTGGATCCGGTACCCTACACCCCGGACAGTCTGGATGAGCCGGCCGGCCTCTCCCAGTTTCTGCCGGAGGCTCCGGATGTGCATGTCGATGGTGCGGCTTTCTCCGGCATAGGAGAAGGACCATACCGCTTCCATGATCTGGTCCCGGCTCAGGACGATGCCGGCGTTGGCCATCAGGTAATGGAGCAGGTCGAATTCCTTTACGGTCAGTTCGCAGGGCTGGCCCTGGGTGGTCACCTGATGCTTCTTCAGGTCCAGGGTAATGTCCCCGCACACCAAAAGGTCCCGGTCCTGGGGTTTCTGCTGGGGCCCCCGGCGGAGGACGGCTTTCACCCGGCTCAGCAGTTCCATGATCCCGAAAGGTTTGGAAATGTAGTCGTCCGCTCCGGCGTCCAGGCCGGTGACCACATCGTATTCACTGGTCCGGGCAGTGAGCATGATCACCGGGAGGCTGCTGGTGGCCGGCTGGTCCCGGAGCTTTTTCAGGATTTCCAGGCCGCTTTCCCCCGGGAGCATAATGTCCAGGAGCACCAGATCCGGCTTCTTTTCCTCCAGGGCCTTCCAGAAGGAGGCTCCGTCGGGAAAGGCCTCCGCCTGGAATTTCTGGCTGCACAGGGCATAACGGACCAGTTCCCGGATGTTTTCATCATCTTCCACACAATATATCAGCGCCATTCCATCGCACCTTCCCTTGCCGTTTTTTTTCATTATAACGTAATTCAGGAGATTCCAACAGAGAGGGAACGGTTATAACCATTCCCCGTTGGATAAGAAAAACGAACAAAGTTTCATAAATTTATTGAAAAAGCGAACAGAACGTGATATCATACACATAACAAACAAAAGTTCGAGTGGAGGGAAGAAAAATGAAGAAACTTTTACTGGGGTTGGTGCTGGTCCTGTTGGGGGTTTCTTCCCGCGGAGTGCTGGAGATGGAAGCGGCTCCCACCAGTTATCATACGGAACAGGTGGTGGTGATGCGGGGGGACAGCCTGTGGGGCATTGCCCGGAAGTACACCCATCCGGAAGAGGATGTGCGGGAAGTAATCGACCGGATCACCAAAGCCAACCATCTGGATCTGCGCCAGGCCATCCAGCCGGGACAGAAGCTGGTGGTGCCGGTGAAACAGGACAAAAGGGAAAAGATGGTGGCCAGCCGCTGAAGGGTGATCAGGGCCTGTGAAAATATTTTCACAGGCCCTCTTTTGTTGTACAATGGAACCAAACTGACTGCAGGGGGAAGGACAATGGCTGAGGGGAAAGCACCGGAGACGCCCAGGGTCTGCCGGGGAGAAAAGACAGGGAATTATTACATGGGGGTACTGGGGAACCTGGAACAGGGGCTGATCCCCGATGAAGGGTGGATCGCCCGGGCCCGGGAATGGGTGGTCCGGGCCTCCCGGGACTGGCTCAGCTACAGCATGGCGGCCCTGGTGTTCTGGTTCTGCAGCCGTCCGGAAGAAGCCCGGCGGGCTCTGGACCGGGCCCTGGATCTCCAGGAGGAGAAGACCTCTCTGTTTTTCCTGTTGGCCGCAGGCTGGCAGGAACGGAAGAACATGGCCGGCAAATGGCTGGAACGGTATCTGACCGGTGAGAACAGCCGGGCGGTCACCGGAGACCTGATCTATGTGCTGGATCTGTGGAGCCTGGGAGGGCTGGATCCTGTGGGGGAAAATCAGCTGGCCCGGGCGCTGGAAACCTGGCAGGAGACCCTGGAACAGGACGGAGAAACGGAAGCGCGGCAGCTGTCCATCTGGAAGGATTGTTTCCGCCGCTGGCGGGAGGAAATCGCCCTGCCGGAAGGAGATCAGTTCCAGTATCTGGGGCCCCTTCCCGGGACCACCGCAGGCAGTCTGCTCCAGGGGGCCCTGCTGGGCCGGCCGGCAGGAGACTTCCTGAAGCGGCACAGGCAGAAGAAGGAACCCTGGCAGGAACCGTCCCAGGCCCGGCGGCAGCTGCTGGAAAATTTCCTCTGGAGCGAATGTGTCCAGACTCCTGCTGCCATCTGGCAGGGCACTTGGAGCGATTTCTGCACCTTCTGGCTCCGGCGGACGGAGGAAGAGCACCCGGAAACGGTAACAGCCCGGGTGGAACGGCTGCTGCTGAGCCGCTGCCGCCGCTGGCTGCGCCGGGCCTTTGATGATGTGACCGGGGAAACTGCCCGGTTGGTGCCTGGTGGCATCCTGTTCCAGTACAACTATTCTTTCCGCCGGCAGAATCACCAGTTTGCCTGCACCCTCCAGGACGGACTGGAGGAAAATCAGGCAGTGGCCCGGGCCCGGGAGGATCTGGATGCCTTCCTGGAACCGGAACGGAAACAGGCGGACTGGCGGCCGGCGGCAGTGAAAAACCTCCTGCCCTGGGCCCTTTTCGGGGGAGTCCTGTTCTGGAAGGGACCGGCCCTGATCACGGAATACGGCGCCGGGGTGCTGGTGGTCATGGGGATCTTTGGGTTCCTGATGGGCAGCTGGCTGGGAGCCGTGCTGGCGGTGGCCCTGGCCGTGGGGGCCGGCATGGCCTTGCAGAGCCTGGTGGCCTACGGCAGTGCCGGGGTCCTGTGCTGGCTGGTGTTCCTGGCCCTGCTGGCCTTCCGGCAGTTCTGGCTGAAGCAGGATGCAGGGAAAAGGTTCCAGGAAGAACGGCAGCAGGTGTGGGGGTCCCTGGAAGGGATGATCCGGGGCTCCTGCGCGGAAGTGGCGGATTTCCGGGACCATTATGCTGCCTACTGCCGGGAACAGGAAAATGTCCGGCAGCAGCTGGACAGCCTGGAAGCAGAAAGTGAGCTGACAACGGGCCGGCGGATCCGCCGGGGATAGGAGGAACCATGGAGGAAAAAATGGAAGACAATCCGTTCAGACCGGTCCGGCCGGTACCTGGGGAAGAAAAAACGGCAGAGGCCCGGAAAGGGGCCCACGGTTTCCCGGACTGGGACCTGGTGCCGCCCCGTCTGCCGGTACGGGGAGGGAACAGGGCATGATCAAACCGCCGGAAATCTATGGGGAGTGGATTCCCCTGCTGAAGGAGTTTGCAGAAGGAAAAAATGACCGGGAAGTGGTGCCTGCCATGCAGGCGGGGACGATCCCCTGCTTTCCGCTGGTGCTGGAACGGTTCGCCCGGCGGCTCCAGGAGGCCCTGGATCAGCGGTACAGCCGGCTTGTGGAAGAATTCCAGGCCCAGGGGAACCCGGGGAATCCCGAAGCCGCGGAAGGGATGGTGGAGAACCTGGGCCGGGGGCTTTTCCAATTGAAACAGGCGGTGACTCTTCCTGGCCTGCCGGAATCTCTCCGGGACCGGTTTCCCGCCGAAATCCAGGACGGGGCGGACCGGATCCAGGCCAGCCTGGAAGCCTCAGCCCGCCAGAGCCACAGCGGGGAGCTCCAGCATATCCTGCAGCTCCATCCAGTGAACCGATGGGAGGAAAAACAAAACCATGAGCAACCGAAATGAAGCCAAACAGCTGCTGCGCCAGTATCTCATCGCCCGGATCCCCCTGATCGTGGTCCAGACCATCGAGGTGCCCCGGGCCCTGGAACTGCTCCGGGAAGTGGCCCTGGAACTGGACCGGGAACACTGGCTGGACGCCCAGAGCTTTTTTGCCCATACCCTGAGCAAAGGGGTCTATGAGCTGTGCACCAACCGGAGCGTGGAGGAAAATGCCAAATCCGTCCTGGGCGCCGGAGACTTCCTCATTGGAAAGATGCACCAGGAACAAAAGGAATACCAGACCCTGATCCTGACGGAAGTGCCGGATATCAGCGAAGACAACGGGGAAGCCCAGCGGCTGCTGGACCTGGTGTCCCTGGCCTCGGAAATGTACGGCACCCTGGTGGTGCTTACCCACCGGCCGGTATGGAACACCCTCCAGCGCCACGGGCTCCTGGTGACCCTGGACATGCCCGATGAGGAGGAAATGGCCCGGCTGATCCATTCCCAGCTGGATGTGAACCGGGATGAAGTGGATATCCAGTGGGACGAAGGGGATATCCGGGAGGCGGCGGCCACCCTGGCGGGGGTCACCCAGATCGAAGCCGCCAATGTGCTGTCCGCCCTTTTGGCCAAAGGGTCCGTGACCCGGGAGGACATGGCCCAGGTGCGCAGTGCCAAGGACCGGCTGTTTTCCAACATCTCTGGCCTGGAAAAGATCCAGGTGGATCCGGCCATGAAGGAAGTGGGGGGCCTGAAAGGGCTCCAGGCCTGGCTGGAGGAAAAGAAAACCCTGCTGAAGCCGGAAAAGAAGGAGCTCATGCGCCGGCTCCATCTCCAGCCTCCCCGGGGAATCCTGCTGGTGGGGGTACCGGGCTGCGGGAAGTCCCTGTCCGCCAAGGCCATTGCCGCCAGTTGGGAACTGCCCCTGTACCGGCTGGATTTCGCCACAGTCCAGGGCAGCTATGTGGGCCAGTCGGAACGGCAGCTCCGGGAAGCCCTGGCTACGGCGGAACGGGTGTCCCCCTGTGTGCTGTGGATCGACGAAATCGAAAAGGGCCTGTCCGGAGCCGGTTCCTCCAATGACGGAGGAGTTTCCACCCGGATGGTGGGCCAGTTCCTGTTCTGGCTCCAGGAATGCCGGAAGGCGGTGTTCGTGGTGGCCACCGCCAACGATGTGTCCCGGCTGCCTTCGGAGCTGCTCCGGCGGGGCCGGTTCGATGAACTGTTCTTTGTGGACCTGCCCACGGAAGAGGAGCGGGAGGACATCCTCCACCTGTACTTCCAGCGGTATCTCCAGGTGGACATCCGCAGCAATCCGGCCTTTGCCCGGCAGCTGGTGGAGCTGACGGACGGATTCACCGGGGCGGACCTGGAATCGGCGGTCCGGGAACTGGCCTACCGGAAAGTGGCGGAACCGGACCACGACCTGACCCGGAGCGAGATCCTGTCCTCCTTCCAGAATGTGGTGCCTCTTTCCCAGACCAGCCCGGAAAAAATCAATCAGATCCGGAACTGGGGAAAAGAAAGAGCGGTACCCGCTTCCGGACGGCCTATCGGAGAAGAACAGCTGCCGGCCCGGACCGGGAATCTGGCCCGGCGGGTGCTGGTCCGCCGGAAGGAGGGATGACC
>ERZ841120.758-NODE-758-length-18526-cov-6.701695_pt1 | contig 18526 bp, 16 predicted proteins | sample MGYA00519572_ERZ841120 | MGnify/ENA primary metagenome ERZ841120 (study PRJEB31850, sample SAMEA3708890) | human gut metagenome | biome: human gut; feature: human-associated habitat; material: faeces | place: China | collected 2014 ... | reverse complement strand
CGAGACATACAAGCAAAAATGCCATCACCGAAGGTGATTTTAAATGCATTTTTGCACGTAACTGTGAAGGTACTGAACAGTTACATTTATTTTAAAAATACTTGCGGTTTCCCCAGAGATTAGATTTTCGCAAATCCAAATACTCGTTGTACGCCATCTCCAGAATCTGACGTTCATTGGAAAATTTCAGCAGATGGTAAGCCTCGTGAAATTTGTAATATCCGGAATCCACAAAATACTCTTCCCGTTGTGGTCTGCTGTGATAGCTGTTTGCTGACATCAAAAACCAGTGTACATCTTTTTCCACCACATCATTCTGAATATTGAAGCTGTACTGACTTTTTCCCACATATTTGATAATGGAAGCCTGTACTCCTGCTTCTTCTTTTACCTCACGGAGAGCCGTCTCATGATATTCCTCTCCTTCTTCCACAGTTCCCTTTGGCAGAACCCATCCTTCATACCTGTTTTTATAGCTTTTGTATAAAGTCAGGATTTTTCCCCGATATATTACCACTCCGCCACAGCTCGTTGCCTCGACCATTTGCAAATCCTCCTGTAATGCGTTGTGTATCTTTTTGCTGCTGTTTTCCATCTTCAGCAACATTCTCACTGCCTAAAGTATACCTCTTTTCTGAAAACTCTGCAACCTTTTAGTTATTGTAATACGCATCAAAGATTTTCTGTGCGATCGGCACTGCCACTTCGCTTCCGGAACCGGATTCCTCAGCGATAACACTGACTACAATATCCGGGTCTTCCACATTGGAAAATCCAACAAACCATGCATGCGGTGTGGTGCTGCTGACATCTCCGTGTTCTGCTGTTCCTGTCTTTCCTGCAGCCGTATAACCTCTTCCTGAAAGTGCCGATCCGGTTCCACTCTCCACAACACCAGTCATCAGTTCTGTCAGTTTTGAAGCTTCCTGTGTGGTCATCAGTTTTTTATAAATCTTTGGCGTATAGGATTTTACTGTTGTCCCGGTATAGCTTTCAATCTTTTCTACCAGATATGGTGTCATCAGATTGCCGCCATTTGCCACCGCGCTTGTCAGCATCGCCATATACATCGGAGATACCAGGGTATCCCCCTGTCCGATCGCAGTCTGCATCGTCAGCGCATCTGCACTGTTTGCCTCCAGATCAAAGTTACACTTGCGATATGGGAGATCGATCGGAAGCTGTGTATTAAATAACAGCCCTTTTACTGTCTCTACATACTCACTCCGATTCAGATCCACGCCAATCTGTGCAAATGCCGAGTTACAGGAATGTGCAAACGCACTTGCAAAATCTTCCTGGCCATGTGCACTGTTGTGATAGCAGTGGATCGTATACCCACCATTTTCCACTTCACCGACACAGTCAAAAGAAAAATTATCAAACGTATTGTTCTGTCTCCAGTACGCCAGTGCTGTGATAATTTTAAAGGTTGACCCCGGTGGATACTGCCCCTGTGTTGCTCTGTTTACGAGAATCGAACTGTTTGCATCTGCATTGATCTGATCCCAGTCATCTGAGATCGTGTTCGGATTAAAGTCCGGTTTACTAACCATGGCAAGAATCTTACCGGTATCCGGCTCCATTACCACAACTGCACCTTTTCGATCGCCCAGCGCATCATATGCTGTCTGTTGTAATTTTGTATCCAGTGTTGTGGAGACATTGTCCCCGACATTTTTCTCATTCTGAAATTCTTTCTGCACCTGTTCTGCTACATTGGCATGAGAGGTCAGTAACTGGGAGTTCATCACCTGTTCCAGACCGCTGGTACCCTTATCCGAGTATCCCACAACATGAGCAAATACATTTTCATACGGATACATCCGAAATTCATTTCCATCCGCATCTGTTTCCGTACTTGCCAGAATAGTTCCATCGGAAGCCAGGATTTTTCCTTTTGTTACCCGCTCCTGGTACGTCCCCTGCCGTTTGCTGTTATATGGGCTGTTCGCATATTCATCTCTCAGTTCCACGTTAAAATAAACCAGATAGCCGATCAGCGCCAGAAAAATTCCCACAAAGCAATAGGCAATGATCGTATATTCTTTACCAGTTGAGGCTTTTTTCTGTTTGTTCCTGGATTTTTTCTTCGAGGGTTTTCTCTCGATATCCAGTTCCTCCTGATAGTCCATTTCCTCCAGGCGGGTTCTGTTTTGGTGGTTTCTTTGATTTTTTACGTTTTTCTTTTCTCTTTCTTTCAAGTTCTTCACCTTCGTCTTCTCTGAGAATATACAGTCCCTGGATGATGGCAAACATCAGAATCGTACAGATTACCGAACTTCCGCCATAGCTTACCAGTGGAAGGGTAATTCCTGTCATAGGAATAAATTTACTGGTTCCGCCGACTGTCAGAAATACCTGAAACGCATACTCTGCGCCCAGTCCCATCGCGATCAGCTTATAAAATGGTTTGCTCATCTTCATGGAAACATTGACAATCATCAGATAGCAGCTCATGCAGACCAGAAGCATGCAGATTGCAAAGATCGCTCCCAGTTCCTCGCAGATCGCTGCAAATATAAAATCCTTGTCCACTACAGGGATGATATTCGGCATTCCCTTTCCAAGTCCCATACCGAACCATCCGCCGGCACTGATACCGAACAGTCCCTGTGCAACCTGATATCCCCCTCCGACTTTATCATATACCGCAATGGGATCCTGCCATACGATCACGCGCTGCCGTACATGATTAAACAGAAAATACGCCACAACCGCTGCCAGAGTGCCGCCGGCAAGACCCGCCAGCGCATACCATGCTTTCTTTGTTGCCACATACAACATGACAATATATGCCACAAAGAAAACGACCGCACTTCCCAGGTCTTTTGATACAACCAGAATCAGCACGTGAGCCGCTGCCACCACAGTTGTGATCACAACCCTCTTAAAGTCGGTATCTTCTCTCAACATACCTGCCACGAAAAATACAAAGGTGATCTTTACCAGTTCCGAAAACTGGAAGGTAACACCGCCAATCTCAATGGATAGCTTGGCTCCTCCGGAGATCGCCGCCATGGCAAGTACCACCATCAAAAGAGCAAGTCCCACGATTCCATACAGCCAGGTCAGATCCTTTAAGATTTTTACCTTTCTTACGATCACCGGTACAATAAACGAAAGTACCATACCGATAACCACGATTTCAAACTGCTTGACTGCCTTACCAAAACTCAGTCTGCTTAAGATCAGAAACCCGATACTCAAAAGCATACACATATTATTGACAATCAGCATATTTCCTTTTCTGTAAATCACCCGATACAGAATCTGTACCACGACAATAAACAAAAACACTGCTCCGTACATCATCAGCATCTTCATATCGTTGTTCTGCAAAAACAGCACTGTATATGCTACCAGGTTCATAAACAGCATCAGTACGATCTGTCTGCGCAGCACATTTTTCTGATCTTCAATATCCCGTTTCCGAAATACGGTAAAACAGGAAAATGTATAGATCATCATCAGAAGAATGATGAGATATTTGGATACTTCTGTGATTACATTTTCCACTGCATCTCCTCCACTTTCTGTCTATTCCACACCTCGCTGGAAATGTCCTTTGGTTGTCTCTTCTGTCTGCATCTGCCCATCCGGCTTCTGTCCTCTTAGATATACGTCCACAAATGCCCGGACAATCTTTTCTGTCTCCTGCTGTGTTTCTGTCGTAAATGAAAGACGATATGCCTTTACACCCAGTTTTTCTGCTTTTTCCTTTTCTTTCAGCAAAGAAGTTGGCAACGTATTGTAGATTGTATTATAACAGAACTCACAGCTGCATACACCGCGGAATTCTTTCTGATATCTGTCTTTCAAAACATACTGTACACAGGCATGATTACAGTGATCCATCGTTTTTTGTACACACTGCACGGAAACCATCATCGGTGTATAACCGTATACGGTCAGTTCACTGTTTTTATTGTTTCTGTGTGCCAGTTCTTTTGCATTCAGTTCCAGCGGAACCGTATCTCCGAGAATTCCCTTTTTCATCCAGAACGCTTCTGCCCGGTTGTTCATTGTATAAATATTCGCATCCAGAACGATCCGGGAGGTAAGTCCCATCGCATCCAGGATTCCATAGCTTTCCATATTCCGCACCAGAAAGCCTCCAAGACCTTTCTGAACCAGTTCTTGAAAAGTCTCTTTTCTTCCATCAAGTTCCCGGTCTCGAACGATTCGCGGCAATGTAAGAAACAGTTCTTTCCCCTCTTCTTCCAATCTGTGAATCCATCTTTCCACATTCTGAACAAAACCAGACATCGGAAAGATTCCACAGTTCGCATAGATTCTCTTAACTCCATCTGTCTTTTCCACTGCTGCAAGCTGTTCTTCTGTCTCCACAGCAGCTGTGAGAAACTCCTTGGTTGTCTGTTTTTCTGTCTCCGGTATATCTTTGAGATCTCGTTCTTTTGCTTTTCGCTGTTTCCACGGACGAAGCATCTCTTTTTCCAGAGCTTCCAGCCCCTGTCGCCTCAGATGATTCAGCTGCTGCATCGGAAGAAAAATATCATCCCCCATAAAAATATCCAGTTTTTCAAACATAAAGCCGGATCCTCCGGTTTTTTCCATCTGTCTTCGGATCCTTTCTTCCCCCAGCGGACAATTCGTGGCTGTCTGCACAGTTTCCCCTTCTACTGTCACTCTGCAGTCACCTGCCTGTACTTCCAGAATCGCAGGACATCCATTATACAGGCTCATGGTTCCCCGTATCAGAACCGGCGTCTTTTTATCCATATATTCTTTCCGTATTCTGATAAATAATTCTTCATTTCGAATGATACCGGCACTTTTTTCATTTTCAAGTGCCATCATGGACCGTCCGTTTCGCTGCTTGTAATAGCTCTGGTGAAAACCATCCCGGTTATAAATATCCCACAGCATCTGTTTGTCCTCTTTGGTGACGATCGGCCTTTTTTCCCCGGAAAGATACTTGTCCAGATATTTCCGGTAAACAGACACCACACCGGCAGTGTATTCCGGTTTTTTCATTCTCCCTTCAATTTTCAGGGAATATACGCCTGCTTCAATGATCTCCGGCAGGATATCTACCGTACACATATCTTTCGGACTCAACGCATACCCGGTCCGGTCATTATTCAGGCGTTTTCCGTCCCGATAAACCTGATAAGGCAGACGGCAGGGCTGTGCACATCTTCCCCGGTTTCCGCTTCTTCCTCCGATCATGCTGCTCATCAGACACTGACCGGAATAACAATAACAGAGGGCTCCGTGAACGAAACTCTCGATTTCCATATGCGTGGCATCATAAATTTTTTTAATTTCTTCCAGTGACAGCTCCCTCGCAGTCACCACACGGGTTGCCCCGGCTTTCTGTAAAAGCTTTGCGCTCTCCACACCGGTGATCGTCATCTGCGTACTGGCATGAATGTGCAGCCCCGGAAAATATGTTTTGACAAAGTCCATCACACCCGGATCCTGTACAATAACCGCATCCAGTCCCGCCTCGTAAAGCGGAGCCAGATATTCGTACAGTTCCGTTTCCAGTTCACGGTTTTTCAACAGTGTATTGATGGTCAGATACAACTGTTTTCCCTTCAGATGTGCCAGATCGATCGCCCGGATCAGCTGTTCCTGATCCAGATTGTCGGCATAGGCACGGGCTCCAAATTTCTGACCGCCCAGATAGACAGCATCCGCCCCGGCTTCAAATGCAGCCTCCAGAGCCTCATAAGAACCGGCGGGTGCCAGTAATTCTACCTTCATATACTCCTCCTTACAAAAAAGGCTATCGCAGATACTGCGACAGTCTTCTTTTCTATTTCAGCAGATTCTCCATATCCTGTTTCAGCTTCTTCACCTGCTGTTCCAGTTCTTCTTTTTCCTTCTTCAGATTCTCAACCTCGATCTGGGCTTCGATCAGATCGTGTTTCAGATCGTACATTTCCTTATCTTTCAGCTGGGAATCTTCTTCAAAAACTTCCGCCTGATGTTTTGCCTTGAAGTAATCATCTGCAATGTTCAGGCTGAGCAGTGTGTTTTTTGTTTCCACCGGCTGTCGGTTATATCCCGGCAGTTCGGAAAGCTGGGCAAGTTTATGATTCATATAAGAAGCCACACTCTGCAGATATTCTTCGCTCTCATATCCACTTAATGTGATGATCTTTCCTCCGATTAATACCTTAATTGTATTTTTTGCTGGCATTACGGCATTTCCTCCATTTTATGTATGCTCTGCATAAACAAACTACGTTTTTGCAGACAGTAATACCTCGTACTTTTACAGTTATTTTCTGTGATTTCTCCGAAGGTTACTGTTAGTGATTCATACCCCGCTTTACACATTATCAATATGTTTCGCCAGTATGACTCTCTTCTATTATAAACAAAATCCTCCAAAAAACAACCCCTTAGATTCCCAAATGATGATATGCCAGCTCAGTTGCCACACGTCCTCTTGGTGTGCGATTTAAAAATCCGTACTGGATCAGGTATGGTTCATACACATCTTCGATGGTTCCCGCATCTTCTCCGATAGCTGCTGCCAGAGTATCCAGTCCTACCGGACCCCCGTTAAATTTGTGAATGATCATCTCCAGAATCTTCCGGTCTGTCTGATCCAGACCATACCTGTCCACTTCCAGAAGTTCCAGTGCAAAATCAGCCACTTCTTTCGTGATCTTTCCATCATATTTTACCTGAGCAAAGTCTCTCACACGCTTTAACAGACGGTTTGCCAGACGGGGAGTTCCTCTCGAACGTTTTGCCATCTCTCTGGCTCCATCCGCATCGATCTCCACTCCAAGCACTTTCGCAGAATGCTGAATAATCGTCTGCAGTTCTTCCTCCGTATAGAACTCCAGATGGTGGATCACACCAAAACGGTCTCTTAACGGAGCCGTCAGAAGTCCTGCCCTTGTTGTTGCTCCCACCAGAGTAAAATGTGGCAGATCAAGACGAATCGAACGGGCAGTGGCACCTTTCCCGATCATGATATCAATGGCATAGTCTTCCATCGCCGGATAAAGAACCTCTTCCACCTGACGATTCAGACGGTGAATCTCATCCACAAAAAGGACATCTCCCTCCTGCAGATTATTTAAGATAGCTGCCATCTCTCCCGGTTTTTCGATAGCCGGACCGGAAGTCACTTTCATGTGAACTCCCATTTCATTGGCAATAATCCCCGCCAGTGTGGTTTTTCCAAGCCCGGGTGGTCCGTAAAACAATACATGATCCAGTGCATCGTTTCGCTGTTTTGCAGCTTCTATATATATTTTCAGATTTTTCTTTGCTTTTTCCTGACCAATATAATCATCCAGACACTGGGGACGAAGGCTTCCCTCGATACGGATGTCTTCTTCCATCATGTCGGTTGTGATAACACGTCTTTCCATACTTTATTTTTCTCCATATACATATCTCTACTCACTATAGCTTACTTGTTCTTCGCCGTTCGCCAAGAGTGAGCAAGCTCCCTCTGGCTCTCTTGCGCTCATTATATCATGATTCGCACCTTCGGTGCTTGACGCTGCTTTCGCAGCTATCATGATCGCCATTCACCGTTCGCCAAGAGTGAGCAAGCTCTCTCTGGCTCTCTTGCGCTCATTATATCATCTTCTTCAGTGCGGCTTTTAGTAGGGTTTCTACATCCATCGTCTCCGCACCTTCCACTTTTTTCACTGCGCGGAGCGCATCCGTGTTCGGGTAGCCAAGTGCTACCAGTGCCTGTACTGCTTCCTGAAGCTGGTTGTCTCCTTCTGTCTCAGGTATTCCTGCTGCTGACTGATTTGCCAGTTTCTGTTCAAAAGCATCTTCCAGATCCAGTTTATCTTTCAGTTCCAGAATCAGTTTCTGTGCAGTCTTTTTACCGATACCGGGTGCCTTGGCAATTGCCACCGCATCATCTGCCAGAACCGCAAACCGCAGATCATCCGCCGACAGTGCTGAGAGGATTCCCAGTCCTGCCTTCGGTCCGATACCGTTGACACCTAACAGTAATTTAAACACTCTCAGATCGTCTCTTGTCGCAAAGCCGTATAACTGCATGGCATCTTCTTTTACATTCAGATATGTATATATTTTTACTTCCTGACCAATGGGAATCGCGCCAGAAAAAACGGAACCGGGTACGAAGATTCGATAGCCGATTCCGTGATTATCTACAATAATACACTGGTCGTCCGCTTCCTCCAGTATGCCTTTCACGTATCCTATCATAATAAACTCCTTTTTTCGGGAACTGCCCCAAACAACAGTTCCCTTAGTCTACGTTCTATCATACCACAAGGTGGCCGACCTTTCAAATTATAATTTACGGATTGCTCCGCAGCGTTGCTGCTCCCACAATCCTCCAACCATTCGAAATCCGCTGATTTACTTCGTAAATCGCTACTTTCTCATGTTTGGCGGGTTCCAAGGCAAAAAGCTTTCTCGTGCAAGCACGAAAAGCTTTTCACTTTGGAACCCTGGTATCAGATGATACAATGTCTCGGACAATTCTCTTTGCAAAGTCCGCAATTGGTACACTTATCGTAATCGATATGTGCCACATTATCTGTCACCGTAATAGCCTGTACCGGACAGTTCTTTTCACATTTTTTACAGCCGATACAGCCTTTGTCACAGGCATTCATAGTAGCCTTACCTTTATCCTGAGAGCTGCAGCTTACTTTTACTGTCTGCTCGTAAGGAACCAGCTCGATCAGATGATGCGGACAGACAGTCACACACTGACCGCAGGCTTTACATTTTTCTTTATCCACATGGGCGATGCCGTTGATGACACGGATCGCGTCAAAATTACACGCCTTTACACAGGTACCGTAGCCGAGACATCCATGATGACATTTTTTCTCACCGCCGCCCGGGATAAATGCCATAACCGAGCAATCTTCCACACCATCATATACATAATTATTTCTGGAGCTCTCACAGTCGCCTGCACATTTTACAAAGGCTGTCATGCGGCGTCCTTCTTTTATCTCTTCTCCCATGATAGCTGCAATGGCTTTTGCCACTTCGTTGCCGCCTACCGGACAGCCATTTACCGGTGCTTTTCCGGCTGCGATTGCAGCTGCCAGTCCGTCACATCCCGGATATCCACAGCCACCGCAGTTATTGCCCGGAAGCTGTTCTCTGACGGCGATCTCTTTTTCATTAACTTCCACTGCAAATTTCTTTCCGGCTACCCCAAGGAGCAGTCCGATCACCAGTCCTGTGCCGCCTACCAAAGCCGCAGCAATAAGTATTCCTGTAATCATAAAACTCCCTCCTTAAATCATTCCGGAAAATCCGAAGAACGCAATGGACATCAAACCTGCGGTCAGAAGTACGATCGGCATTCCCCGGAAAGGTTTCGGTATATCGTTATATTCGATTTTCTCACGAAGTCCTGCCATCAGCACGATGGAGATGGTAAATCCGACTGCGGTAGCAAAACCATTGACCGTGCCTTCCAGGATTCCGTAATTATTCTGTACATTTAACAGTGCCACACCAAGTACTGCACAGTTGGTGGTGATCAGAGGAAGATACACACCCAGACTCTTGTACAGTGCCGGCATCGTCTTTTTCAGGAACATCTCAACCAACTGTACAAGAGCAGCGATCACCAGAATAAATACGATGGTCTGCATATATTCCATTCCTGTAGTCACCAGCACAAATTTATAAATCAGACTGGTACAGAATGAAGAAATCGTCAGCACGAAGATTACAGCCGCACCCATACCTGCTGCCGTATCCATTTTCTTAGATACACCGAGGAAGGGACACAGGCCAAGGAACTGGCTCAGGACTACGTTATTCACCAATGCCGAACCGACGGCAATCATTAACAATTCTCTCATGACTGGGTTCCTCCTTTCTCAGCGTTCTTCTTACTTGCACACATATGATTGGTGCAGCCCGCACAGAGGCTCTCGTCGCATGCTTTCGGAGCTGCGGCAGGATCTTTTTTCATCTTCACACGGTTCTGAAGTGCCACCAGCATCGCAAGGACAAAGAAAGCTCCCGGTGCCAGAATAAAGATGGTAGCTCCACCGTTGAAAACAGTCATACCAAAGATCTTACCGGAACCAATCAGCTCACGGACGATACCGATGCTGGTAAGCCCAACGGTAAATCCAAGTCCCATGCCGATTCCGTCAAACAGAGAACTAACTGGCCCATTCTTGGATGCATAAGCCTCTGCACGTCCCAGGATGATACAGTTAACTACTATCAGCGGAATGTAAATTCCCAGAGAATCGTAAAGACTCGGAATAAATCCCTGTAATAAGAACTGTACGATAGTTACAAAGGATGCAACGACTACGATATAAGCCGGCATACGCACGCTGTCCGGAATCATTTTCCGGAGCATCGAGATCATCAGGTTGGACAGGGCAAGAATCACCATTGTCGTCATACCCATACCAAAACCATTTTTTGCAGATGTGGTAACTGCCAGTGTAGGACACATACCAAGCATCAGCACAAAGGTGGGATTCTCCTTGATGATACCATTATACAAACGTTCCAGAGGTGAATTTGCTTTCATCACTGATCTCCCCCTTCCATCACACGAAATGCACAAAGACCGGCATTGACACCGTTGGTCATGGCATTGGTCGTAACTGTGGCACCACTGATGGCATTGATCTCGTCATCCTGTGTTGCCCCGTTTTTTGTATACTGTAGTTTTTCTACCTGTTTTCCGACGAACTGATCTTTGAAAGCAGGAGTATCTGCATTCATACCAAGCCCGGCGGTCTCTCCGATGGACAGGATCGATATTCCGTTCAGGGTACCGTCATTTTGTACCCCCATGGAAAACTGGATATCTCCACCATATCCTTCTGAAGTTACAACGGTAAAGGCATAGCCAAGTGTTTCTCCGCTCTGGTCTTCCGCACGCATAACTTCTTCTATGGACTGTGCTTTATATCCTTCCTGATCCAGCTGATCCCGGATCGTCTGTATCAAGGTATCATCCATCTCTATCTCTTCAAAAGCTGCAGCATCTGTAAATACCTGTTCATAAGCCTCTGCTTTCGCCTGCGCTTCCTGTCTGGCAATCGGATCTTTTGTGATCTCATATACACCACCAAGGGCCACACCCGCCACCAGAGTGATCAGTGTAAGGGCAAGGGCATCTTTGATAATCTTATTTTTCATGCTTCACCCCTCCTTTTCCAAATGCTGTCGGTACAGTCAGCCGTTCGATAACCGGAATCAGCAGGTTGCCGAAGATGATGGCATAGGATACGCCCCCTGCGGAGGCTCCAAAGATACGAAACAGTCCTGTCAGACATCCCAGGATCACGCCATATACCAGCTGTCCTCGTTTGGTGATCGGTGTCGTTACATAATCGGTGGCCATAAACCATGCACCAAGCATCAGTCCACCACCCAGAAGCTGTTCTAACAGATAATAACCGTCTGCTCCATGTCCGCCGAACAAAATTACGAAAATAGCAAAACTTCCGATATATGTACACGGGATTCTCCAGTCAATAACTTTGAGGATCAATAAGAATGCTGCTCCGATCAGGATCGCCAGTGCAGAAGTCTCACCGATGGTTCCCTGTGTATTGCCAAGAAACAGGCTTAACAGATCTACTTTTTCTCCTGCTTTTACTGCTGCCAGCGGTGTGGCACCGGATACCGTATCTACCAGTTTTACCAGACCGCCATCTGCGCTGAAATTAGTCATCTGTCCGGTAAAGGATAACAGCAGGAAACATCTTGCTGCCAGCGCCGGGTTCATGATATTCTGTCCCAAACCACCAAACAGCTGTTTTACGATCAGAATAGCAAAAACGCCACCGATCACCGGGATCCACCAGGGAGCGGATGCCGGAAGGTTCAGACCCAGTAACAATCCTGTGATCACAGCACTTCCATCCCAGATCGTCAACGGTTTATGCATCAAAGTTTCATAGATTCCCTCTGTCGCCACACAAGTTGCCACTGACAGACAGACCAGCAGCAGTGCCTTCCATCCAAAGAAACACACACCTGCCACTGTTGCCGGCATCAGAGCCACGATTACCATTTTCATAAGATAATCTGTGGTCACTTTTGAACGGATATGCGGCGATGAGGATACATGTAATAACTCTCCCATATTTCACATCCCCCTCTTATTTTTTCTTTCTATTGGCCATAACCATTTTTCTCATGGAACGGATCTCCTGTACCAGCGGTCGTTTTGCCGGACAGACATAGCTGCAACAGCCACACTCGCAGCACTCCATACCATTATATTTGACAAAGGCTTCTTCTTTTCTGTGTTCTGCAAAGGTTGCAAGTTTAGTCGGAAGCAGATGCTCCGGACATTCACTGACACACCTTCCACAGTTGATGCAGGCGGTAGACCGTGAACGGCTGACCTCATCTTTTGTCAGTACCAAAAGAGCGGATGTAGTTTTGGTTACCGGTACATGATAATCAAACATGGCAAATCCCATCATCGGACCACCGGAGATCACTTTCTCTACTGTGCCCTTCAGACCGCCTGCCGCATCCAGAAGTTCCTGGAAATCCATACCAACCGGTGCTCGGAAGTTAGATGGTGTATTCACACCGTCTCCGGTGACTGTTACGATCCGCTGCATCAGTGGCTTTCCTTCTGCCACTGCCTCATAGATTGATACCACGGTATCCACATTATCCACGATACATCCGGCATCTGCCGGAAGCATGGAAGAATTGATTGTCTCTCCGGTCACTGCATAGATCAGCATACGCTCTGCACCCTGTGGATATTTTGTCTTTAATGGCTGTACTTCGATATTTGCTTCGCCTTCTACCAGTTCCTGCAGTTTTTCGATGCCCTTCGGTTTATTGTCCTCAATACAGATATATCCTTTTGCACCATCAAAAAGCTGCAGCATCACTTTCAGTCCGCCGACCAGTTTTTCCGGCTGTTCCAGCATGATCCGGTAGTCGGAAGTCAGATATGGCTCACATTCTGCACCATTGACCAGAATGTATTTGATCTTTTCCGGTTCTTTCGGTGAAAGTTTTACATGAGTAGGGAATCCTGCACCACCCATACCTACGATACCCGCTTTCTGAATCTTCCCACGGATCTCGTCTTTGGATAATTGTGTGATATCTTTTGTTTCTTCAAACGCTACTGATTCGTACACTTCATCGTTTTCCACTATAATCGCATCACAGTAGCCTCCGGTTGCTGTCAAACGTTTTTCAATTCCCTTTACCACGCCGGATACCGATGCATAAACCGGAGCGGATACAAAGCCTCCTGCCTCTGCGATCATCTGTCCCACCACAACCCGATCACCTTTTTTTACAATCGGTTTTGCAGGTGCCCCGATATGTTGGGATACAAGATAGGCCAGTTCTTTTCCCGGACGGATATCCTGGATCACCCGGTCTCTTGACATCTCTTTCCCGTCATACGGGTGGATACCTCCTCTAAATGTTCCAGACCCCATACACTAGTCCTCCCTTTTCATTCTTGTGCATTTTGTCAGCTTTTACGCACTCTTCTTGTTCTGTTTACGGTTCTTTTTCAGAGTCAGTCTCCGACGACGTTCAAAACTGCTGACCATATTCGGATACGCCCGGAGATGTCTCCTGGAGATATGACGGATACTCTTTTTCACATCCCCATACTTCTGTACAAATTCTTCGTATTTGCCCAGGATATTATCTTTCGTTTCCAGAAGTCTGCTGTCGTTTGCACTGTAGCGCTCTACCGTCTCGCGGAACAGTTTCTTACGTTCTTCGATCATATCGTTCCACTTTCCAACCGGAAGTTCCATCCGGTAAACTTCTGCTTTCGCACGGGCTTCCTCTGCCACCTCATACAGTTTGGTATCCCGCAAATTCTCCTGAAATTCGTCCCATACAACATCCAGCTTCTTCATCTTGTTTCGCAGATCGAAAGCGGCTGCTGCAGAGAATGCAAAATCCACGGTATATCCCGCCAGCCATATATAGACCAGTACGATTCCTGTTTTTCTCGGAACCATTTCCACCAGATCCCCTACAACCGGCTGAAATACATAAAACAGAATCAATGTGAAAAATCCCCATGCTACAGAACTGCCTAGGCAGATCTTTCCCTGAAAGTTAAACTTTTTATCGCTGTAATCCCACCAGTTGGTGTGAAAAATAGCTTCCATCAGTACACCTGTCACATATTCCAGAATCGTAGCGACTGCCACCCCTGCAAAATAGAGTTCCAGGATGTTTCCTGCCACCGGACGTAAGATCACGTAGACGGTCACCGCCCCCACTCCATAGATTGTTACAAACGGTCCGGATACAAATCCCCTGTTTACCCATTTTTTGCTTTTGGCTGATACGTAACAGCTTTCCCAGATCCATCCCATAAAGCTGTATACAATAAACCAACTGAGAATATGATACAGATCAACTCCCAGAATCTCAAAACTCAATCCCTCTTCCTCCTTCTTTTTATTTATGATAAAATTCTCATATCACTGTTACCATTATAGCTTATTATTTCTAAAAAAAATACTGTTTTTTTTATTTTTTTGTGTATAATATTAGATACTTGGTATGTTTTAGCCATTATTTTTGGTATATTTTGACAATTTATTAACACACTCACAGAAAGGACACTATATGCTGCTAAAAGATTACCCGGTGGTATTACCGGATTACATATTGACACTGGAAGAACTTTCTCCGGAAAACTGTCTGTTCTTTGATATTGAAACCACAGGATTATCCTGGAAGACCTCTCATCTTTATCTTCTTGGAGCTGTTTTTTATGAAAATGAAATCTGGATTCACAGGCAGTGGTTCTGCCAGAAGCCCGGCGAAGAAAAAGAAGTACTTCTCGCTTTTTCCGAACTTCTCTCCACAAAAAAACTGTTGTTCCACTATAACGGAACCACCTTTGATGTTCCTTACCTGATGCATAAATACACCTTTTATCAGCTGCCTGCCCCCTGGGAGGGAACCCGACAGCTGGATCTGTATCAGCTGTTTTTCCCATTAAAAAAAATCCTGCATCTGGAGCATATGCGTCAGAAAGATCTGGAATACGCGATCGGACTTTTCCGGGAAGACCTGTACAGTGGTGGGGAACTCATTGAAGTGTACAAAAAATATCTGTTGAGTGGTGATGAGAACCTGCTTGAAATACTTCGCCTGCATAACAAAGAAGATGTGGAAGGGATGCTGAAGCTTCTGCCGCTCTTCTCGATCCGTGCTTTATGGACAGGAAATTGTCAGGATTTTATCACATGCACTCATACAGCGGAAGAAAATTTGCTTCTTTCTGTGCAGCCTGAACATCCATTTCCTGTCAGTTTTGAAAAGGAACTTCCCAACGTTGTGCTTCGCATAACTCCCCCTAAGCTTCTCTTAGAGATCCATCCGGAGGCAGGATTAAAAAAATTCTTTTATCCAAATTATAAAGATTACTATTATCTTCCATTGGAAGACGAGGCAATTCATAAGAGTGTGGGGGCTTATGTGGATAAAGATCACCGCGAGAAAGCAACGCCGGACAACTGCTGTAAAAAAGTAAACGGATGCTTTTATCCCCAGTACGAAGAACTTTTCACTCCGGCTTTCCGGGATGAGCGTAAGGAGAAAAACAGCTGGTTTCTTTTGCCGGAAGATTTTGATAAAGATCAGGAGCAACTCCTAAAATACTTAAACCATCTGCTTTCTCATGTGCTGCAATAAACATTTTTGAATGTCTGATTATAATATAGAAAAATCCGCGATTGTCACACACACAATCACGGATTTTGTTTTGTCATATGCATAAAAACCACCCGACATACTGTTTTGCATATCGGGTGGCTTATCTTTTGCTTACATAAATTTATGATCTGTCAGGTCTCTTTGTTCAGCTACAGATTACTCTTCCTCTGCTGCTTCTTCAGCTGCAGGCTCCAGAGCTTTCATGCTCAGGCTGATTTTTTTCTCTTCGCCGTTGAAATCAACAACCTTTGCTGTGATTACCTGACCTACACTCAGAACATCTGAAGGTTTTTCCACATGTTCTCTGGAGATCTGGGATACATGCAGAAGAGCATCTACGCCTGGTTCCAGTTCAACGAATGCGCCGAAGTCTGTCATACGTGCGATTGTTCCTTCTACTACGTTTCCTACAGCATATTTTTCATCTGCATTCAGCCACGGGTTCTGATCTTCGAACTTCAGGCTCAGTGCGATCTTATCTCCGTTGATATCTTTGATCAGAACTTTGATCGGCTCGCCGACTTTGAAGATCTTCTTCGGGTTTTCTACTCTTCCCCAGGACATCTCGGAGATATGCAGCAGACCATCTGCTCCGCCCAGATCGATGAATGCACCGAAATCTGTAACATTCTTAACAACACCGTCTACAACATCGCCAACTGCGATCTTCTCAAACAGAGCTTTCTGCTGTTCAGCTTTTGCTGCCAGTAACAGCTGTTTTCTGTCACCGATGATTCTTCTTCTTCTCGGGTTGAACTCTGTGATAACGAATTCGATTTCCTGATCTGCATATTTGCTCAGATCTTTTTCATAAGTATCAGAAACCAGACTTGCAGGAATGAATACTCTTGCTTCGTCGATTACTACACTCAGTCCGCCATTCAGTACCTGAGAAACTTTTGCTTTCAGAACTTCTTTGTTTTCGAAAGCTTCTTCCAGTCTCTTGTTTCCTTTTTCTGCTGCCAGTCTCTTGTAGGTCAGCAGAACCTGTCCTTCACCGTCATTTACTTTCAGGACTTTTACTTCCATAGTATCACCAGGTTTTACTACAGTTGTAAGGTCGATAGAGGAATCGTTGCTGTATTCGTTCTTTGTAAGAATACCATCAGCTTTGTAACCAATATTTAAAATGATCTCGTCTTCTTTGACGTCGATTACTGTACCTTCGACTACCTCCCCATTTCTAATTGTTTTTAATGATTCTTCCAGCATTTGTTCAAAACTTAATTCTGACATGTTTTTGAACCTCCTCAATTATATTATTTGGGGTGGAAGCCCCCGCTGTAATACCTACGCAACCAATACATTGAAAAGGCTTAGTATCCAAATCAACAAGTGTCTGTATATAGTAAGTATTTTCACACTCTTTTCGACAAATCTCGTATAATTTCTGCGTATTGGAACTATGTCTGCCGCCAATGACAATCATGGTATCTGCTTCGCAGGCAATCTGCCGTGCTTCCATCTGTCTTTCCTCGGTCGCACTACAGATCGTATTTAAAACAACTTTATCATACCTCTTTTTTTCAAAAATTTCAACTAATTCTTGAAATTTGTTGTAATTAAATGTCGTCTGACTCACCACACACAGCTTTTCACCCTCCGGAAAGGCGAGATTTTCGGCTTCTTCGTGGCTGGATATCACAGTCACCGGACCTTCACACCAGCCTTTGATGCCTTCCACTTCCGGATGAGTATCATTGCCAACAATAATAATATGGCGTCCTGCTTTACTTTCCCGCTCCACGATCTTATGGATCTTCCGTACAAACGGGCAGGTGGCATCCACACATTCCAGCCCTTTTTCTTCGATCACTTCGTAGATTTCTTTCGGTACGCCATGAGAACGGATCACCACAGTTCCTTCCATAAGATTTTTCAGTTCCTGTTCATTTTCCAGAACCCGGACACCTTTTTTTTCCAGATCCGTCACCACTTCTTCGTTATGAATGATCGGTCCATAGGTGTAAATATTCTGTTTGCCCATGTTGACCTGTTCATATACTTTTTCCACCGCCCGTTTCACGCCGAAACAGAATCCCGCGGTACGGGCTACCAGAATCTTTCTTTCTTCCATATGCACCCCTTATGCCTGTTTCTTTTTCTCAAATTCTGCAATCACTGCCGCAGTCACTTCTTCGATTCCCATAAAAGACGCGTCCACCAACACTGCATCTTCTGCCTGGCGAAGCGGGGAGATCTCACGGTTCATATCGCGGTTATCTCTCTCGATGATATCCGCCTCGATCTGCTCGAGTTCGCCCGGCATTCCTTTTTCCTTCAGTTCCAGATATCTTCTCTTCGCACGCTCTTTTGCGCTGGCAGTCAGATAAATCTTGACTGTGGCATCCGGCAGTACCTGAGTTCCGATATCTCTTCCATCCATCACGACATTTTCTTTTGCTGCCAGCTGTCTTTGCAGTGCTACCAGTTTTTCTCTCACTTCTTTGATCACGGAGATCCTGGATGCGGTATTTCCTACAATTTCCTGACGGATCTCAGCGGATACATTTTTTCCGTTTAACAGTACCTGCTGTACGCCGTCTTCGTAAAGGATCGTCACATCGATATCCGGGCAGACTGCTGCTACTTTTGCCTGATCCTGCGGATCAATGTTCTGTTCCAGCACATACAGTGCCATGGCACGGTACATAGCTCCGGTATCTACATAAATAAAAGACAGTTCTTTTGCCACTCTTTTTGCGATGGTGCTTTTTCCGGCACCGGACGGTCCGTCGATTGCGATTGCATAACTCATATATTTTCCTCTTTCCCCGGAATATTCCGTTTTTTCTGTATTATTTTGTAACTGTTCAGTACCTTCACAGTTACGAGCCAAAATGCATTTAAACGATAA
>ERZ841120.754-NODE-754-length-18565-cov-4.363803_pt1 | contig 18565 bp, 20 predicted proteins | sample MGYA00519572_ERZ841120 | MGnify/ENA primary metagenome ERZ841120 (study PRJEB31850, sample SAMEA3708890) | human gut metagenome | biome: human gut; feature: human-associated habitat; material: faeces | place: China | collected 2014 ... | reverse complement strand
TCAAGGTTCCACAAGTTTCAGTTTTGTTCAATTTTCAAGGTCCTGCTGTGCTGTCCTTACGGGGTGTCCCGCCGGACAGCTTGTATATAATACCACCGCCGCAAGCGTTTGTCAACACATTTTTCCAAATTTCAACAAAATTGAATTCCAAACTTATATGTGGTGGATATTCTCATGAAAATATACTATTTGCGGCGGTTTTATTTTGATGCTCATCATATATTCACAACATTAGTACATATTTTGCCTGCTGTTCCCGCAAATGATCTGGTTTACACGGCGGATTTCTGCTTTATAATGGGGATATACCTATTATAAAGGAGTGCCGCCAAGATGACACGTGAGAAACTGCTGAACCAAATTGCCGCCTATATACCTTATAATGAGCAGGAGACCGCCGACAGGGAACTGATCCTGCATTGGATACAGGACCACGATGACGCCTTTACGCGGCAGAATCAGGTGGCACACATAACTGCCTCGGCCTGGGTGGTGAACCGGGACCGCCGCAAGGTGCTGTTGGTGTACCACAACATATACAATTCCTGGTCCTGGCTAGGCGGGCACGCGGACGGCGAGACAGACCTGCTGGCGGTAGCCTTGCGGGAAGTCAAAGAGGAAGCTGGTATTGCCAATGTGCGTCCTGTATCACCGGACATCTATTCGCTGGAATCCCTCACTGTGGACGGGCATGTCAAAAAGGGGCAGTATGTATCCAGCCACCTGCATTTAAACGTCACTTACCTATTGGAGGCCGACTCCGATGAGGCCGTATCTATAAAGGAAGACGAAAACAGCGGCGTGGCCTGGTTCACGCCTGAAGAAGCGTTGGCAAAGTCCACCGAGCCATGGTTTATCACCCACGTTTATGCAAAGCTGATCGATAAACTAAAAAGCAGTGATCTGTAAAACGCGCTGCACTTTCGCCATCCATAAAATATCTGTATAACAAAGTGCGCCCTGCTGTCGGGTAGTTTTACCGGACAACAGGGTGCGTCTTTGTATTTAGTTTCGGGGATGTCTGTTACTTACCCCAGACTTCCTCAGCAATCTCTTTCACCAGTTTGAGTTTGTTCCACTGCTCGAGGTCGGTCAGCTTGTTGCCGATCTCGCAGGAGGCAAAGCCGCATTGCGGGCTGAGGCAGAGGCGATCCAGCGGGATGTACTTTTCGGCTTCGTGGATGCGGGCGATGACGGCAGCCTTATCCTCCAGCCTCGGGGACTTGGTGGTGATAAGGCCTAGCACGACTTTTTTGCCCTCGGCCACGTACTGCAGCGGCTCAAAGTTGCCGGAGCGCTCGTCGTCGAACTCCAGGTAGAAGGCGTCCACGTTCTCGTGGGCAAACAGGATGGGTGCAATGGGAGCGTAGCCGCCACGGCTTGCCCAGGTGGAGTGATAGTTGCCGCGGCAGACATGGGTGGTCAGAGCCAAGTCAGCAGGGCGACCCTCCAAAGCCAGATTGTTCAGGCGCAGGTACTCGTTGGCCTGGTCTTCCAGCTTGACGCCTGCCTGGGCGATAAAGGCCTGATAGTTGGGGTCGCAGAACATGCCCCAAGTGCAGTCGTCGAACTGGATGCTGCGGCAGCCTGCATTGTACAGGTCACGGATGACCGTGCGGTAGGCGGCGGCAATGTCCTGCAGCAGCTGCTCATGGTCGGGGTAAACAGCGTCGGTGTTTTTGCCGTTATCCTCGCGGTAAAGTTCGGCCAGCAGCTGGGCGGGAGCAGGCATCGTCTGTCGGGCGATGCAGTTCTCGTCCTCGAACTGTTTAACGAACTTGTAATGCTCGACAAAAGGATGATTTTCGCCGCTGATTTTGCCGCTGACGCGGATGGAACCATGGGTGGTTTCCTCTCCCTGGAAGTAGTAGCCGTGGTCCAGCTCGATCTCGTCGATACCGGCAAAGCCCCACATAAAGTCCAGGTGCCAATAGCTGCGGCGGAATTCGCCATCGGTGATGGCGTGGTAGCCGGCACGCTTTTGCTTTTCGATGAGCAGGGTGATTTGTTCATTTTCCACAGCGGTCAGCTGCTCGCGGGTGATCTCGCCAGCCTTGAACTCGGCGCGGGCGGTCTTGATAGCCTGCGGACGAAGGAAGCTGCCCACAAAATCGTAACGGAACGGGGAGCGCAGTGTAGCCATAGTTATGTACCTCTCTATGTGAAATTTTATTGTGTTCGTCGATAGGTACAGTATACAGCACGATGCGCTTGTTGTAAAATATCGGCTTTTGTGGGTTTGATATAGGTTAAAACTATACCACGGTTTATTGCGCTGTGTGCTTTTGCAAAATCTCAATATACCGTTTGCCAAACAGCCCCGGCTGGACCTGCTTGTGGGTCAGGTAGCCGATTTGCATAGCATCGTCCACCAGCAGGGGCACGGCCACGATATTGGGACCGTTCAATGACTCACTGATGACGCCGCTGCAGATGGTATAGCCGTTCAGGCCGATAAGCAGGTTGAACAGCGTGGCGCGGTCGCTGACGAGGATGTCTTTTTTGCTGTCCCGGGTGCTTAAAATTTCTTCGGAAAAATAAAAAGCGTTGTGCTCGCCCTGCTCATAGGAAAGGCGCGGGTATGGGGCCAGGTCGTCCAGCGTGACGGCGGGCTTGGCCGCCAGCGGGCTGGACGCGCTGACAAATACATGCGGCTTGGCCGTAAACAGCGGCGTAAACTGCAGGTCATGCTCCCGGATGACCTTGCGCAGGACGGTCTCGTTATCCTTATTTAAGTAAAGCACGCCGATCTCGCTGCGCAATAGGGCCACATCCTCGATCAGCTCGTAGGTCTGGGTCTCGCGGATGCGGAAGTCGTACTCCGGGCCGCCGTACTCCCGCAGCAGCTCCACAAAGGCTTCCACTGCAAAGGAGTAGTGCTGGGTGGACACACAGAATTGATGCTTGACCGGTGCCGCTCCCAGGTACTTTTCTTCCATTAAGTCCATCTGGGCCAGCACCTGCCGCGCATAGCCGAGAAATTCCTCACCTTCCGGCGTCAGCACCGCGCCGCGGTTGGTGCGGCGGAAGATCGTCAGGCCCAGCTCCTCCTCCAGTTCACGCAGCGAGGCCGTCAGGCTGGGCTGGGCAATATAAAAGCGGCGGGCGGCTTCGCTTAAAGTGCCGGCCTCTGCAATGGCGGTCACGTACCGCAGCTGCTGTAAGGTCATGGTCACACTCTCCTTATTATGATAAATGCATGATTTGGTTTTTAGTATAGCACACTTTTGCCGGGGTGTGCAGTTATACAAATTTTGTATGTCAGTTATGCGCATAATACATTTTACACAGGTGCCGGTCCCCGCTATAATGGTCCTTGGACCTGAAAAGGTAGAGGAGTGGGAAAAATGCGTTATACGGAGTTAACGAAGAAAGAATTGCAGCGGGAATACACCAAGCTGACCCGGCGCTATACCGATTTTGTGCGGGAGCCGCTGGAGCTGGATATGGCCGCCGAGGATACCTTTGGCAAAAGCGAAAGCCGCCGCGCGGCACGGCATTTCGGCACGGTGCTGGGCAAAGAACTCAGCGATACCGGCGCTGCACAGCCCGCCCCGGTAGAGGATGCGGTTGCCGCCCTGGCTACCATGCCGGGCTGCGCCTCCCGTACTGTAGAGCTTTGCCGCCAGGCAGGTGTCCGGTTCGATGCCATCGACCACAGCACCGTATTGGCGCGTATCATTCCTGCGGACGCGCGGTCAGAAGAGTTGACCCACGCCGCCAGTGTATTTGCCATCAGCGCACGCCTTGCAGCCCTGGAAAGCCTGCAGAGCGTGTTGCGTTCCTAACCCTGTTACCCCCAAAAAACAAGGAAAGCCAACCGCGCCTGTATCGTGTGCACAGCGATGCAGGCGCGGCTGGCTTTTTGTTTACTTTTGCTTGTTTTTCGCTGATTCCAACAGCTGGTGGCGGAACTCCCGCGCGGCGGTATTCAGCGGGCGGCGGGGGTCGTAGACCAGGCAAACCGAGCGGGACGGGATAGCCTCCTGCAAATTCATCTGCAGAATGCGCTTGCGATGCAGGTTGCCGCGGGCCATCGGCTCCGGCACAAAGGCCAGGCCCAGGTCACTGCGCACCAGCGTCAGCATTTGGTCGGTGGTGCCGGCTTCGATGTCGGGTTTCAGCTCGGCGTTATGCTCTAAGAAAAACTGGCGATAGAAGATGCGGCTCATACTTCCGTTTTCCAGCATGATGAGCGGGTAGGCAATCAACTCCTGCAGGGCGAGGGTGCGCCCGGCCAGCTCAGCAAAGCTGGGGCCGCCGACCAAAATCTCGTTGAAGGGCATCAGCGCGACCCGTTTCAAGTCACTGCCGGTCTCGGCAGGGGTGGTAACGACGGCAAAGTCTACCTCGCCGTTTTTTACCGCCTGCACGGCCTGCAGGGTGGAGTGGTTCGTGATGCGCAGCCGGATGCCGGGGTACTGGGCGTGAAAGCCCCGCAGCTGCTCCGACAGATAGATGTTCAACGCGGTCTCGGTAGCGCTGATGCTGATCGCGCCGTGGGAAAGGCTGGCGCTGGCGCTCAACTCCTCCTCGGCATCCTGGATCTGCACAGCGGCGGAGGAGATGCGGGCGTAAAGGTTCTCGCCCTCCGGCGTCAGCGTGACGCCCCGATTGGAGCGGATGAACAGCACGCAATGCAGCTGGTCTTCCAACTTGTTCATCGTATGGGTGATGTTGGGCTGGTTGCTGCCCAGCACGCGGGCAGCCTTGGTAAAGTTTTGGTACTTGGCCACGTAGTAAAAGATTTTGTAGTAGTCCCAATCCACATACATGACGGTGTCCCCTCCCCTGTTGTTTCTTACTGCCAGCCGCGGGCCTTGGGGTCCAACATTTCGGCAGCCTGATAGAGCAGCGCATTGCAGATGGCCGCCGCCACGTTGCTGCCGCCCTTGCGTCCCATAGCCACAATGGCCGGGACACCGTACTGCCCGCATGTGGCAAACAGCCGTTCCTTGCTTTCCACCACATTGACAAAGCCAACGGGCACACCAATGACCAGCGCGGGACGCAAACCGTTTTCGATTTCCTCGGCAATGGCCAGCAGGGCCGTGGGGGCGTTGCCCACGGCCAGCACCGCGCGTGGGTATTCCTGCGCGGCCTTGTGCATGGCGGCTACGGCGCGGGTGGTTCCAGCTTCTTTGGCGGCAGCCGCCACGGTGGGGTCGGCCATAAAGCACACGGCCTGCCCGCCCAGCTTGGCAAGGCCCGGCTTGGTGATGCCCGCCAGCGCCATGTTGGTATCGGTGATGATGGTCACGCCCTCGTGCATGGCGGCGATGCCTGCTGCCACCGCAGCGGGGGTAAAGTGCAGGTTTTTCGCGTAGTCGAAATCGGCCGTAGTATGGATGACCCGCTTGACGACCGCCGCATTCTCCGGCGGGACCTCCAGCCTACGCTGGGCCAGTTCCTCGGTGATGATGCTCATGCTGGTGCGCTCAATATCGGCGGGCAGGTGATGCTGCGGGGTCATGTGCGTTCCTCCTTTGGGCCGGTCAGCCCCATGGCGGCGTAGACGGCGGGCATGTCCAGGGCATGGCGCACGCCGTCGGCCAGCAGATCAAACTGCTGTTCGCGGTAGGCCTGCATCGTGATGGGCGCAGCGCTTTCCATGGCAATGCCCTTGCGGCGACAAAGCAGTTCGGCCAGCCGCTCGGTCAGCTCGCCGCTGTCAAACAGGCCGTGCAGGTAGGTGCCGAACACATTGCCCTGCACGCAGCCCTCGGGCGTGCCGTCCGCCAGGGTGCAAAAGGGTGCGCCCTGCTCCTGTATAGATGTACGGCCGGTGTGGATCTCGTAGCCGGTGATTTCCGCCCCTGCAAAGGGGGCGGCGGTTGTGGCTGTGGCTTGAGTGCGGCGTTTTTCGTTGGTGAAAACCGTCCGGGTCGGCAGCAGGCCCAGGCCGCGCAGAGTCTGGGGATGGCCGCTCTCGGTGCCAGTGGAATCATCCAGCGTTTCTCCCAACATCTGGTAGCCGCCGCAGACGCCCAGCACCGGCGTGCCGCCCGCCGCCAGCTTTTGCACAGCGGCTTCCAGCCCGGATTGCCGAAGCCAGAGCAGGTCGTCCACAGTGTTTTTGGTGCCGGGCAGGATCACCAGGTCCGGCGCGCCCAGCTCCCGCGTGGTCTGCACGTAGCGCACGCCCAGCAGGGGGTGCTGTTCCAGCAGCATAAAATCGGTAAAGTTGGAGATATGGGGCAGGCGTAAAATCGCCACATCCAGCGGCTCGACGGCGTTTTTCTGCTGTAGGCGGTCGGATAGGGAGTCCTCGTCCTCAATATCCACCTTTAAATAGGGCACCACGCCCACCACGGGCAGGTGTGTCTTTTCTTCCAGCATCGACAAGCCTGGGCGCAAAATTTCCACGTCCCCACGGAATTTGTTGATGACAAGCCCTTGTATGCGTGCCCGCTCCTCCGGCTCCAGCAGTTCCACTGTGCCGTACAGCTGGGCAAACACGCCGCCGCGGTCGATGTCGCCGGCCAACAGCACCGGCGCGTCCACCAGCTTGGCCAGGCCCATATTGACGATGTCATCAGCTTTCAGGTTGATCTCGGCCGGGCTGCCTGCGCCCTCGATAACAATGATGTCAAACTCCTCGGCCAGGCTGTTGTAGGCCTGCAAAATGTCGGGGATCAGGGCACGCTTGTGGCGGAAATACTCTTTGGCAGGCATGTTGCCCCGCACCTCGCCATTAACGATGACCTGGCTGCCGATGTCGCTGCTGGGCTTGAGCAGGATGGGGTTCATCCGCACGTCCGGCTCCACGCCCGCGGCCTGGGCCTGCACCACCTGGGCACGACCCATTTCCAGGCCATCCCGGGTGACAAAGCTGTTCAGCGCCATGTTCTGGCTTTTGAAGGGGGCAGTTTTGTAGCCGTCCTGGGCAAAAATACGGCAGAGCGCCGCGCACAACAGGCTCTTGCCCGCACCGCTCATCGTGCCCTGCACCATGATGCATTTTGCGCTGCTCATGCCAGCACCTCCCCCATGATTTGCAGCAGTTGGTCATTCTCAGCTGCCGTGCGCACAGCGGTGCGGTACCAGGCAGCGTCCAGCCCCGGATAATTAGCGCAGCTGCGCACTACTGCGCCGTGCTGGCGCAGAGCTTCGCCAAAATCAGCCGGGGCCTTAAACAGCAGATAGTTGGCCTGCCCATCGATGACATACAGCCCCAGCGCCCGCAGGCCTGCCGCCATTTTGGGGCGTTGGTCAGCAATCAGGGCACGGACGGCATCGGCGTAAGCGGTCTCCTGCAACGCTGCAATGCCCGCGGCCTGGGCCAGGCTGGACACAGCCCAAGGCTGGCCCGCCGCCTGCATTTTGGCTAACAGATCGGCGTTGCTGCACAGTGCATAGCCCAAACGGACGCCCGCCATGGCGTAGAGTTTGGTAAAAGCTTTTAAGATGATAAGATTCGGTGCCCCGTGTAAAAATGTTTTTGCAGTCAAAGTGTCCCGGTCGGGCAAAAAGTCCAAAAAGCATTCATCCACTACCAGAGCGGCCCCGCAGGCGGCACAGCGGTGCAGCAGCTTTTCTACCAGTGCGGGCGGCGTTACCTGCCCCGTGGGGTTGTTAGGCTGGCAGAGAAACACCATGTCTGTTTCCGGCGTTACAGCGTTGATAAAGGCATCCGTCACTGCGAAATCGTTGGCGGCATCCAGCGTAAACCGCGTAACTTCACAGCTGACCGTATCCAGCGCCGCCGCGTACTCGGCAAAGGTGGGCGCAGGCAGCAGGGCGCGGCGCGGGCGGGCAGCCAAAGCAAGGCAAAAGATCAAATCCGCCGCGCCGTTGCCGCACAACAGCCAATCGGCGGGCACATCCTCGGCCACGGCCAGCTTGGCCCGCAGTTCCCGGCAAAGGGGGTCTGGGTAGCGGTCCGCCGTGGGCAGTGCCGCCGCGATGGCCGCCGCCACCCCCGCAGGCAGCCCCAGCGGGCTGACGTTGGCCGAAAAATCCAGCGCGTCCCGGCCAAACTCAGCCCGGTAGCCGGCCCAATCGCCGCCATGTACCAGTTTCATCTGCATTCCCTCACAAAACAAAAAGCAGCCGCACCGCCAGCCCCAGTGCCAGGGCCAGCAGGCTTTCGGCGTACATCATGCGGTTGGCCCGCACGATGTCCTGCGGCTCAATGGGCCGCAGCGGGTCGCCGATCGTCGGCTTATTGTAATATTCACCAAAATAGTAAGCCGGGCCTGCCAGCTGCACACCCAGCGCCCCGGCGCAGGCGCTCTCAGTCTGGGCGCTGTTGGGGCTGGCGTGGTTGCGTCGGTCCCGGCGCCAAATTTTCCACGCACCGGCGGCGCTGCCCCCGTTCAGGGCCGCAGTGGCCACCCACAATAGCCCGGCCAGGCGGCTGGGCTGCCAGTTGGCCACGTCGTCCAGTTTAGCAGCACAGCGTCCAAAATAGAGATACTTCTCGTTTTTATAGCCCAGCATGCTGTCCATCGTATTGATGGCTTTGTAGGTCAGCGCCAGCGGTGCACCGCCGATCAGCATGTAGAACAGCGGAGCAATGACGCCGTCGCTGGCGTTCTCGGCCACAGTCTCTACCGCCGCTTTGGTCACGCCTTCGGCAGTCAGGCTTTGGGTATCGCGTCCCACGATGTGGGCCACCGCCTTGCGGGCAGCAGGCAGGTCGCCTTTTTGCAGTTCCTTATACACGTTCATGCTTTCCTGCTTAAGGCCTTTGGCCGCAAGGGCCTGCCCGCACCAGAACATTTGCAGGGCCAGCCCCAGCGCCGGGTGCAGTTTGGCCGCCAGCCAGCAGGCCGCGCCGGTGACCAGCAGAGTGCCCAGCGGCAGCACAGCAGCCACGATACCCCCGCCCAGCAGCTCACCCTGCGGTGTTGTGGGCAGGGCGGCGCGCAGGCGTTTTTCCAGTGCCGAGATGCACCGGCCCATCAGCACCACCGGGTGAGGCAGCCAGGCCGGGTCCGCAAAAATGGCATCCAGCACAAAACCGCCCAGCACCGCCCAAAATATCAGCATATACTCTCCTTGGTGTACTGCACGGTCTTGACCAGGTGCAGTACGTGCTGCGCGGCCCAATCGCGTGCATCCAGCACATAGCCGCCCGCGTTGGGGCCGCACCACTTGTAGTAGCTTCGTTGGGGCAGGGCGTAACGCTCCAGCGCGGCCATCTGGGTACCGCCATGGGCCAAAATCACCAGCATGTCCTCACCGTCCGCCTGCGCCTTGTCCACCAGCGCCGCAAAAGTCTTGCAGATACGGTCCGAGAATTCATCCTTGCGCTCACCGTCCGGGCAGGAGCTTTCGCAGTTGGCGGCGACCCAGGCCTGATAGTCAGGATCGTGCTCCATCTCCACGTAATTGCGCCCCTCAAAACTGCCGAAGCACATTTCTTTCAGCCCGTCCACCGGCACAAGCTTTGCCTTGGGGAACAGTACCTTCGCCGTCTGGGCTGTGCGCTGCAGCGTGGAAATATAGACGACCTTCGGGTCAATATCGGCGCGGCGCAGCTGGGCCAGGCCCTCGGGCGAAAGCGGGATATCCCGCTGGCCCTGGTAGCGCTTTTGGGCGTTGTACTCGGTCAGACCGTGGCGTAGTAAATAAATCAACATTCCGGCAGTTCTCCTTTCAATACCGTGGGCAGGCCGCAGAACATTTCCACTACGCAGCTTGCCCGCGCGGCCAGCAGGCAGGCCAGACGGCCGGCGGCTTCCCGCGCGGCGCGCTCGGCCGGGTCGATGGGCACGATGCCACCGCCAATTTCGGTGGCGATAACCACATCATAGGCGGCCAGTTCGTCGGCCAGTTTTTCTAGATCCGTGGCGTTGGCGGCCAGATTTTGCACATCACAAATCTGCCGTCCGCCGAACTTTTGGGCAAACGCGCGTTTACCGCTGTAAAGGGGTCCAGTAACAAAAAGCATTTACAGCACCCCCAGCCATTGGCAGGCGGCCAGCGCCGCCAGCATCCAGATCTCACATTTTTGCAAAAACCACCCGGCCAGGTCACCCGTAGTGCCGCCGAACTGGTTTTTGGCTGCGTGGTAGTACCGTACAAACACGGTACAGGCCGCCAGCACCAGTGCCCAGCCGTCCAAAGCGACGAGGGCCGCGCCCAGCAGCACACAGAGCACCGTCAACACGCGGCGCACGTTGGTTTTATCCGCCGCCGTGGCAAAAGTATGGGCCAGGCCGGTGTTTTTTGCCATGGGGAACGCTGCCACCGCCAGCCCGGAGAGCGCCCGCTCCCCCACCAGTGCTAATGTCCACAACACACCCACGCGCGGGGTAAACTGCACGCAGACACACAGAGCCAAGTAGGCTATAAAGTAACTGCACAGCCGGATAACAGCGAACGCACCGCAGTGGGGGTCCTTTAAAATTTCCAGCTTTTTGGCGGTGTCGCCGTAGCTGGAAAGGGCATCGCAGGTGTCGGCGTAGCCGTCCAGATGGATGCCGCCCGTGACCCACACCGGCATCAGGCAGAACCCTGCCGCGCGGGCAAAATCCGGCAAAGGCAGGGCACCGCACAGGCACCACAGCGCGCCGATCACCACGCCGATAAGCGGAAATGCGCAGAGAGCGTACCGCATGTTTTTCTCGTTCCAGGCAAACTGCGGCATCGGCAGCGCCGAAAACATGGCGAACGCCACCGCGATCGTCTGCAAAGCTGTCATGGGTTTAGCCCCCTTTATAATAACGTGGGATGCCGCATACAACCCGCACCACGGCGTCGGCACGGGTAGCGGTTGCGTTGTTGATCTGCGCCAGCGCCAGCAGGTAGCGGTCGGTATCGCCGGCATAGTCGGCCCCACCGCGAAAGACCTCATTGGATACAACAATCAAATTATCGCACTGCGCGGCCAGTTTTGCAAGGGCGTTTACAACGGCGTCAGCCGTTTTCTCCCCTGCGCCGTCGGGGGCGTAGAGTTCGTTGGCCGTTAAATTGCCCAGGTCCTCCAGCAGCACTGTACCGCGCCGGGGCAAAATCAGCCGATCAAGATGCAGTGGGCACTCCACCGTGTCAAACTGTTTTTGCGCCCGCATGGCGCGGTGCCAGGTCACACGGGCAGCACTCTCAGCGTCCCACACCTGCATGGTAGCCAGGTAGGTGCGCGGCAGGGGGCTTTGCAGGCAAAGCGACTCTGCAAAGGCGCTTTTCCCGCTGGCCGAGCCGCCGATGACCAGCGTCAGCATTGCGGGGTGTACGGCGTGATGCCGCCCTCGGCAAACGAATAGCAGCCGTTGTAGACCGCAAGGGCCATATCCCACAGCGGCAGGCTGGCCACTGCGCCTGTGCCTTCGCCCAGGTGCAGATTGGCGGTGATAAGCGGTTTTTTATCGAGTTCTTCCAGTACCAGGCGGGCGGCCGGCTCGCTGGAAACATGGCTGGCAAACACAGCCTTGGCCGCAGCCGGGCACAGCCGCACCGCGCACAGCGCCGCCACGCCGCTGATGAAGCCATCCATAAGGATAGGTACATTTTCCAGTGCACCGCCTAAAAATACACCGCACAATCCGGCGATGTCAAAGCCGCCCAAGGCCGCCAACACGCCCAGCGGGTCGGCCGCATCGGGGCGGTTAACGACAATGCCGCGCCGGATGGCATCGATCTTGCGGCGCAGGCCTTCGTCGGAAAGTCCCGCACCACGGCCGGTCATCTCCTGCACGGGGCGGCCCAACAGTACGCTGGCCACGGCGCTGGAGGTGGTGGTGTTGCCAATGCCCATCTCACCGGTGGCCAATATCTGTACGCCCTGGCGTTTTTGCGCCCGTACCAGCTCGATACCGCAGGCGATGGCCTGCACAGCCTGAGCGCGGGACATGGCCGGGCCTTGGGTGAAGTCCGCCGTGCCGAGGGCGACGCGGCAGTTGATGACCCCGGCCACCGGTGTTCCGGCAATGCCCATATCCACAGGCACAACGGCGCAGTGGGCGGCCGCTGCCATGCGACAAACGCTGGTACGGCGGGCGGCAAGGTTTTCCAGCACCGCGCGGGTCACGCTGGCGTCTGTTTGGCTGACACCCTGGGCCACCACGCCGTTATCGGCGCACAGCACCAGCACGGCACGGTTGGCAAGATCCGGCGTCTCTGTCCCCATCAGGGCGGCGGCATCCTCCACCATCGTTTCCAGCCGGCCCAGACCGCCCAGGGGTTTGGCAAGTGCGGCCCAGTGGGCGTGCGCGGCGGCACGGGCGGCTTTATTAGGCGGCGCCACCGTTTCTAATAAGGTTTTCAGTTCGTTTTCGGTCATGGTTCTTCCTTTATATAGCGGCAGGCCGCGGTCACAAAGCGTTGCGGCAAGGGTGTGCCCGACCAGTACAGGTGCGGAAATCCCGCATACAAATGTGCGTTGGCGAAGCCGCAGGCCCAGCTGCGACCGTTGGTTTTGACAGCGGTAAAATCAGTGCCGTTGGCGGTCGAATCCCAGTGGTGGAACTCGTGGATCGGCAGGGTCTCCCCCGCCGCAAACAACATGCTGTCGGCGTTGGCAGTCAATGCGGCATAGCCGAACCGTATCAGGCGGCCAATTTTTACGCCTTGCCCGGGCAGAACACCCGCCATGGGGTAGGTTTTGCCGTCCGTGCCCTCCAGCGTTTGGCCCAGGTAGAGGAACCCGCCGCACTCAGCCACCGTAGGCAGGCCGCTTTCCACAGCCGTTTTTACGGCGCTGCGCATGGCGGTGTTGGCTGCCAGCTGGGCAGCGTACAGTTCCGGGTAGCCGCCCGGCAGGTACAGGCCGCCGGTATTGAGGGGCAGTGCCGTATCCTGCAGGGGGCTGAAAAAGCACAGCTCCGCGCCTTTTTCCTGCAAAGCTTCCAGTGTTTCGGCGTAAGTAAAGCAGAACGCGGCATCCCGCGCCACAGCAATACGCACGTTAGCCGGGGGCACGTTGCGCGGGGCCGCGGCAGGCGCGGGGCAATCAAACAAGGCGGCAAAGTGCGGCCAATCGATGGTTTTCTGTGCAGCATCCGACAAAATTTTTATTTTATTCTGCAGGTCTGCAATCTCCCCTGCGGTTTTCAACCCCAGGTGGCGGCTTTCGATGGCAGTCTCCTGCAGCGGCGGCAGGTAACCTACCACCGGCAGGCTGGTCTCCTTTTCTAACATCGGGGCCAGCAGTTTGTACAAAGTTTCGCTGCAATCATTGAGCAGTATGCCCGCCAGATGATGCGGTGTACGGAACGCCATGAGCCCCCGCAGCTCGGCCGCCAGGGTCAGGCTGGCACCCTTGGGCCGCACCACCAGCAGCACCGGCAGACCCAGCGTGTCCGCCAGATGCCAAGCACTGGCGGTGGCACTGGTGCCGCCCAGGCCGTCGTAATAGCCCATAGCACCTTCCACCACCGCCGCGCCATGGCCTGCCGCGTTTTGGGCGTACAGGCGGCGCACCGTAACCGGGGTGGAGAAAAACAGGTCAAGGTTATGGCTTTCCACGCCCAGCACGGCGCGGTGGAACATCGGGTCAATATAATCCGGCCCCGATTTAAAGGCACAGGGATACTCCCCCCGCGCCTGCAGCGCCGCCAACAGGGCACAGGCGGCGGTCGTTTTACCGCTGCCGGAGCGCGGCGCCGCCAAAACCAGCTGCAGCATGTTACTCCCTCACAATTAAAAAAACCGGGTTGTTGGCCATCAGCAGGTGCAGGCTGCCCGCCGCCTTGCTGCGGCTGACGGCAATCTGCGTGACCTGGGCAGACAAACCGTGGGCCGCCAGTGCGGTGATGGCCTGCTGCAAAGTTTCCAGTGCAATGGCACTGATGCAAAGCCGCACGGCCGGGTTGGCGGCCAGCGCTGCATCCATAATGGCTGCCAGATTGCCCTTGCTGCCGCCGATGAAAACAGCATCCGGGGCGGGCCAATTTACCAGCACTTCGGGGGCCTTGCCTGTGGTCAGGTGCAGGTTTTCGGCATGGAATTTAGCGCGGTTCCGGCGGATCAGCTCGCAGGCATCGGCATCACACTCAGCGGCGTAGACCTGGCCCGCAGGGGCGGCCAGCGCCATCTCCACGCTGACGCTGCCGGTGCCCGCGCCCACGTCCCACAAGATGTCGCCGGGACGCACGGCCAGTTTGGCCAGTACGGCGGCGCGGACCTCCTGCTTGGTCATCGGCGTTTTGCCGCGGATGAAGGCTTCGTCCGGCAGACCGGGCACGCGGCGCTGCAAGGCAGGGCAAGGCTCCACCAACAGCACACTTAAGGCCGCAAACTCCTGCCGGGCAAGTTCCTGTGCCGTGCCGCGCACAAGGCGCTGGGCAGCGGTGCCCAGGTTTTCCCCCACTGTTGCCTGCACGTTCCCGCAGCTGCTTTGCGTTAGTTTTTCGCAAAGGGTGGCGGGTGTCTCGCTGCCGCCGGTCAGGAAAAAGGTCGGTGTATCGGCACTGCACACCAGGGCCGGGGTGCAGGCACAGCCGTGGGCGCTGACCAGCTTCCAATCCTGCCAGGGGCGGCCCAGCGCGGCGGCCAGCAGCTGCATGCTGGAAAGTCCTGGGCAGACCATGTAGGGCAGGCCCACCGCATCCAGCGCACGGCACAAGGCCGATGCGCCGGAGTAAAAGCCGGTGTCGCCGCTATAGGCCACGGCCACGTGGGCGGCTTCGGTCGTTCGCAGCAGTGCGCAGATCTCCTCGATCTTATAAAGCGGCGCACAGTTCCCGGTGCAGCCATCGGGCAGGCTTTCCAATAGGCGGCGGGCACCGATAATAAGCTCCGCTTCCCGCAGGGCGTTTAGCCCCTGCATCGTCAAGCTGCCGGGGGTGCCGCTGCCCATGCCGACCAATGTGATTTTCATAAAAGCTCCCTGCATCGTTGCAAAATCGTTTCGGCGGTCTCGCCCTGTTCCTCGGGGCGGCGCAGCACGATCAGCTGTACACCGCACTGGGCGGCGGCCTGCGCCTTTTCTGCAAAGCCGCCCGCCGCGCCGCCATCCTTGGTGACCATATAGGCAATATGGAATTGGTGCATGACCGCCACATTCAATTCACGGGTAAACGGCCCCTGCATGGCAATAATGTTGCGGTGTGGGATGCCCGCTGTCTCGCAGGCGGTAATACCCGCCAGCGTAGGCAGCACGCGGGGGTAAAGCCGTGCGGGGTCCAGAGGTGCAAAGGCGGGCAGTTCCTTAGCACCGGTTGCCAGCAGGATATTGCCCGGTTTGCCCGCCAGGTACGCCGCGGCCTGGGCGGCGGTTTGCAGCGCCACACTGCCTGCAGGCAGGTCACTGGCGGGGCGCAGCAGGCGGTGATATTCCACACCCACTGCCGCAGCCGCCGCGCAGATGTTGCGGGTAGCCTCGGTGGCATAGGGGTGGGTGGCATCCACGCAGAGGGCCGCGCCCTGCAAAAGTGCCGCCATGGCATCGGCATCCAGGCGGCCAGTGCACACTGTGATGCCGGGGGTACGCCCCTGTTCTTCAGCCCCTAACTCTGTTGCCACACAGACCGTAGCTTCTATCCCAAGGGCGGCCACGGCGCGGGAAAGCTCCCGTCCCTCGGTCGTGCCGCTGAAAATGACTACCTTCATACGCCGCGATACCCCCTGGGTGTGACCATTTTGCCGCCCAGCGCCCGGGTGGCCGCGTTGCCGATGTACACGGTAGTGAACATGTCCACCGCCGTGTTTTCCAGCTCAGCCAACGTCAGCAGGCTAGCAGCCTGCCCCTCGCGGCCAATGTTGCGCACGATGCCGCAGATCGTCTGCGGTGCCTTGCCGTTTTGCAGTAAGATCCGCACGGCCTTTTGCAGGTAATCTGCCCGGCCCTTGGAGGACGGGTTGTACAGTGCCGCACAGAAGTCCCCCATCGCCGCGCAGGCCAGCCGCTTTTCGATGACGGTCCAGGGCGTGAGCCGATCCGAAAGGGAGATCACACAGAAATCGTGCGCTAATGGAGCGCCCAGCACCGCGCCGCCGCTTAAGGCCGCCGTCAGGCCGGGTACGATCTCCACTGTCACACTTGGGTAGCCCTGTGCCAGTTCCAGCAGCGGGCTGGCCATGCCGTACACGCCCGCATCGCCGGAGCAGACCAGCGCTACCGTCTTGCCGCCTTGCGCAGTCTCCAGCGCCCAGCGGCAGCGGTCGATTTCCTTCGTCATGCCGGTGGTATACACTTCTTTGTCCGGGTACAGGGGGCGCACCAGGTCGATATAGACCGTGTAGCCGCACAGCACGTCGGCGGCCTGTAAGGCGGTTTGCGCCTGGGCAGTCAGGTAGCGGGCGTCGCCGGGGCCAAGGCCCACCACGTACAACATTGCGTCAGCCATCGTTCCATCTCCAATCCGGGGTAAAGGGGCGTAGTGCCACGGCAAAAGTTACACCATCCCGCGCCCATTTGTGCGCCCACACGGGGCCGCCTGCGGCCAGCACAGCGGCGCGCTCGCAGACGTTATCCACGCCGGTGATGCTTTGCACAAAGTCTGAATGGGCAAACTGCCCCGGCACGGCGCGCAGTTCGTCGGCGGTATAAAAGGTAACGAGCCAGCCCTGCTTTTGGCCGAATTCTGCCAGGCCAAGTTCATCCTTTTTTAAGTCAATGCTGGCCGCGGCGGCAATGCTTTGCGGGGCCAGTTTCGTTTCGGCGCAAAAGGCAGCAAATGCGTCCGCCAGCTTGTCGGCAGGTGTACCCCGCTTGCAGCCGATGCCCAATACAGCAATACGCGGGATAATGTGCAGGGCGTTGGACGTCATCGTCGGGGTTATCGTCAGGGCAAAACTTGCCTGTGCGGCATCACCAGCCGGTTCCACACCGGCTGGCGGTGTGCCCTGTATCGGCCAATCACTGGCAAAACGCACGGTACGGCCCGCCAGCAGGGCGCTGCTTACCTTTCTGATGCGCGCCGGCTCTACCACAAGGCAGTGCTGGTGCTTGGCCCACTCATCCACGGCAAACACACCGTTGGCGTCGGTGGCGGTAGTGATGACCGGCACCGCGCCGCATGCTTTCGCCAGCCGACGGGCCAGATCGTTGGCACCGCCCAGATGGCCGGAGAGCAGCGGGATCGCAAAGCGGCCGCACTCATCCAGCACTACAACGGCGGGGTCGGTGGCCTTGCTGCGGCAGTGAGGCGCGATGGCTCGCACGGCAATACCGACAGCCCCCACAAAAACAAGCGCGTCACTTTGTGCAAACTGCGCAGCAGTCCAATTGGCAAGGGTCACGCCGTTTTCGCCGCAGCGGGCCACAGCACCAGGCTGGGCCGCCGCAAGCTTCCGGGCCAGCGCCAGTCCCTTGCTGGTAAAGGCAAGATACACGCAGGTCATTGCGGCGCTCCTTTGCGGTATTCGGTGGTAAAAGTGGGGTCATAAAGCTTGCTGCGGTCGTACTGCGCGGCCAGGAAGTCCCCCACCACGATCAGCGCGGTTTTGGTAATGCCTGCCGCGCGGGTACTGGCGGCCAAGGTGCCCACGGTGCAGTGCACGGTCTTTTGCTCTGGCCAGGTGGCTTTGTAAACCACGGCGGCGGGGGTCGCCTCAGTGTAAGCCCCCTGCAAAAGCGCGGTCTGCACTTTGTCCACCAGACCAATGGACAGGAAAATGACCATAGTGGCCCCATGCACGGCCAGGCTGGCCAGGCGCTCGCCCTCGGGCACCGGGGTGCGGCCCTCCATGCGGGTGATGATGACCGTCTGGCTCACGCCGGGCAAGGTATATTCGGCGTTCAGGGCCGCGGCTGCCCCGCAAAAACTGGACACGCCGGGGGTGTCATCGTAGGGGATGCCGTCGGCGTCCAGAGCGTCCATCTGCTCCCGGATGGCACCATACAGGCAAGGGTCGCCCGTGTGCAGGCGCACCGTGATTTTGTGCGCTGCTTCATTTTTGCGCATCACGGCCAGCACCTGCTCCAGCGTCATTTCGGCGCTGTTGTAGATGGTGCAATCCGCCTTGGCCAGCCCCAGCAGGGCCGGGTTGACCAAGCTGCCCGCGTAGATGATGCAATCCGCCGTCTGCAGCAGAGCCGCGCCGCGCTGAGTGATAAGATCTGGTGCGCCGGGGCCCGCCCCCACAAAATGTACCATGTCAGTTCCCTTTCCAGCTTTGCAGCAGTTTTTCGGCCTGTTGGGTCTGGCCCAGCGGGCCGCTTTGGTTGGAGAAAAGTACCGCCCCTACCGTGAAGGCTTCCGCCGCGCGGCGGTCCAGATGCAGTTGGATGGCCTGCAGCAGGCTTGCCATTACGGTTTTTTTCAGGTTGGCAGCGGTTAAAATATCCAGGCATGCGTCGGTGGTAGCGGCATCCATCAGGGCGCGGCAGGTTGCCGTATCCGCCCCACAGAGTGCCGCATAGGTACAGAACAGCTCGGTGCGGCAATCGGCCTGCTTGGAGTGGGTGTTCATGATTCCGCCCGCCAGCTTGACCAGCTTGCCCACATGGCCGACAAGGAGGACTTCCGCAAAATGTTCTGCTGCGGCCATATCCAACGCTTCCCCAATGAAATTGGAGACTTTTACAATAGGGATCTCATGCAGTTCCGGGTAGTTTTGGGCCAGGTAATCCAGCCCATAGTTGCCGGGGGCCAGAATCAGGCGGCGGCTGTGCAGGGCGGCCTGGTGGATTTCCAGCTGCAACGAATCCAGCAGCGCCTGCTGGCTCATCGGC
>ERZ841120.753-NODE-753-length-18588-cov-2.971780_pt1 | contig 18588 bp, 18 predicted proteins | sample MGYA00519572_ERZ841120 | MGnify/ENA primary metagenome ERZ841120 (study PRJEB31850, sample SAMEA3708890) | human gut metagenome | biome: human gut; feature: human-associated habitat; material: faeces | place: China | collected 2014 ... | reverse complement strand
ATCAGGGTGGAGACACGGTTCTTGACCATCTGTACGACGAGTTACAGACAACTCAGGGATTTACTTTTGCAGTGGCGTTCGTCACTGAAGGTGGACTAATCGATATTAAAAGTACATTGAATGATCTGGCTAATCGGGGCATTCGAGGTCGACTAATTACGTCTAACTATCTTGATTTCAATCAGCCAAAAGTTTTTAAAGAGTTGCTAAAGTTACCCAATGTAGATGTTCGAATTATTAATGAGAATGGTTTTCACACCAAGGCATATTCTTTTAATCATGGTGACTACACATCAGTCATTATTGGGAGTGCAAACTTAACTCAAACAGCTTTAAAAAAGAATTTTGAATGGAACTTACGTGTAACATCCACCGATCAGGGAGATATTACAAAGCAAATTCAAGAGAGACTTGATGACTTGTGGGATCAATCTGTGCCGCTGACTGAGAAATGGATTGCTGAATATTCTGAGCACTATCAGGAACGCAAACCCGAGTTCAGAATTGATCGTTCTTTTGTGGATAATTCAGCAGAAATTACACCAAATAAAATGCAGGAACCAGCTTTGGAAGCTCTTGCTGACTTGCGGCAACGCGGTGCAAGAAAAGGGTTGGTAGTTTCAGCTACTGGAACGGGTAAAACATATTTGGCAGCTTTTGATGTAAAACAGTTTAATCCAGATCGGGTGTTGTTTGTGGTGCATCGTGAGCAAATTTTGAAGAAATCGATTGAAAGCTTTAAAAAAATATTAGGCGGGTCGGATTCAGACTATGGACTGTTATCAGGGACTCAAAAAAATTACGATGCAAAGTATTTGTTCGCAACTGTTAATATGGTTTCACGCCCTGACATAATGGAAAAGTTGGGTTCTGATCGCTTTGAGTATATTTTAATTGATGAGGCTCATCGTGTAGGACATAATCAAGATTCAGATCGAGAGACAATGTACCAACGGTTCATGAATTACTTTAAGCCGGAATTTATGTTGGGTATGACCGCCACTCCAGAACGTACGGATGGTGTTAATGTCTACGAATATTTTGACTATAATGTTGCTTATGAAATTTCCTTGTTGGATGCTTTGGATTCAGAACTTTTAGCACCATTTCATTATATTGGTGTCACTGATTTCGAAAAAGACGGTGAAATTATTGATGATACCACCGAACTTCGCCGTTTGGTTTCGGATGAACGTGTTAATTATTTACTTGAGAAAACAAATTACTATGGTTATTCTGGTCCGAAGCTTCATGGTCTTATTTTCGTGAGTCGAATTGACGAAGGTGAAGCTCTAGTTAAAGCTTTGGCTACCCGAGGTATTGCTGCACGCTTTATTAGTGGTAAGAATTCTGTTGAGGAACGAGAACGTGCGGTAGCTGATTTGGAAGACGGTACTTTGGCATACATTGTTACGGTAGATGTTTTTAATGAAGGTGTCGATATTCCAAAGGTTAACCAAATTGTTATGATGCGTCCTACTGTATCCAGCATAATTTTTCTCCAACAACTTGGCCGTGGATTGAGAAAAATTGACGGTAAAGAGTATGTGACGATTATCGATTTTATTGGAAATTACTCTAACAACTACATGATTCCAATGGCATTTGATAAGTCGCGTTCTTCTAACAAAGAAAGAATTCGGAAGAATATTATTTCGCCAGCTGTAACTGGCGTATCTACTATTAATTTTGAACAAGTTGCTCGCCAACAAATTTTGCGAGCAGTGGGGGATGCAAAGTTAGATTCAGCAGCTAGATTTAAGGATGCATACAATACACTAAAACAAAAAATTGGTAATAAAATACCGATGCTTGTAGATTTTGTTCGAATGGGATCGGTTGCAATTGAGGATGTTGTTGATAAGTATAAAAACTTACTGGCTTATCAGTTGAAGTTTGAGACACTTGATGCGGTGCCTAATTTTGATTCTCAAAAAGTTAAACTGTTGAGTTATCTTTCAAAGGAAATTGCCGTTTCAAAGCGTATTTTAGAAATTGATATTTTGGACTGGCTGATTGAATTTGGTCAAATAAGCGACACAGAAATCAAATCACGTTTTGACGATGCTCAATATTTTTATGATGCTGAAACGTTAGATAGTGTTGAGAGAATTTTAAATATGTCCTATTTCATGAAGGGGACGGCCGAAAAATATGGTGATCTACCACTGATAGACCGGACTAATGGCGTTTGGCAGTTAACGGATGAATTTAAAAAAGTTCTTTCTGATAATACCTTTAAGACGTATGTGTCAGATGCCATTACAGCTGGACGCTTAAACCTATTACAAAATTTTGATCCATCTGTGCGTTTCCAAATTGGGCAGAAGTATCTGCGTACTGATGTTATTAAAATGTTGGATTGGGATAAGGAACAAACTGGTCAGAACGTGGGTGGCTATATGAAGCGTCCAGATGATAAGTTTTTACCAGCATTTATTACGCTTGATAAAACAGATAATTATGTGAACCTAGTGGCTTATGAGGATGGCTTTATAAATCGTGATACGATGGTTTGGTTTTCTAAGAACCAACGGACATTGAAAAGTCCAACTGAAAAATTGATATCAGAATCAAATGAATTCGGATTTATACAAATGTTTGTGAAAAAATCCGGTGTCGTTGCTGCGGATGGTAAAGACTTTTACTATCTGGGATCAGCTAAAGTTTTGAGCGCTGAGCAAGAAACGAAGCGGGATGCTAAAGATAAAGAAACAACATTGATTAAATTTGAAATTCGATTAGAACATCCGGTTAATCAAAGCTTGTATAGAGCGTTAACTGAATAATGTTAATAAACAGGAACTATATTTAGCTTCTGTTTTTGTTTTGTTCGTTTTAAAATGTTTTAAAACATGATACTATTTATATAATTGATAAAAAGACGAACAATTTTAATTTAGGGGATGTAAAAATGACTGAAAAAGTGTACTTTAGCCATGACGGGGGCGTTGATGATTTGGCTTCATTGACGATGTTATTGTCATACGAACAACAAGGATTAATTGAGCTAGTTGGTGTAGGGGTTGTGCCGGCTGATTCATACTTGGAACCAGCGGTGGCTGCGACACGTAAGATTATCAATCGTTTTTCAAAGCACCACGATTTGTTGGTTAGTGCGTCAGATGCGAAGTCGAGCGATCCATTTCCAAAAGAGTGGCGGATGGACTCATTTACCGTTGATGCTTTGCCAATCTTGAATGAGTTTGGTGAAGGGGACACTGAGTTATCGTACAACACGGCAGCAGATGACCTGGCTACAATTTTAACAGTAGCCACTGAACCAATTACGTTAGTGTTCACTGGGCCAGTTAGTGACCTAGGTACGGTGTTAGAACAGGATCCAAGTTTGGCAGACAAGATCGACCGCTTGGTTGTGATGGCAGGAACTTTTGGCGCTGGTAACATTGCTGAACCGGAACAAGATGGCACGGCCGAGTGGAATGTCTTTTGGGATCCGCAAGCATTCAAGGTTGTCTTTGATTCAAATATCAAGATTCAAATGGTTGGGTTAGAGAGTACCCATGAAGTGCCATTGACACCAGCTGACCGTTTGCGATGGGCGAAGCTGCGTTCACATCCAGTAATGGACTTTATCGGGCAAGCTTATGCGACAGTTCCTGTATTGACCCACTTCGAGACAAATTCAACGTACTTCTTGTGGGATGTCTTGACGACAGCCTTTGCGCAAAATCCCACGCTGGTTGAGACGAAGCAAATGACAGTTGATGTTGTACCAACTGGTCAAAGCCGTGGCCGGACATTTGAAACACCAGTAGGACGTGAAATTGAGTTTGTTTATCACGTTGATCATGATGCGTTTTTCAAATTCTTTGAAGAGACAATTCTAGCGATTGAAAATTATTAATAAAATTATAGGGTGTCTGCAAAATTTTTGTGGATGCCTTTTTTAATGTTAGTGGGAATGATAAACTGGTTCCGAAAGTGGGTTATATATAAATGTGGGGGTGAAGAAATGATATCATTCATTAAAAAGTATCGGGTAGCAATTCAAAATATATTGTATGTTCTAGCTTTTGTGGTCATCGGCATCAGTGGTAATTTAACGATTGGCTTGATTGCATGGTGGATCTATACACTATCGGTCTTAATATTTACGATGACATTTAAAGAAATCGCATGGCAGGTCGCTTGGTTAGAAGCATATTTAACACTAGCGATTATCATATTGGATTTCGTGTTCTTGGCGACCAATACACTTTCATCAAGTGGCTTCTTCCAGTTTTTGGCGGTTGGATTGACTCTGATGGGGTTTGGGATTGATTTGTTGCGTGGCCGCCATTTAACGGCAGGTGGCCGTTGGATTATAGTGAGTCACTTGTTGATGATGCCGACACTGGCGTTTCTGTTGGTGCCATTTCACCCGGTTGTGACGTTTGTCGTTGCCCTTGTGATTGTTGCCTTTATCAGTAGTAAGATTGAAAAAAAGTATCGGCAATTCGACCGGTTCGAAATGGTTCGTGTTAGCGGACATGCCGGCCATTAATAGGTGAATTAAGTCGCCACACAACATCATTTGTCATAAACCTCGTACAATTTTCTTAAAAGTATTTGGAAAGGAAAATTGCGATGCGAAAGTTTATTTTCGGGCTGTTAGCTCTGGCAATTGTTGTGTTTGGCGGCGTTTTTTATTTACTCGGGCGGGATTATAACAAAACATTGGTGAAAGATAACCCGAATACCGTACAATCAAGTTCTTCTGTGGCCACTTCTAGTGAGAGTAGTTCTAGTAGTGAATCGGTGAGTTCAAGTTCAAGTAGTGAGGCGCCCGTGCCAAGTAGCTTAAGACTGTCCGGTGTTGAAACAGATCAATTTGCATCATGGATTGGTAATCAGGCTGCAAAAATGAATCGAGTAGGTTCAGAGTTAGGTTTTGAGGTTTCGAGCGCGTACGGTGATACAACGTTGTACTATGACACAGTGAACGGACCACTCTATCTGAACGGTGGTAATGGTGGTGCTGGTTTACAGGCGCAGGCAGTCTATGGATTCTATAAATGGGATAATGTGAATTTGCATCCAGGTGTGGGACCTGACTCAGATAAGTCAGAGGTGACGAATCAAACGGGGTATGCACCCAAACAGACGATTATGATCAGTCCAAGTGGTTATTCGGGCCATTTTGCATCGACGAATGAGTATTCAGCCGACCTATACATCGTTGCGAATGATGGCAATATTTATGAATTTAAAATTCCGCAGAGTCAAAACGGCATGACGTGGCGTCCAAATTCTGATCTGCCACAAACTAGTACAACCGGCGTAGTAGGGCAGATTACACAAGACGCAGCAGCGCGAGCGGAATTGTCAGATTTAGTTGGTTATGACGCTGAAAAGGTTAGCCAACATTTTCAATATGATAATTGATTCATTTGTGCGTATTTTAGTTTAAGTGTAAAATAATTTTAGATAGAAATTTATTTTTTGGAAACAATACAATTTAGTATTTAAACCTCAAGCAAAAGCTTAGTTTCGAGGAGGAAGTGGCAGAGCGTCGGCGGCGGCATCAAGAATCCTTGTTTACGAAAAATCCAGTGCCAGGCACTGAAATGCATGAATATGAATTATGGTTGCGCCGTCGTCGTGGGGAAGACGTCTCGATATACAAACTTGCTCGGCCACGACGCAGCGGTTGGTTGAATCGGTTGTTCTTTGGAGGCATCTAGCACCTTGTACCTGGTAAGGACAGTTATGGTAGACTAAAATCAGCTTGAACAAAAGTAAGTGCAGGGGGGAGAGTGACTAATGCCATATATCAGATTACGACCAAGCGACCTTAAGGCGTTGCCATATGTTACGTTCATCGCGACGATTCTGTTTTTGATGGTCATCGATGACCGAACGGCACGTATTGTATACGGTACTTTCGGTCTTGTAGTTGGCCTTGTAGGCTTGATTGGGGTTGCGGTGATGAATCACTATCATGTGACGAATCATGATGACAAATAATTGATAAGCGGACTAATCATGGTGGTTAGTCCGCTTATTTTTTACCATTGCGAAAGTTAATACAAAGGACTAGACTGGTTTTATATTAGAAAAAGGTGATAAATGTATGAGTGAAATTACACAAGAAGAGTTAGCTTTTTACAAAGAAGCGGTGTCAGTTAGTCCAAAGTCAGCTGCTATTCGCAATGCAGTCACAACCAATGGTATCCTGCAAGCAGCCCGTGATAACGAACGTGCTGGTGCGTTGACGCCAGTATTTAGTGTTGATTTGGAAAGCTCACCGGCGGCCAACCAATTACAGTCAGGACGTTGCTGGATGTTTGCGGCGTTGAACACGATGCGTCACGATATGAAGGCTGTGTATGGTTTGCCAGGTGATTTTGAATTATCACAAAGCTATACATTCTTCTGGGACAAGTTGGAAAAGGCCAACTATTTCTACGAGAATATTTTGGCGACAGCCGACAAGCCAACGGATGACCGCGAAGTGGCTTTCCTACTACAAATGCCACAACAAGACGGTGGTCAATGGGACATGCTAGTGGCATTGATTGAAAAGTATGGGGTTGTGCCACAGTCAGCTTATCCAGAGTCACAAGCGTCATCACACTCGGCTGAATTCAACCGTTTGTACAATGGTAAGTTGCGCAAGGATGCGATTACGTTGCGCAAGTTAGTCGCAGCCAATGCAGCCCAAGCTGAAATCGATGAAAAGTTGGCGCAATTCGGTCGCGAAAACTACCACATGTTGTCACTGACTTTTGGCGAGCCACCGGTAGCGTTTGATTTCTCATACCGTGATAAGGATAATAATTTCCATCGTGAGCAAGCCATCTCACCGTTGGACTTTTTCGCAAAGTACGTTGGTTGGGAGTTGAGCGATTACATCTCAATTATCAATGCGCCAACTGCTGATAAGCCTTTTAATCAAACGTACAACGTTAAGATGTTGGGTAACGTGAGTGGTGGTCGCGAAGTGAAGCACTTGAACCTTGATTTGGCGACGTTTAAAGACTTGGCTGTGAAGCAATTGCTTGCCGGTGAGAACGTTTGGTTCGGGGTCGACATGGGACCTAAGTTGGATCGCAAGGCTGGTTTGATGGATACAAAGTTGTTTAACGAAGACGATTTGTTCGATGTTGATTTCAGTATGACTAAGGCTGAGCGTTTGGAATACGGGGATTCATTGATGACCCACGCCATGGTGTTGACAGGTGTTGATCTTGTCGACGGCAAGCCAACGAAGTGGAAGGTCGAAAATTCATGGGGCGACAAGAACGGTAACAAGGGGTACTTCACGATGTCTGATGAGTGGTTCGATGAGTTTACCTACCAAATTGTGATTAAGAAGGAATTCTTGCCAGAAGAATTGCGTGATATTTACGAAACGGCTACACCAAGTATGCTAGCACCTTGGGATCCAATGGGTGCCTTGGCATAATCGGACAAGTAACCTTGCATTTTCTGGGCTAAACCGATTATCAATAAACAGCAGACCGCACGACAGAATAAGATTTCTGTCGGAGCGGTCTTTTTGTCTGACGTCGTGTGAACGTTGACGTGGTGTAATAAAGAAGTTCTAAGAACAATCTACGTTTTATGACAAAAACACGTTACTTAGAATCCGCCGCACGCTGAGCGAGGTGGGTGCGATTTGCTCAAACGAAAGGAGGACGGATGGTCCAACAAGTAGAAGCGACGCTCGAACAATACGAGCTGATGATAAGAGGGGTGCTGCAGGCTGGCCATGTCTATCGCCGTTCGCCGGATTTTGATGATTATCGCCAGGAATTACGGTTGATGATTGCGGAACGGTTAATGGCGGGTGAGACGTTGACGACACAGCACAATAATGAGTTATTTCGGTGGCTGTTATGGCGCCTGCGCGATTTGCAACGGCGATCCAAGCGCCATGAGGATCGTGGTGTACCGCTTGGTGAAGCGCCGGAGCAAGTGATGAGTAACGCAGCCTTTGTGGATGCGGAAGCGACCATTTTACTGGCTGATTTAGCTAAGCAATGTCGGCTATCGCAGCCGTTACAACGATTAGCATATGATTTAATGCAATATCCGGATGACACAGTTGCGCGCCGATGTCACCGCTTATGGGTTCATCGCGCCACCTATAATCGTCGGTTGCAACAACTACGCCATCAGTTACAAAGTGTTTGGGTAGCCTAAACACGTAAAGCCAATAATATAAGATGAAGCAGACGCTCGGATGATAATAATCATCTGGGCGTCTGTTTTTACTTGTGAAAAAGAAGAGAACTCAAAAACAGCAAACTGCTTTTTAAAGGACTAAGATATATAGGACGAATTGGAAGAGGGAGTATGATGAAACGGTTATTTTTGAATTTGACTTTAACGAATCCACGGTTAGAGAAGGAGATTCGGGAAACGATTATTGCGCAGTCTAATCGTAGTCAACGCCGTGAACGACAGGATATTTATCCGTTGTTAGAGAAGTCATGGTTGTTGGCACCGATTGCTGTGCCACAAAGTCAATTACGGGTGTTGTATTCAGGCTATCAAGTGGCGATTGGGCAGACAGCGAACTACCCGTTGTCGTTGCTACTTGAAAAGGATGGCCAAACCTATGTGCAACTGTATAGTAGTACGGCAAAGTACGAAGCGAGTGCACAAGATTTGCCGACGGTCTGGGTGCGGGCATCGGTGATTTTTGATGTGTTGGAACAAACACCGGAAGTGGCCGGCTTATTGTTGAATGATGGCACGGACGAGTTAATGGTGTCGCGTGATGAGTTACAACGCCAATTCCCACGCCACGAGTTGGTCCGTTTACGTGCGCCATGGTATGAACGACAGCTGGCAACGGACTTTCCTAAGCGATTGCCAGTGCCGGGTGGAAATGAAGCTTGGCAAACCCGCCAGAAAGAGACGAATCAAATTAGTAATGCGTTGGAAGAATTGCGTGCCAAGACTGAGAAAAAAGCTCGTCGCGCGGCTAAGGGTTCTAGTCTCCATCAATTAACGGTCGGATTGCTAGTTGTGGCGTTAATCGTGCTAATGCGTTTGGGTCGTCATGCCTTATTGCCGATGGGCGTGCTATTATTTCTGGCGTTGGCGAGTGCGGTATATGGCTATCGCCACCCCCGCGGTCGCACACTAGGGCGTTGGCTAGTCTATGAGAAACGGGGCGGCTTGGCGAAGATGTTGCAGTTGGAGGATGAACTGTATCGTTTGTCAGCCAAAGTAACAACAACTAAACCAGTGCCTGATCAGTCTGAAACAAGGAAGTCTGAGACGGAGCCTGAGCAAATCACGCCTGTACCAGATCAACACCCAGAAACGGTTTCAGACGAGGAAATGACCGGATTCTTTACGGCATACTTAGCAGCCCGTCGTGAGCGGAAGGATGTCTCACAACATTACGATGACTTCCTGACGGTTGCTAGGTACTATCGCTTTAGCATACCGAAACAAGTAGATGGGAAATTAGCCATCTATTATTATGCTGATCAAGATTATTTGCCGTTGTACATTGCACCAACGGAAGCAATGGCCCCCTTTGGTACACGTCAGGTAACGGGCCAGCAAGCTTTGGCGTTAGTTGCGCAACTGGATGTCGTTGGTGTGCAAATACGAGCTAATAATCAGCGTATCATGCTGCCAAACGATATCTTACAAAAACGTTGGGGTGAAGAAGCATGACAAACTATTATGTAAATTTGCCAGTAGATAATTCTCGTTTAACAAAGCGCCTACGAGGCTTACGTCATGATACGGATGCGGCGTCGAGGTCGCGACGGTTGCAACAGATGGTGATTGATTTCAATCGGGCATTGTTACTGTGGCCGGTTATTACGGACGCGAATCACCAAATTGGTGTGTCTACAACTGGTCAGCCAATTATTGCTGATGATGGCTCGCTTCCGTTTTCAGGTCGGACAGACGAAACGGGGGCTTTCTTCCCAACGGTTTTCTTGTCTAGTGAGGTAGGTCTCGCTAATTGGCCGGATAATTTAGTGAGTCGGATTGACATGATTCAAGAATTTCAACGCAGTGACATGATGTTAGGTGGCTTTGATTTTTACTTAGCCGACGGCGTTGTTGTGACTGTGGCAGAGTACGAATTAGCAACGCTTAAACTAGTACCAACAGATAATACAAATACGACGGTGCCGGAAGATGAACCACAGTTTAGCCCAGATGCGATGCCAGTACCAGCTGACGATTTAGGTCGGTTGCACGTGCTACAACAGCTGTATGATTTAGAAATTGAAAAGCAAACGCTACAAGCTGAAGCGCGGCAGGGTGCGTATAAGCATGCGCAAAGCCCGTTGTTAGGCACCTTGGGTATTATTGCGATGTTATTGAGTTTGATGTTTGCTTTGGCCTACCAGGAAGTGTGGTTTTATGTTGCCGCAGGGGTGGCTGGTGTGATGGCTTATGCGTCATTTCATGTTTCGGAGCGGTCGTTGAACAAAAGATATGAAAAACAAATTGCTAGTTGGCCGTATGCCGATAAGTTAGAAAGTATCGAGACGACGCAAACAAACTTGGGAAATTATAATCCAATTATGATTAATTTCTTGCCTAAATACCTACGTAGTCGCCAAGCCGTTGATATGTTGGCGTTATATCTTGAACGTGGTCAGGCCCAAGATTTACCCGAAGCCATCCAACTATATGAACAAAATTAGCCAAACCTGTAAACGTTTTCAAATCCAAGTGTTCAAAACAAAAATCTTCATAATTGCCCGGTAATCTCTGAAGTATCAAAAGAAATTAGCGAGGTAAGTACTATGGTAGATCGTTTGACGGGGAAGGTTGCAATTGTGACTGGTGGAACCACTGGTTTGGGAAAGGCAATTGCCCAACGTTTTATTGAAGAGGGTGCTAAGGTTGTGATTACGGGACGTCGTGCCAATGTTGGTGAGGCGGCAGCCAAGGAACTCGGCGGGGAAGATGTGATTCGTTTCCAACAACACGATTCATCTGACGAGCAAGGTTGGCAGGACTTAATTGCTTACACAGAAGAGGCATTTGGTCCGTTGAATGTGTTGGTTAATAATGCTGGTATCGGAGCAACTAATGACATTGAGCACGATACCTTTGACGCTTATCGTAAGTTGATGAGCATTAATGCTGATGGAATGTACCTCGGTACGCAATATGGCTTCCGTGCAATGAAGGAACATGGTGGTGGGTCAATCATTAACATGTCATCAATCCTTGGTTTGGTTGGTGATACGATGACGGCCTCATACAACGCTTCGAAGGGGGCAGTTCGCATGTTCTCAAAGTCAGCTGCAGTCTACGCAGCGCAAAACGATTTGAACATTCGTGTGAACACGGTGCACCCGGGCTACATTGCGACGCCAATGACGGACGGTTCTGGTGAAGGTGACTCAGTCGCACCTTACGTGACGCAACGTTTGAAGACACCAATGGGACGTATGGGTGAACCAGATGATATCGCCTGGATCTGTGTCTACTTGGCTTCTGAAGAATCAAAGTTTGCAACTGGTGCCGAATTCGTGATCGATGGTGGCTACACAGCACAATAGATAAGCAAAGCTCTGACAGTGATGTTAGAGCTTTTTTGCGGTCGTTTCATTTTGTGAAAACCATAACGTTTACAAAGTGGAAGTAAAGTTGTATCATTATTTGTGTAGTAATGAGCATGAGATAATTTATTTAGGAATTTGTTATTTGAGAGGTAACTAACATGAGTGATGTAGCATTTATTACTGGCGCAGGACAAGGTATCGGTGAAGCAATCGCTAAGCGTTTAGCAGATGACGGCTTCAAGGTCGCAGTTGTTGGTCGCACGTTGTCAAAGGTTGAACGCGTTGCAAACGAAATTAACGCAGTTCACCCTGACGCAGCGTTGGCCGTTGCAGCTGATGTTGCGAAGCGTGATGAAGTATTTGCCGGTGTTGAAAAGACTGTTGCACATTTTGGGGATTTGACAGTCATGATCAACAACGCGGGTGTTGCACCTACGACACCAATCATGGAAGTTGACGAAGAGACAATGCGCTGGACGTTTGATACAAATATCAACGGTACAGTGTGGGGAACGCAAGCGGCGGTCGAAGCCTTTAAGAAGGCTGGCCACGGGGGTAAGATTATCAACGCCACATCACAAGCGGGTGTTGAAGGAAATCCTGATTTGACGGTTTACGGGGCAACTAAGTTTGCAATCCGTGGTATCACACAAACGACGGCGAAGGAATTGGCGCCATTGGGCATCACAGTTAATGCATTTGCACCTGGTATCGTTAAGACACCAATGATGTTTGATATCGCCCACGAAGTTGGTCAAAATGCTGGTAAGGATGATGAATGGGGCATGGCCCAATTCTCAGACGGCATTGCACTTGGTCGTTTGTCAGAGCCTGAAGAAGTCGCATCAGCAGTTGCCTTCTTGGCTGGCAAGGATTCAAATTACATCACGGGGCAAACATTGGTCGTTGATGGTGGGATGGTATTCCATTAATTTGGACTTGTTATCAAATTCACATTGATTTTATTCACAGAATAGTTTACAATTATTCTTGTTTGATGATGATTTCACAAATAGTTGTTTGACCATTTATAAACAATACTCAAGCTCTCATATAATCACACTAAGCGTGGGTGCCTGGAGAGGCAGCCTGGTCAAGCGAAAAGTAGATCCGAAAAGCACCGCCGTCGACTGAGATGGCGGTGCTTTTGCTAGCTATGGTATAGTAAATAAGGATTAAATGAGATGAGGATGACGACATGATCGAAGAACAATTTGAGCAGGCAGTTGCGCAGTTGAACGAGTCACTGAACTTGGCAAAGGTCGACAATATTCTGAAGCCGGTGTTGATGGCGGGGATGAAGCGTGGCTACATTGACGCACATTTGGCAGTGTTTGCGGAAGTTGAGAATATCAATCCCGAAGAACAAACGGCTGAATGGGTCGACCGCGCTGAAAAGTTTGCGACGGATAACTTTGTGACGTTAGAAAAGGTTGCCCAAAAGAATGCTTCTGATTTGTATGCGCAAATTAAGAGTATGTTGTCAGAAGAATATCACGAGATTACGCACCACAACCATGACAAGATTGGTCAGGCGAATGTGGTCATGCCATACTTTAACGGTTGGTTCTTAGGTGCGTACTACGCCTACATTGCGCTGTTCACGCAAATGCAGTCAGCACAAGGCACAGTTGGCCCAACGGAGACGCAAGCAATCGCCAAGGCTGCTTCAGACCGTGCCGAAAAGGAAGTGGAAGTCGAACGTCGTAAGTTCAACAACCGCCCAATTTATCGTCAGTCAATGTTGCAAGAAATGTTGGCAGCACTATAAATACATTTTAAAAACGCCAAGCGATTCAGTTCGCTTGGCGTTTTGCTGTTTAGTAGGAATCCCCATTAACGATTGAGTTCTTAACGATGACATAGTCGACGTACTTAAGATCCATCAATTGACGACCACCAGCGTATGAAATAGCTGATTGCAAATCTTGTTCCATTTCAAGCAAGGTATCATCGATGTAGCCACGGTAAGGGACTAACAACTTCTTACCTTCGACGTTCTTGTATTCGCCCTTTTGGAATTGCGAAGCAGAACCAAAGTATGTCTTATACTTAGCGCCATCCATTTCGATAACTTCACCAGGTGTTTCAGCGTGGCCTGCGAACAATGATCCAATCATGACCATCGTGGCACCGAAGCGAATTGACTTGGCGATATCACCGTTATAACGAATCCCACCATCTGCGATGATTGGCTTCTTAGCAGCCTTCGCGCAAAGACGGAGGGCAGCTAGTTGCCAACCGCCAGTACCGAAGCCAGTCTTCAACTTTGTAATGCAGGCCTTACCCGGACCGACACCGAGTTTTGTCGCATCTGCACCCGCATTTTCCAAATCACGGACTGCTTCAGGCGTAGCCACGTTACCGGCAATTACAAAGGCATTTGGCAAGTGGGCCTTGATGTATTGAATCATCTTGATAACGGCGTCGGAGTGACCGTGCGCAATATCGATGGTGATGTATTCAGGCGTCAAGTTAGCGGCTTGCAAGGCGTCGATGAACTCGTATTCTTCTTGCTTAATTCCAACGGAAATTGAAGCAAACGTGCCAGCTTCATGGAAACGACGGACAAAGTCCAAGCGTGTTTCTGGTTCGAAACGATGCATAACGTAGAAGTACCCCTCAGTGGCGAGTTTCATCGCCAACTCCTCGTTAATGACCGTTTGCATGTTAGCTGGCACAACGGGAATCTTGAACTTACGATTGCCGAGTGTGACAGACGTGTCCGCTTCAGAGCGAGACTCGATAATACACTTGTTTGGAATGAGTTGAATATCTTCGTAGTCGAATACAGTTGAAAAGTCCATTTAAATTCCCCTAAGTTTGAACAATGTTCGTGTTTTAATATTAATTTTGTTGCGTTCCACCCAACAAATCAATTATAACCGAACTAAAAACAAAAACAAGCACAACTTCTCTATTTATTTGTGAATGTTCTGAGAGCTTGTTATAATAATTAAGTACGAAAGCCGTACATTAACGGGGTCGTTACGGAATCGACTGGCATTGTTCGTGCTAGTACTGCGTTTAGGGGTTGTGGCCCTATAATCCACTCAGAAGAATTAACTGCAAACAATTCACAAAACACTTACGCAGTAGCTGCCTAAAAAACAGCCTGCGTTGCCTATGCATAGCTTTGATTGTGGGTTAAGCTAGGTTTTAAAATTAAGCAATCTGCGCATATTTGTCTCCGCCTGGGGCAGGTATGAAGAGGATAATCAGGCTGGTCTAACTGATCGCCGCGCGGAATGGCGTGCACTAGACGAGATTTAAATTATTCAGCTATGAACGTAGATGTGTTAGTTACGAGATGGTAGGACAGGGGTTCAACTCCCCTCGGCTCCATATATAAGGTTGAAAACGTTGATATACCGGCGTTTTCCTTGATAAATAAGTGATTGGGTCGCAAAAAGGGCCGCAACTATGTTGTACTGAAATGTACTGTTTTGTATTAGTTGCGCCCCCAAATGTGACCCTCTTTTTTATGGGTTGAGACAATAAAAAATACCGTTGCTCGGCAATGAGTAACGGTATCAATAACATAATTAAATTTAATATTGTGGCTGCCTGCCTTATGTCGTCTTACATGATTGTAAGGCGTTTTTTATTTTATACAAGCGCTCGTGATAATCGTTTACAGTGAGCCGTTAGTCGGGCATACTAGTCTATGCGGTGGATCGGCTTAATTACCCGTTGAAACCGTGGCAAGTTCTGCGATACATGGCGTCACTGTTCTCTCTACAATTTTTCTTGGAACAGGGAGGACATATAAAATGTTTCAAAGATTATCCGGGAGTTTAGAGTGGTTCACTTGGCAGCAAGTGGCATCTTTGCGGTGTTCGTGGTGTTAATTCTGATGTTACCTAAAATCATTCGTGCGATTGTCAGCGGTTACGTTGATGTTAAACGAGTGAATAGCGAGACAAAAGAAAAGACATCCACGTCCGAACACGAAGATGCCTAACCACTAAGAACTCTTGGAACTTGTCAGCCCTGTTAGTGTCCTACCACTAACGGGGCTTTTTCTATACACCTATATTACTAGGAGAAATGGCTAAAAGCAACAAAACAAGAGTAAAAATACAACGACATGCAATACTATGGCAATGGCAAAAACAACTAGTCGGCAATGTATGCCGGCATGTCGTATGTGTCTTGAAATGCTAAGACAAATGTTACCAGCCATTTTGAGTGCACTTTTGTATTTGGTAGCCTCCGGTAGGCTTTAATACCAAGCTTCAGATGATTTATCTGGTAAAACACCGGTATCTATTTTCACTCGAAGTAAGGAGCGCATCGCATGTGTTAGGTAAATTTTGCGAGGGTCATTTTCGGCGCTCCAAGTTGTTGCGCCACCGGTTTTTTTAAAGACGATACGCCCGATATCTGCCGGGTTTGATTTGTGATTTTCGACGTAATAGTGGTATTCAATAGTCGTCGCAGTTTCCTTGATTTTTGTAGTGGTTACCATATGGTTCGCCTGCACAATTTTTTATAAAACGCGTGTGTTCCTTCTCTTAGAATTTTATTGGTGCTTCTATAACAAGTGAGTAACATTCACGACAGCCGTTACCAACGCCAGAAATGCAACCAGCCAGTAAATGCGAATGTTGCTACTGCGACCCATGACAGTGAAAGCTACTGCCAAGATAAGTTGAAAGGCGACCCCGTACCAGGACGTGCTACCGTGAACGATCTCTAGAATTAACAACACAACCATTACAGGGACCAAGGCCCACTGGAATAGCCGTGCCAATTTAGTCATATCAGCCATTGTAATTCTCCCTCTAAATGAATGATGCTTTATCTAATTATCGCGCTACTGGCGGTGCGAATTCAATACTGATTTAGTGGGTTAAATGACAATAACACTTTTTTATTTGTCAAAACAAAGTAGTGGGTCCAGAATAATCGTCGTTGTAATACAAGCCGAAAAAACGGAGGTATCAAACATGGCAGCACATCCAATCGACTATGAAGTGATTGGTGGCAATTTTTCGACGGACAAAGCGCGCCAAATTTGGTCTGAAGAGGCCAAGTTGGAGAAGCAATTTATTGTGGAACAAGCGCTAGCCAAGGTGGAAGGTGCGCAAGGGTGTAATTCCCGCAAGCGCAGCTGACACGATTGTGAACTTGGCGTTCGGCGATTTAGACATTGATCGAATTGCCCAGATTTCACACGAAAAACAACATTCCTTGTTGGGATTAATTCAAGAAATGCAGCGCATCGCTGGCCCAGAAGCTGGTGAGTATGTGCATTTTGGGGCAACCACCCAAGACATTGTAGATACAGGACTTGTTTTGCAAGCTGCTGATCACTATGAACGGTACGAATCCCTTCTGGCAACGTTACGTAAGCAATTAGCAACGTTAACCAAGACGTATGCCCAAACGCCATATATGGCGCGGTCACATAATGTGCATGCGGTGCCAATTACATTTGGGTTTGTTTTAGCACGCTACCTAGATGAAATTCAGCGACACGTTGACCGGTTAACGCAGATGAAGGCCGACACATTAACAGGCGTCTTCGCTGGTGCGGTTGGATCGCATTCGGCACTTGGTATGGCCGGAATTGCGGTTGAAGAATCCTTGATGGCTGAGTTGCATTTACAAACTGAGACCGTTGCATGGCACAACGCACCCGATCGTTTGGTGGCGTACACTGGCGAATTGGCAATGTTGGGGGCAACGTTAGCCAAAATTGGTCGGCAATTCTATAACGAAGCTAGCACGGAAAATCAGCAATTAGCTGAGCCGTTTGTCGGGCAAGTTGGGTCGTCAACGATGCCACACAAGCGCAATCCAGAAAACTTTGAAGCGATTGCTGCATTGGCTGAGCCAATTTTTGCCGCGCAAACGCAGCTGATGCACGCGTTGTTGAGCGTCAATGAACGTGATGCAATTGCGTGGAAGCAATTGTGGCTAGCCTTGCCTGAAATTCACCAGTATGTTGATCGTCAGTTAACCTCGCTCATTGCGATGCTTGATGGTCTAGTGGTGAATGTCGACAAGATGCAGGAGAACGTGGCGCGCCTAGGTGATTTAGTCTATGCGGAGGACATTATGATGTTCTTAGCAGACCGTCTGGGTAAGCAAACCGCGCACGAAATTTTGTTCGAGGTGGCAAAACGAAGCATTGACCAGCAAACGGACTTTTTGACCGATTTGATGGCGAATGCAGCGGTTGCCGAGGTAACAAGTTTGTCAGAATTAAAGACGGTGGCGTCATTTGAAAAGACGACCGTCGAAATCCCAACATTGATTGCACATGTTTTAGAGAAGGAAGTAGGTTAAACAACATGATGAAGAATACAAAGATGATGACGTTGGTTGCAGCAGGTGTCGCAGGACTAGCTTTGGCTAACATGCCAGTGCACGCTGCTGAGAAGACGATTACATTGGGATCAACTGGTGTGTCATATCCAACGTCTTATAAGGAAAATGATAAGTTGGTTGGCTTCGACGTTGAAGTTGCGAACAAGGCGTTTGCGGCAGAAGGATACAAGGTGAAGTGGGTTAACGGTGACTTTGATAGCTTGTTGCAACAATTGAGCAGCAAGAAGATTCAAGGTGTGTCAAACGCGGTTGCTTACAACAAGGACCGCGCTAAGCAATACCGTTTCTCAAAGTTGTACGCAACGTATAACCAACAAGTTGCCGTGCCAAAGGATAGCAAGGCCAAGAAGGTCAGTGATTTGGCTGGTAAGACGGTTGGCGCTGTGCAAGGGTCAACGAGCATCAAAAATTTGAATGCGTACAACAAGAAGGTTGATGTACGTGCCTTTGAGTCACGCGATGATGCCGTGACGGCTGCTAACGGTGGCAAGGTTGATGGTGTGACGAACTCAGGTCCAATTTTGAAGGCGGTGATCAAGGACAAGCAATTGGCTTTGAAGATGTTGCCTGACAAGATTGCAGCTGACCATGACGGTGCGGTCTTCACGAAGGATGCCAGTGGTAAGAAGGACGCGAAGACTTTTAACGCCGGCTTGAAGAAGTTGTACAAGGATGGCGAATTGCAAAAGTTGTCACACAAGTACTTCGGTGAAGATATTATCAATGGAAAGGCGCTTAAGTA